>WNFC01006969.1_pt1 | contig 15625 bp, 19 predicted proteins | sample 5400541 | NCBI WGS metagenome assembly WNFC01 (sample SAMN13153342, study PRJNA577476) | soil metagenome | isolation source: 120 cm saprolite under Douglas fir tree site 2 hole 2 replicate 1 | place: USA:California | collected 2015-04-18
GAGCACGAGCACAAGCGAGAACACGAGGTTCTTCACGCCCATTGAGAGGTAGAAGGGTTGCAGCGACGGTGCGGCACGCGCGATGAACCCGAATAGAAGGTCGACCAACAGCAGGCACACCACGACCGGACCCACCAGCATGAGGCCGGTCGAGACAATGGTATCGAGCAGACTGAGAAGCAGTCCCCCTGCTTCGCGACTTAGCAGGGGCAGGAAGCGGCGAACCGGCCAGATTCCATAGCTGTCGTAGATGGCTCGCAACGTCAGGTCAAAGCAGCCGGAAGCGAAATAGAGCGCGATGACGATAAGCGCGAGCAGTGTGCCCGTGATAGCGGATTGGCTCGATCCGAGAGGATCGCTGAGGCTGGCCGACGAGGACCCGCGTTGCAGGTCGAGGATGTCGCCGGCGGCCTCCGCTGCATACAGCGGCACGGCCAATACGACGCCCACGATGAGGCCGACGATGACCTCCTTCAGTATCAGCGCAACGATCAGCCCGAGGCTGAGCTGTTCGCCGTCGAGGTGAGCCACAATCATCGGGATGAGAGGGATCGAGATCACGAGGGCGATGGAGTTGCGTATGAAGCCAGTCACGCCGAGGCGGTCGAACACCGGAAAGACAACCATCATTGCGAGCATCCGCGCGAGCGCGAAGGCAGACGCAAAAATGTAGGGCTGCAACGGCCGGAACGGATCGCCAATCAAGTCCATACCGAGTTTCCTGCATCAGTTCAGCGCGTCATGATGGGAAAAGCGTCGAAGATTCCCGATGCCTGGTTCGCAACCTGCTGCGACAACACCGGGCCCAGCAGGATCATGAGGACCAGCACGACGACAAGCTTGACGGCCTGCGGCAAGGTCTGGTCCTGGATCTGGGTCAGCGCCTGGAGCAACCCGACCAGCAATCCGATCACGACGGCCGCGATCAGCACGGGCGACGACACGATCAGGATGATCATCAGCGCCTCGTTGACCTTCCCGAGGATGCTATAGTGTCGGGGAGACCATCATCATCCCCATTGCCATGAGAATGTTCGAGACGATGATGTCGATGACCAGGAACGGCAGAAAGAGCAGGAAGCCGATCTCGAACGCGCGCGTGAGCTCCGAGCTGACGAAAGCCGGCAGCAGAATGATGAAGTCATCGTCCTTGACATTGGCGCGGGTCGCTGGCGGCCAGATGCGGGCGGTGGCCGAAAGAAAGAACTCGCGCTCGCCGGGTTTCGCATAGCGCATGAGATGGGCTTTGACCGGGTCTTTCACCACCTTGGCTGATGCCTGGAGCTTATCAAGCGAGCTTACATCGAGCGGCCGCGCGGAGAGGCGATTGGAGAGGTCTTCCACCAGCGGCAGGCTGACGAAAACGGTGAGAATGAGGGCGATCGAATACAGCACCAGGGTCGGCGGTGTCTGCTGAAGGCCGAGGGCGTTGCGGACGATGAACATCACCACCGAGATCTTCAGGAAGGCCGTCATCGTCACGATGATAAACGGCAACAGCCCGAGGGCCGTCATGAAGATGATCAGACCAACAGTGCTGGGTGCGTCATTCATTGCCGACGATGCTCACGATTCGTACACCGAGACTCTCCCCAATTTGCACCAGCGTGCCGCGACCCAGCCGCCGGCCGTTAGCCATGATGTCGAGCGGCTCGTCGAGCGGGCGGGCCAGCGGCACCAGCGCGCCTGGCGCCAGGCGCTGGAGCTCACCGAGCGAAAGCTCGACGCGGCCGGCTTCGAAGACGAGCTGCACCGGCAAGTCGTCCAAGTCCGGATCGTGCAGGCCGGCCGGGCCGGAGAACTCTGTCGGATTGCCCATGCTCCACTCCCAGAAAGAACCACGGCCGCGCAGAGGGCGCGCCGTGATCATGATGCCTGCCGGGTTCAACTCGACAGGGATGACAAGATACCCGACAATGACGGCTACCGCCGCATTGTCCGGCTGACATTCTAGATCGGCGAGCATGACATCGTCGAGCGCCAGCCGCATGTCTTGCATCCGGGGCCATCGGCGGGGCATTGCGGGCATCCCTGGACGCCGGTATGGCCTGCTGAGCGAGCACCATGCCTCAAGCCCAGCTTTGTTCTGCTGTCGACGCGGCGGCCATGATGGCGCGCTCCTCGAGATCGGCCTCGGCATAGGCTGTCTCGAGTCGCTCCGCTTTACGCCGTTCCTGCTCGGCCAAGCCATCGAGCTTGGTCACCGCCCGCTGGCAAAGACGGTAGCGCTCGCGCGCGGCGTCACGCGCCAGCTCCGCATTTTGCAACGCCGTTTGCGCTTCCTCCTCGGCTCGGCGCAACCGCATGGCCTCTGCCGCCTTGGCGTCGAGATCGGCCTGCAGACGGGCAATCTCCGCCATTGCGACGGCCCGACCGACCAGCGCTTGGCGCTTGTCGCGCTCGTGCGTGCGGGCCTGCTCCAGGTGGTGCGCGACTGCATTTCGTGACGCCTCCACCTGGTGTTCGGCACGGCGGCAGTCGCCCTCGCACTGGGTCAGTGCATTGAGTGCCGACCGCTCCCGCAAGCGTCGCAGGTCAAGAAGACGAGTGATTGCGGCTGCGTGCGTCATAGCGGTTGGGGCTGGCTGCCGGCCTGGGCGACAATCTCGCGCATCCGCCGTCGCGTCTCTTCGATCGCCTCGTGCTCGTGCGCCGTCTGGCGAAGAAACCCATTGATTGCGTCTATCTTGGCGATGGCCTCATCCGCCAACGGGTCGCTGCCCTTTTGGTACTCGCCGACACGCAGGAGGAGTTCGACGTCGGCGTAGCTTGCCATGAGTTGGCGCAGGCGGGCGGCATCGGCGCGGTGCTGCGGCGGCACTGTCGCGTCCATCAGTCGGCTGCGACTGCGCAAGACATCGATCGCGGGAAAATGGTTGCGGCGAGCGAGGTCGGCCGAGAGGACCATGTGACCGTCAAGCAAGGAAACCACTTCCTCGGCGACGGGATCAAGAGCGATCTCGCCTTCGACCAGCACCGTGTAAATGCCGGTGATCGATCCACCGCCTCCGTCCAGGCCGGCGCGCTCGACGAGACGCGGCAGTGCGGCGAACAGGGACGGGGGGAAGCCGCGCCGCGTCGGCGGTTCGCCTGCCGCTAACCCGATCTCTCGCTGGGCGCGCGCAAAGCGGGTGAGGCTGTCCATGAGCAGCAACACCTGCTTGCCTTCATCACGGAACGATTCGGCGATCGCCGTCGCCGCGTAGGCAGCCTTGACGCGCTCCATCGCCGGGCTGTCGGACGTCGCGACCACGATCACGGCGCGTTTGCGGCCCTCAGGTCCAAGCTGATGCTCGAGGAACTCGCGCACTTCACGTCCGCGCTCGCCGATGAGCCCGACTACGACAACGTCCGCGTCGGTGCCGCGGACAATGTCGGCCAGCAGGGTGGACTTGCCGCCGCCGGCTTCACCGAAAATCCCGACGCGTTGTCCGCGTGCACAGGTGATAAGCCCATCAATGGCACGGATACCGAGCTGAATTGGATCGCGGATGATGCCCCGACTGAGCGGCGCCGGTGGTGCTCCGGTAACCGGACGGGTTGCAATGCCGTTCGGAAGAGGCTCGCCGTCGATCGGATCCCCTAATGCATTGATAACGCGGCCAAGCAAGCCGTCTCCCACCGGGGCCAACAACTCGGTGCCGGTGGGAATCACCTCGGTCATGCTGGAAAGCCCGAACAGGTCGCCGATCGGGGTCAGCACTGCGACGTCGTCAAGGATTCCGATCACCTCGGCCATGACGCGTCGGCCGGTTTCCGGGTCGACCAAATGGCACAGTTCGCCGATGCGCGCCCCGCTCGCGGTGGCATGGATGATGACGCCCAGGAGGCGGCGGACACGCCCTTTGCGTGACCGTGGCGCGCTGTCGCGCACCTTCTCATACAGGCTAGGCAGGACGGAGGTGAGACGGTCGTCGATACTGAAGCGCTCGGCGGTCATCGCGTCCCGCCTCGTCAAACGGCGCCGATCGCGGTGGCGATCGCGGCCAGTTGCGTTTTAATACTGGCGTCGACGACGGCAAGATCACTGGCGATGATACATGCGGTCCGGTCGAGGGACGGGTTGCCCTCGATCGTCACTTCGATGCGCCCGCTGAGGCCGAGGCGGGCGAATTCCTTGGAGACGCTATCGACGACGTCAGGGTGAACCGTGACCGTCAGACCCTTCTCGCGACGCAAATCAGTGATGGCGTGTGCGGCAGCGGCGGCGACAAGGTCGCGCGTGTCAAAATTGCCGAGGACACGTTGAACGACGCTCATGGCAAGCTGAGCAACTTGCGGCTCGATTGACTGAAGAAAGCGGTCCACTTTCAGGGTCGTCTCGGTAATAAGCTTGGTTGCCTCCGCCTTGCCGTCCTCGTAGCCCCTGGTACGCTCGGACTCATAGAGACGGGAGGCGGCTTCCTCCGCTTGCGTTTTTTCTTCGGCGATCTGCTTCTCTGCGTGGTTCAGGAACTCAAAGGCGTCCTGCCAGGCTTTCACATCCCTGGCATTGAGAACCGAGCCCGTCGTCGGACCATCCGCCGGCTGACGTCGATTCAAGGATACCGAGTCCACTCTGTCTACCATTGTGTTCAACCTCAGCCGACCGTTCGGCGCACAATCGCCGGGCCGAGTTCATCGAAGGGGTGATTCACCGAATCGTCGAGAGCAGGATTGGGCGCAAGCTTGAGGCTGACGCGCAGGCCGACACCGGGGCTCTGCGCCTTGCACCATGCGCCAAGGCAGCGAAAGCCATCCTCCATCACACGCGCACCAAGCTGATCGTAGGGTGTGAGCGGCTGCATCGGGCCGGAAAGATCGCGATTGGCGAGCGCGACGACGCACAGCGTCTCACCCAGCGCGGCATCGAACGCCGCCGCATCCGCGGCCCGAATGGTATTGGCGATGCTGTTCGCCCAATAGATCGCTCCGGCGCGGCGCACAACCTCCGCCAGCTGTTCGGACGAGCAAAGCGCGATCGAACGGTCAGTGTCGCTCACGTCCTCGGCCGCAATCGTGCGCGCCAGCCCGTAGCGCGAATGGACGAGACCCGACAGCCGCTCCTCGAGGCGGGGTGAGGACTTAAGCCGCATGCACAGTTCGGAATCCACCATTCCGTCGAAACACACGGCGAGCCGCGACGGCTCGATATAGAGGGCCGGCTGCGTCACGAACGCATCCCAGCCTGCTCCGGTGCTTTGGCTCGCAGTGCTCACGACGCTTTCACCACGTTCGACGAACCCGACTTCACCACGTTAGGCGAAGCCGCGCTCACTACGTTCGACGGAACCGGGCGCGACGAACCCAAGGCATAAACGCGTCCGCGCTGGCGAAAGAAGACGAAGCCGAGCGCACCTGCGAGCAGGACGACCAGCGCGACGAGGCCGAAGAACATCCACATCGCCTGCGCCAGGTTTTCGCGCTGCATCCACACACCGAAAAAAGAGACCATTTCAAGATCCTGGCCTTGACTTGCCTTCTGCAAATCGACCGGAACGAGGACGACCGATACCTTGTCGTAGGACAGACCAGCGACGCCGTTAGCCACCAGCATCTTCACCTGGGGCACCAAATTGCCTACCGGCATGCTGCTGCGATGGCGGATGAAGACCGACGCCGAGGAAGGTACGAGTTGCTGGCGCAGCGGGTGGTTTTCCGGCAGCACGAGGTGAACCCGGGCGGACAGGACGCCGTCAATTTCCGAAACCGTACGCGAAAGCTCCTGGCTCAGCGCGAAAATCATCTGCGCGCGCTCCTGCAGGGGCGAGGAGACGAGGCCATCCCTCTTGAAGACTTGCCCCATGTTCTGGAACTCCTGCTTGGGGAGACCAGCTTCCTTGAGGATGGCGATAGATTCGGCGAAGCGCCCTTTGTCGACCACGACCGTGTACTGACCGCCCTTGACCGCCACGCGCTGCGCCGGGATCCCGCGCTGTTGCAAGGTCCCGACCATCTCGTTGGCCTGGCGCTGATCAAGATTGTTATAGAGCTCCGCCTCGCAAGCCGAGAGCAGCAAGGCGACTAGCAGTACCAGGGCCCGCTGTACCCAGCGTGGCAATGAAGAACGGAGCAAGGCCGCGCTCACGGAATTTCCCTTCGTCACTGCCCCTTGAGCAGGCTCATCACGTTTTTGGTTATCGAATTGGTCGCATGACCCACCACCCGCACCCACATGTTTTGGATCGCGGAATCCATGACTTCGTTTCTCATCTTGGCGACCATGGCCGACACGGGGGCATTACTCTCCAGGCCTGGGCCGGGCCCAAGCGATGCCGACGCCGGTCCTGGAGGCAGACCGGCGTGGGCAAACCCATTGTGGGAGGCAAACTGACCGACCGAGCCAGACTGGCCGAGGGGGCTAAATTGGGCGAGGGAGCCAAGCGTGTCGAGGCTGGCAAGGTCAGTCTCGGCCTCGGCGGCGGCTGCCCTCCGCCTGGCTCCGGCGGCCTGGTTCTGCGCATCAGATTGGTGCGCCTTCTCGACGAACTCACGCAATTTCCCGAGCATCTCCCCGCTCGAAGCTACGGAATTGGTCGCCTCTGGCATCTGTCCGTTGCCGGCGTCTACGCGGGCCTTGGCGAAAAAGTCGACGAGCCCCTGCTCGCTGGTCGCGCCAGTGCCAGTGCCAGTGCCTTGGCCCGCTTCGGGTGAAGCGGTCGCCGGCGAAGAGGCGGTAACCGGGACTTGGGCGGTAATGGCCACGCTCATGATTGAGTTCCTTTCTGCTGACTATATCGTACTGACGGCCCCGTATGACACGACTAAATCCGTCCTTCTGTGACGCGCTTCACAGTTATGTCCGTCGCTCCAGCGGGCGAGCGGCCTCTCCCACCCTGGCAGATCACGGCGGAAGACGGATGAACCTCAGCCTACCATTGGCTCATCTGGTCGTCCATGAGGGCCTAAAGTGGGATGCTTGGAGCCTTTGAGCTCGTCCATTAAAGTGAATGGCGGCCGCATGCCGAACCATCGGCATGCGACCGCCATGTCAGATCATTTGGGTGAAGCGGATTAGCCCTGCTGCGTGAGCTGCTGCAGGATCTTCTGGAACATCTGGGCGGGATCATTCTGGCCGCCGCCCTGGGAGCACTGGCCGCTCTCGCCGCTCTGCTGCGGTTGCATCTGCTGAACCATCTGCATGAGTTGGTTGATCATGCCCATGGGGCCTCCGCCGCCCATTATGCCGCCTAAGCCTGACATCGTTCATCTCCTAGTTTAAGCGTTATACTAAGGGTTATACAAAGGTTGGAGGACAAATCCCCCTTGCACTGAGGCTAAGGGGGCCCTGTCGCTGTTCTTCCCAGCGGAAGATCCTGCCTTGATCGGGCGCTGCTATCGGCGGCTCCTTGGCCCCCTCTCAGGCCCGATCAAAGATCAGGATCTCCGTGTCGTGGCACCGGTGCTTCGACTGTCAGTACCAGTCGCGAGCCAGGTCGCGGAAGCCTTCAGCCTCGTCGCGGCGGCCTTCAGCCTGGTCGCGGCGGCCTTCAGCCTGTTCGTGACGCGCCTCGGCAGAATAGTGCCTCGCCTCGGCAAGCTCGTGAAAGCCGCCCGCGAAGTCAAGGTGCGCGAAATCATTCGCGGCCTGATCACGATGATACTGGGCCTCAGAACGATCATGCCGGGCCTCACCAAATTCATGCCGGGCATCACGAAATTCTTCCCGCGCATTGGCGAAGTCCTCGGCGGCGTCACCGCCGCCACCATGGCAGCCACCACCGCCGCCGCCATTGTTCTGGCAGTTGTTATTGTTATCGAGCTCACTACCGATTTCCGAACCGATCATACCTCCGATGGGACCTCCGACGGCAAATCCGACGGCACCTCCGATGAAACCTCCTAAATCGAAAGACATAGCACATTCTCCATTGTCGCTAGGGATGCCCGCGCCTGCTCCATGCCGACGCCCGGGTGCCTGCAGACGGGGCGATTAAGACAGAAGCAAATCCGTCCTTCTGTGATATGCCGCACGTTTTTCCTGTCCGTCTCAACTCCGCCGCAAGCTTGGCTGCGGCACGCACGCCGAGGCCATAGAATGCTGTCCTTCTCAACGGAACAGCATGCCATCGAAGGTGCGATTGCGTTTGACGATGCAGATTGAATATGGGCTTCGCCCCGCGCTGCACATGATCGCGCGGCGTGCCGACCGGCTTGGCGTCGACAAAGCCTACGACGCAGAAGACTTCGTCAACGAGCTGCGCTCGATGGATGTGACATGTCGCACAGAACACCAGCGGCAGTAGCTCTGCGATTGACGGGCGAACGACCCGGCACGGCCGCTATGCCGTCAGCCCGCGCATTCGCAAGCGGATCGAGCAGGCATTCGGCTGGATCAAGACAGTCGCGGGGCAAGAGTCGGCCCAAGAGTCGGCCGCTGGCACATCGTCGAGATGGAGGTCACAGCGACTTCCTCGATCGTGTCGAAGAGGGGCGTCTCACCTTCCAGGGCAAGTCCGATGGCGAATCCCCTTTTGGGGCTCTCAAGGGCTTCCTAGACGGCCTGCGCCGAGTTCTCATCCTGCTGAGAGTCCGTTCAGCGGGAAGCTTCTCAACGCGGCCGGCGCGGCCGCTGCAGAATTGTCGAATCGGCGGAATGCGACGTTGTCACGAGCTCGAGCCACGAAATACCCGCACCCTGGTATCCTCTCCCGTAGGCACCTGCCGAGCCATTGCGATGAGCGTCTGGCGCACGAGTACGATATAGGGCGGCGGGCCTGATACCGAAATGACGCCCGACCCCGGCGTGGTCCGAATGGGGTAGCGCGGATCGGCAATGCCGAGCCTGGTGAGCTTGGACACCACATCCGCCGGCAGGATCCGGCCGAGATCGATCACTTCCGTTCGCAGTTCGCTCGCGGAATTGACGTGCAGCACGGAGCCGTCGAAGTACCAAACAAGACCTTGGCTTGCCGTGAGCTGCTTGAAGAACTCCTCGGCCGACCCGTTCCCCAGATCGCCGCGCAGCTTGCCCTTGACCGCGTCACTGACCTTGACCGGAACGTTGATGTTGCGGCCGAACTCGATCAGGGCGTCCTTGAGGTCTTGCTCGATGACGACGTACCTGTAGGGGCCCGGCGGCCATTTCGGGTCCAGTGCTCTGGCGACCTGCGGCATTCCGACAAGGATTGCCGCCGTGAGGACAGCAGAGACGATCTTCAGAGGCATGGTTCGTCTCCCGCGTGCACCCCCAGCCGGCCGCGTCGCGAGCAGCGGAATAGTGCAAATCCTGAAATGCGAAAAATTGTACCACGGCGAAATTGGCTTGATCAATCGCACATTTGGAGCCGCGCGCCGGACCCGCGTCGTAGACCGTCAAGTTGCCCGCCTCCTTTTTTAAACCGGCCAATGACGTTTGGCGCATCGATCGAGCTGACCGAAGAAAGACCGGCCAGAAATCGGCAAAACACGGCAGCTCGTGCGACGCGTTTGCTGGTCGCGTTGCGACAGCCGCCGATTGACCGAGCCCCGTCGGCGTCGCCGCTACCAAAATCCCCTTTTCCCGGTGGCGGCGAGCCTGTGTGATCTTGCTCACTTTTTTCCGGTGGCAACGAGGCTATCTTGTGGGTGTCTGGCCCGCAATGTGAGGCCTGACGTACACGGTAAACTCAACCCAAAGGAGAATGATCATGGGTCAGGATGTTCAAGGCTCAACCGACCAAGGAAGGGCGCAAGCGCTGCAGGACAAGTTGGAGAACACGAAACAGGAGCAAGAGGACAAGAAAGCGACCAACCAGATAAAGGCGTTCGAGCAGTTACTGCAAAGTCTCTGAGGCGCCGATCGAGCTGGCCGGAGAAAGACCGGCCGCAAATCGGCAGAGCCAAGGCAGCACGCGCGGCTGTGGTGAGCCGATTCAACCGGCACGAACACCGGCTTTGTTACCGTCTTATGGGACGGCAGCGAAGCTGGTGCTCGCGCCGGTCGCTCATTTTTAGGTCCCATGAGGGCGCATGAACATCCGGTAATGGCGCGCTTGCGCCGGGCGCGCGCACCTATTGCCGGTGGATGGCAGCATCACAGGATCTTGATGGCGGCGGCGCGAGGCTTGGTCGCACGGTGACGTCACTCAAGTGAGCCGGAGCGACGCTGTGGCTTCCGGGTCAAGACAAGACCAAGCGCCTACGAACAGGTCTTGACCGCGAGCGCCACGATGTCAGTATCGTGCGGGCGTTCGCGCGGCCAGATCGACGACAGGCACCAGCATGGCTAACGACGAATCGGAAGAAAAAAACCTTCCGGCATCGCAAAAGAAGCTCAAAGACGCACGCCGCAAGGGACAAACCTCCAACAGCAAGGACCTCGTGTCGGGGTTCACAATGCTCGCCGCCGTGCTCTACCTGCTGTACCAGTGGCCCATGATACGCGATCGTCTGGTGGAGCTCATCGACGTCGTTTCCACCTCCACCGAGCGGCCGTTCGCCGAAGCCTGGCCACGCGCGGTGTACGGCACCATCGATGTGCTGATAATGACCACCGTCCCGCTGCTTGTCCTGGTTTTCGCCGTCGCCGTGGTGATGGGAATGGCGGCGACGCGCGGCCCGGTATTCTCGTTTGAGAGCGTGAAACTGCAGTTCGACCACATCAGCCCGATGAAGGGTGCGAAACGCATCTTCTCGACAAAAAACGTGATCGAGTTCGGCAAGAGTCTGGCCAAGGTCGTCGTCCTGACCGCCGCCTTCTGGACAGTCCTGCGTGGCTTCATCGGGCCGCTGTTCCAGACACCTTCCTGCGGCGAAGGCTGTCTCGGGCAGATGGTGGTTTCCACCTTGCAGCCGCTTGCCGTGACTGCGGTCATCGCCTTTGTTATCATCGGCGTGCTCGATATGCCGTTGCAGCGTCATCTCTTTCTGCGCGAAATGCGCATGAGCCTGACTGAGAAGAAGCGCGAGTTCAAGGAGCAAGATGGTAATCCGCTGATCAAAGCCCAGCGCCGGCGCCTCCAATCCATGTTCGCGAAAAAGAAGGTGCGCAAAGGCGTGCGCCATGCCGCTTTTGTCGTCGCACAAGAAGATCGTGTCGTCGGGCTCCTATACCACCGCGAAGAAGCGCCGGTGCCGCTGATCTGCAGCAAGGGTCGCGGCCAAGCCGGCGATGAGATGGTCGCCGAAGCGCGACGCCTCGGAATCCCGGTTGTCGAGGATGCGTCGCTGGTCGATCTGCTCATCGGCCACGCGATCGGCAAGAGTATCCCGCAAGATGCCTTCACGGATGTTGCCCGCCTCCTGGTCCGTTTCGGGATCTGACACTCTTTAACGCCTGGCGGAGCGTGCCGCAGGCTCTTCACTTGAAGCTAGAGCATGATCCGGAAAAGTGTGCAGCGGTTTTCCGAAAAGATCATGCTCAAGCAAGGCTAGATCGGGATGACGATTTCGAAGAAAAAGTCATCCCGATCTAGTGCCCTCTCCGGCTGGCGCGCGTTTCAAGCCGGCAGCGGGGCGCCGGCGTTCGCGCACTGCAATGACCCGGACACCCGTGCGATTGCCGATCCGCATCAAGGTGCCACGGCCGATCCGCTGTCCATCGACCACGATATCGACCGTCCGGTCGTGCAGTGGCTCCAACGGCAACAGGAAGTTCGGCGCGAGCTGCTTTACCTGGCTGGCCGGCAGCTCGAAGCGTCCGATCTCGAACAGGACATGCAGCGGCCGATTGTCGTCTTCGGCGTCCGCCTCCCACGCGCCGGCCATGGCATCGGTAGGCATGCTCCACGCCCAGGATGAAGTGGCTCCGGGTATCGGGTACGCAGCGAGGCGGTGGCCCTCCGGGTCAAGCGCCACCGGCGCAACAAGCCGCTCGCCGATGACGGCGATCACCGCATCGCCCGGCTCGCAGGAAGCGTCAACCAGCACGACGTCGTCGGGCGACAAGCGTTCAATCTCGGTCGCCGCGAGGTTGGCGGCAGCGACGCGCAGGCACACCGGGATTGGCAGATCGAGAACGGAGTCACTGATCCCGGCATGCCGATCAAGCCCTTCCGCAAGCCTGAGCGCGTAATCCGGGGGAATCCGCAATTCGCAGCCGGTGGTCACGAGCCCCTCGATCACAAGGGTAAAAAACAGTGGCAGCTGTCCATCGTTCTCCAGCCGCTCGACCTGGCTCGAATATGAATCGACGGCAAGCTTGCAGCCGAGATTCATCTCGACCGCCGCGAGAACGCCCTCGAGGGCGAATTCGAGAATGATGGCGGCCCGATCCGGCCCCAGGCGATCGAGCGACAGCACCGGATCCACACTGTCGACCAGGATATCGAGCAGAGACTGCGGCAACCACAACTCGCCGGACTCGCCATCGAGGCGCAGCCCCACCCGATGGCTCACATCAGAACGCCGATCCGGCGGCCACGCGGCGACGATGCTTGTTTGTCGCCCGCCGATCGTCGCCGCCAAGGCCGGGCGCCGACGATAAACGGCGTTGAGCGCTTGCACATGCGAAGGTGAGATCAGCGGGAAAGAAAGCTCGCGCTCTTGGGGCTGAGCGATTTCGGCACTGTGAGCGAGAGCGGCCTCGTTCGACGTGTCGGCACTGGCGCGCAAAGTCGTGTCAATGGCGCCACCCAGGCCGACGCTCAGCGGAGCATCGAGGATGGATCGAAGAGCGGCCTCGGTCGGCTCGACCGTAGCGTCGGTGGGGGCCGCGACCGTCTCGGCTGTCGCGCCAGCGGCGTCGGTTGGCTCCTCGGCGAGGCTGGCTGGGGTCGCAGCGACGTCGGGTGGCTCTATGGTGGGGCTGGCAGGCTCCGCCGGGGTGTCGGTCAGTGCTTCCACTGTCTCGGCCGGCGCTGAGGCGGGCAACGTTGTCTCGCCGGCAGTCTCGGTTGGTGCCAATGCGGCGCCGATCGGCTCGACCGCGGTGTCGGCTGGTTCCACGGCAGAATTGGCCGGGGTCGCAGCGGCGCCGGGTGGCTCCGCATTGAGGCTGGCTGGCTCCGCTGGGATGTCGGTCAGTGCTCCAACTGTCGCGGCTGACACAGAGGCCGCTACGGCTATCTCGCCGGCAGTCTCGGTTGGTGCCAATGCGGCGCCGATCGGCTCGCCGGCAGAGTCGGCCAGCGCCGCAGCGGCGGCGGCCGGCAGGCCACCAGGAATGGATGGCGGTTGCGAGAGGCCCTGCAACTGACGCGCAAACGCAGCGCTGTCCCCGACGCTCTGCGCGCCGTCTCGTGTTTCCGATCGGGGCAACAAGAACCAGGCCAGAGCAGCGAGTTGTAATGCGATCGGCACCATGAATGCCATCGCATAGGCGGTCGCTGACGTTTGACCTGATGCCTGATGCGGCCCTATCGCGACGACGCTACCAACGGCCGACTGGATGAAAAAGGTGGCAACAAACTGGAGCACCCCCCAGACGAGCGCACCAACGGTCTGGCCAAACGCTATGAGGGTGATGTGGGTGATAATGTCGGTGAGCCTGACCCCGCTTACAGCGGCAAGCCAGCCTGCAATCCATTGGCCCTGGGTCGCCCATACCGTCCCAACCACAATCGCAGCGAGCGGCGCAAATCGTCGAAAGATCGGGTCGCGCAGGACGAATGGCAGGCCGTGGTCTTGATCCGGCACATCGCCCGTGACGGTTGCTGGTGTGGGAACCAGCAGCACGGAGAGGATAGCGCAGAGAGTCGCCAGAGCGGCCAAAAAGATAAACAGCGCCCGCCATCCATGCGCGCGCACGAAGAGTGCCGCCGGATCGGCCATCGCGAGCGCACCGAGCCCTGCGACCGTTATGAGGCACCCCGTCACCAGGCCGAGACGTTCACGCGGAAACCATGTGACGGCCGCCTTCATTGCAGCGAGGAGCGCCGAGGCGGCGCCCGCACCGAGCAGCGTGCGGCCAATCAAGAGGCCGAAAGGTCCTGCGGACAGGCTGAAAATCGATGCGCCGAGTGCCGTCACCGCCATCATCACCGACTGGACGGGACGCGGCCCAAATCGATCGATCGCGATGCTGGACGGTAGCAGGCAGACCGCGAAAGCCAGCGGAAATGCCGCAGTCAGCATCCCCAGCGTGCTCTGACCGATAGCCAAATCGGTCATCAGATCATCGGCAATGAGCGGATCTATGCTCTGAAACAGAACAGACAAAAAGTATCCGAAAGCGAGTGGAATAAATCCCGCCATAATCCGGAGAAAAGAAATGCGATCGCCTTTGATTTCAACCCGTGTTGCCATGCAATATTAGCTTCCAAGACGGCCAAAACCTCACCATGAGGGCGCATTCCGGTGAAGGCGACCATGGATTCCGACGCATGGCGACCATTTGATCCGGTCGATGTCAAGCGTCAGGTGGGGCCCGAGCCGTCGTCGCACGAGGACGACGTCGACGACGATGGTGAGGACTACGATTACGACGGCGATTTGGCTTCCGGCGACAGCGATTACACTTGGCTAGATGTGAGCGTGGTGACTTTCATCACGCTCACAATTGATGCTGGAGCATGATCTCTTGCGAGAACCGGTTCCCACTTCTCGGGATCATGGCTCCGGCGCGGTTTGGCACCGGGACGCGGTGGACCGCTGGCGCCGGTAGATCTGCTCTTGCGCGCAGGTCAACTTATAATCGTGCCGAGTGCCTTGGCGCGTGCCTTGGCATCGCTGATCGCACGGATCGCAGTCGCGCGCGCGAGCAATTTCTTCACTTCGTTTGCCGATAATCCCTTGGGCGCTGCGGCACGCCCTTCGTCGACCAGCCCGAGCAGCCCGTACACGATCATCAGATTCCGCCGATGTCGTGCCTCCGCCCCCGGCGACGTGACGACGGAGCGCGCGACGTCTATCGCCTTGGTTTCCTGCCCTTCGAGCGCGGCGGCGAGGGCGAGATTGGTACGGATATCGAGGTCGTCAGGGGCGAGAGCGCTCGCAGCCTCGAATGATTGGTGCGCTTGCGCGAACTGGCCCGTGAGCGTCTGCGCGAGGCCCAACCGGTTGTAGGCCGCCATCGTTTTGATGATCGGGGCAACTTTCGCCAGCGCCTCGACTGCACCGTCGGCGTCGCCAGCCTTGACCAAGGCCGAACCGAGCCCGAGCAACGCATCGGGATTATCAGGGGCCACGGCGAGCGCGGCTCGGTAGGCCCGGATCGCCTGATCGGTCTTGCCGGCGCGCGTATAGGCGTCGCCGAGACGCACCTGCGCCGTGGCATCGCCGCTCGACGCGGCAGCCGCTTGCTCATAGATCGGCAGCGCGGCGACCATCTGCCCCTGGGCTTCGACATCGGAGGCAACACGCATCAGCCCGTCCTGATCCGGCTTCTTCTCGGTGCTGGCCGCTGCGTCCTGCCAAGATTGGGCCGCGCACCCGGCGAGCATAAAGCCGAGGAGGGTCGGCACGGCGCAGGATGCGAGACGAAACCCGAGGCTCATCGCCCTGTCCTCAGTGGTGGGCGATGCAGCATCAGCGCTGCACCGCAAAATAGAGGTGACCCGGCCGCCCCACCAAGCCGGTGTAGCCACGTTCACCTCGTCGCAGGGGGCTTCTCCGTCTCGCTCTGAGCCCCGGGCCCAACCGGCACGGCGCCCGACGTACGCGGAAGGCCGCCCCCCAGGGTGCCTGGCAGGGTGCCCTTGGTGCCATAAATGTATTCCTGCGCCGCTCGCGCCGTCGGAGCCGCGGGAGCGGCGCCGAGCGGGCGGCCGCGAACCAGGTCGGACTG
>WNFC01009858.1_pt1 | contig 15621 bp, 22 predicted proteins | sample 5400541 | NCBI WGS metagenome assembly WNFC01 (sample SAMN13153342, study PRJNA577476) | soil metagenome | isolation source: 120 cm saprolite under Douglas fir tree site 2 hole 2 replicate 1 | place: USA:California | collected 2015-04-18
GATGTACGTTCTCGTCTCTGTTCTATTATCTCCTTAAGCTGATTAGCTATTGTTAAAGTGCTTCAATCCGACAATCAATTGGAGAGATTTGCAGGGATCTGGAGATCATGTGGGCTCCTCGAGCGGGTTCGAAGCAACAGACGACACTAGAGAAGCTGCTGGCATCGAAAGGAGGCGCATATAAAACATCTGGCCTCGATTCCGTATTTTTTCACCTCTACACTGGCGCTCGATTTGTGTCAGTTAAAGCTGAACGTCGTAACTTCACTGTTGGCCTGCTTCTCGACGCTCCTCCCGGCGGCGCACGTGACCAAAGCGGAAAAAAGCGCACGGAGTATTGGGAACACTCGAAGCGCCTGCAACATGGAAGCCTGGTCGCTTTGATTCTTATTTCTCCTGATATATCTAAAGTGTCCCTTGGAACAATCGTATCCATGAGTGCGGACATCGGAGAATCCGCAAAAGCGGATGCAGAAACTATTCAACTCCGAATCTCCTTCTTCGATGCCGAGATCGAACTCATGGCCTTGCGCCGCCAACCAATTTCTATCAATTCGTCAATATATGCGATTCTCTTGGACAATAACATCATGTTTGAATCTGTGCATCCGTTCCTTCGAGCTCTCCAGAATGTAGAACCTACCTCCATCCCCTTCTCTGACATCATATCGTATTCCGGGGATCTTCACTCCTTGCCAGTTGGCGTCCCTCGTTACGCCCGTGTCCCACAGTTTAGGTTTAATTTACAGTGCTTAGCTCGACATGGCATGAATATTTCGAGTCTCGACGTTAATAACGCGACGTCTGTAGCAGTTGCACGTCAACAGCTATCGAGCTCGAGCGATTTGGACCCCTCACAAGTTAATGCATTGCTCGATGCACTCACGCGAGAAGTTTCTCTGATACAAGGGTGCGTCACGGTTCTATACTCCCCTTGTATAACTGGTTTCTCATTGCCGAGCTGTCAGTCCTCCCGGAACAGGAAAGGTACGGAAACGTCGGATAAGAGCAAATATGCTCAGTTCTCATATCAACCATAGAGTTTCACAGGGAAGGAGATCCTTCGTGTACTGTTCTCCAGCAAAATCAAGCCGATAGGTGTGTGAAGTCATCCCTCGAAATAAGCTTACTCTTACGGTCTCTCAGTCGTCATTGCTTTCACAAACCACGCGCTCGACCACTTGCTTAAATCTATCCTTGATGCTAAAATCACTACCAATGTCGTGCGCCTTGGGTCCAGAACGACAGATGAACACATTGCACAGTATAGCTTACACAAACTTGAACAGGATTCGGGGCGTGGTGACCTTGATCGGACAACGAAACGTGAATTCGCTGTGTTGAAGAAGGTCGAGGAAGAAATGACCCGCATCATGAACAAGGTACAACTCCCTCAGTTAACATGGGAATACACGAAGAGATTCCTTGATGATTATTACCCCGAGCACGCTGAGTCTCTCATACATCCTCCATCTTGGATTGCGGAGGTATTCCGACGGGTCACAGAAGATGAAAACGAATACGGGCAATGGAATGAGGTACCCACTAGCAGGAACAAGAGAGCCATCCAGAATCCGGAGATTACAGGCATATATGGGTTTTGGAAGAGCGGCCGCGATCTTGAGTTCATCCAGCTTCCTTCGGGATCTAGAGCCACGGATCCACGGCAAGCATTGTTCGACGAGCTAGGACTCTCCGGAAAGATCCCTCCAGTACCTTCGGGGAGGCGTCCACTCAAACATCTTATTGAAAGTGACGGCAATATCTGGTCAATGTCGCTCCCTGAACGAAAGTGCCTTACACAGTCATGGGAGGATAAAATGCGCAAGATAGCCTACGATTCAAATGTAGAAGAATTTAGTCTCCTAAAGGAACGGTATAAGCACGCTTGTAAGGTCTATGAGGATGTGCAGGACGAAGTTAGTCGATTAAAGATCCACTCTGCTGATTACTGAACCAATTTATAACCCAAGGTGCTGCGAAGCTCGTCTCGCTACTCACGGTTAGTCAAATGATCGCATAAACACACGACGTTGACTCGCAACCATAGAGTATTGGGCCAAAGGTTATTATGGTCGAGGAAGCGGGACAAGTTCTCGAAGCCCATATTTTGGCCTCTCTTGTTCCTTCAGGTATATCCCAACTACCTCAATTTGGTTGCATATCTCACCCTATTCCAACGTAGTCGAGCATATCATTTGTATCGGAGATCCCCAGCAATTACACCCAAACGTATCGACGTTCGGTGGGTCACCATCTTACTTCGCCATGCAAAGCTTGAATCTGTCCTGTCGAAAGCGTTATCTATGGATAGTACATCTGGCCGGGAACTGTTTAAGTTTGATCGCTCACTCATGGAACGACTTTCTGATATGGGAATGGCTATGTCGCAAATCAATGTGCAGCGACGAATGCGGCCCACTATCTCCCACTTTGTGCGGTGCGCCACAGGCTCTGGTTGACATACGGAGTCTAGATCTTATACATACTTCTAGGTCAATTTTATACCCGAAGCTCGAGGATCACAAGATTGTCCACCGTTATCCACCCGTGCAAGGCCTTGTCAAGAACGTCTTCTTTTTCTCGCACGACAACCCAGAGAATGCAGAGGCTGACTCTGTTTCCAAATATAATATGTTCGAGGTGTGTCAGTACCTCACACTCTACAGCTATGACTCAATGTACGTACCTGTTTTCCCTACCAGGTCGCAATGATACGGGACCTCGTTTTGTATTTCCTGAAACAAGGCCCATACAACGGTGCTGGAGACATCGCTGTACTTTGTGCTTACCTCGGCCAATTGCAGAAGGTCCGAGCAGCCCTACGAGATCTCAGAATTACCGTTAGCGTAGATGAACGCGATGAAGAACAACTTGAGCGCACCGGTCTGGCAGACGGTGAGGAAACAGGCTTGGCTGAAGTCCAAGTCACGAGACACGTTAGTAACTTTATCGAGTCCTGGGCACTATCCTGATTATTATGATCGCATGTAGATTCGTATCGGTACAGTGGATACCTTCCAAGGACAAGAAGCCAAGATTGTTATTATTTCCTTGGTCAGAAATTCCGGTTCATTCGAAGAAGGTCATACAGGTCATGGCTCGATAGGCTTCTTGAAGGTGGGCAGCCCCCCCTTAAACTAACACTATGGAAATCCGACTGTTCCTGACGAACTTATTCAGAGCGCCAATAGAATCAATGTCGCGCTATCGCGCGCCAAGCACGGAATGTACATCTTTGGCAATGCTTCTAATCTGAGGAAAAACGAGATATGGAGGACGGTTCTAGATGAGATGGAGAACGAAGACCAGATTGGTTATGCATTCCCGATTGTCTGTCCGCGTCACCCCATGGCCAGAAAATTCGTTTCCAAGCCAGGAGAGCTCCCTTCACTGGCTCCTGAAGGAGGTTGCCTCCAACGTTGTGAATTTCGTCTCGCGTGCGGACATGTGTGTCAATCAACGGTACAAAATTCCCACCAACATCACGCTTTCACTAATTACTGGGTTGCAGTGTCACACCGACCATGACAACCACCGAAGGATGAAGTGCAATCAGCCCTGTGTGAGGGTTACCTGTCCTAGAGCTCATCCTTGTCCATTCCTATGTTCCGACGACTGTGGCGACTGCCAATTTCCCATTTATGACATCAAATTACCATGCGGACACACAGCTCACTCTGTCCCTTGGCAAGTGCTTCTTCCAACGTTCGTCTCTCAGTTCCTTCTGACGCTTCCTCAAGCCACATGCTCGAAAATTTGAAGACCGTCAAGTGTGTTGCCCAACCTTCAAAGCGTCTACCAGACTGCGAGCATATCGCTATAATGGCCTGTAGCAGAGACCCTGCTACCTTCACTTGCAAGGAAGTTTGTGGGGGCTTGACTACCTGCTGTTCTCGTCAATGCACTTCGAGATGCCATGAATGTCAGAAGGTTACGAAAGAAAAAACGGCTGGGGGCTCTCGTCCATTGATCCGCACCCACCACCGCGACCATCCCTGCCAGCGGTCGCTTAAATGTCAACACCTGTGTGACCTTCCCTGTTCCTCCGATCATGCATGCAATCCGAGATGTCCACAAGCATGTCGACAATGCTGTAGCCATCGCGAATGCGATAAGCCATGCTGGGAACCCTGTCCTCCGTGTATGGAGCCATGTGAATGGATCTGTCCCCACCACTCATGTCCGGTGGTATGCGGCTCGGTAAGCCCGAAAGAAATTTTCTGGACTCCTTACTGAGCTGTAGGTGCCCGTCCGTAGATTTGTTCTCGATTGCCTTGTAACATCCCATGTAAACAAAAGCTAGCCTGTGGTCACGAATGTCCTTCGGGTATGTGCTCTCCGTTCCGCTTGCTAACATCGGCACTGATATTCTTCTCCCCAGTGTGCGGAGAACGCTGTGATGAGCAGATATGCATATTATGCCTCCCGGACGAGCGAAAGGTCGACATTGTCGACTTCATATTGCAGAGGAAACTGGCCGAGATTGACCTTAGCTCTGAGAACATCTCGGAACGCCTTATCAGATTGGCATGTGGACACATCTTCACTGTTGAAACTCTAGACGGACATTGCAACATGTCGGAGTACTACCAAATCGACCCAATGGGTCTCTTCGCAGCTACCATCGCACCGCCGGTGAACTATCAAATCCCCCCCTCTTGTCCGGCCTGCCGCGGGCCTATCACTGCTCTTAGATATGGTCGCGTTACGAAGCGAGCGAATCTCGATATCCTGGAACAGAACGTGGCCAGTACAATGTCATCGGCACTGAAAGAGATAAGTCCAGAGATTGAAGGCATCTTGGCGAAACTCGAGAGTGCAAAGAACGAAGCAAAAAAGATCCCGTTCAAGAAGCCAGAAAAACGAGCAGAGGACTTTCATCGTCTTTCTCGGAATCGTATGACTCGATTTGGAGCGGAATCTGAGCCCCTTCCTCATCAGGTAATTCACCAGGGTGGTATGGTGGCCATCCATGGGTTCTCGGGAGAGGAGAGCCGGGCGTGGGACAAGATCGTCCGCGACCTTCTCAATCTGTACAAGAAAGTTGTAGAGATCGCTGGGACACGCGGACCACATGTTCAGGCGTATGGCGCCGCGCTCGCAACACTGTACCGTCTAGAACTCGCCGCCATAGCCAGCGACCCGGAGCGGGCTTGCGACAAGCCGGAGCTATTAGCGATGGAAGCAGTCAACAAGAAGATCGGACATCCTCCGTACAAGGCAGACACGCGCTTTCAGGTAGAAGGCTTCTTCCTATCCCTCGAGTTGCGGTACGCGTTGGCGGAAATTGCTCAGAGCCGAATTGAGGGTCTAAATGCGAAGTCCCGAGATGAAGACATTACCACGCACGCGCGGTTATGGCGATCCTACGTATCATTTATCTACGAGTCTTGCATTCGCGACGCAGAGAAGGCTCTTTCCATTGCACAGAAGTCGACAGCTTCGCGGCTTGCTGCGCGCGCCGGGGTGTATGTCCTCTGCGGGAAGCTCGAATTATTCCGCTTCGAAATTTTGATCGAACGTGCCTTACTGACTCAAGAAAGACTCATGGACACTAGCCTTCGAGAGGAGCTGAGCGGTAGGGCGTGGCGAGAAGTAAACGCCACTGCCGCGCAGTTGAAGAAATTAGAGGCGACATACACTCGCAGTCGCCCAGTCACAGATATGGACGAACTGAAAGCCGAGAAGACATGGTTCCGTCGAAATTGCCGCAAAAGGGGCGATAAGTATGTGGAAGAATACATCAAGCTGGCAATCCACCTCCTTACCGAGAACAGCTATGCGCCATTGTCTCTGCAAGAAATGACAGACATTGTTAAGGCGTTCGGGTTTTGTAAGTCGCTGATTTACGTGAGCACTGAGAAATAATGACAGTCCCGCGTTCCAGCCCACAGGGGACACTTTTACAACTGCGAAAACGGGCACACATTTGTAATCACGGAAGTCAGTAGCCCTTCATTTGTTCCCAGAGGGCTAGAGAGCTGATCACCTTGTCGTAGTGTGGTGGTGCTACCCAGTCGGCGAGGTGCCCAGAGTGCAGGGCACGCATCGGTGGTTCGGGCCATCAGTTGAATAACTCGAACACGCGTGCGATGGAGTTCGAGAATATTTCACGCCAACAGGGTTCTCTGGACTCCCCCTGGGAGTGGGGAAGAGGGGCGTGAAATGACGATTTGTAGTACCCGTGTATTGAATAAATAGAAAATAGAAAAGCGGCGATGCTTACAAATGAACCCGAAAGGCTACGACGCGTGTACTGTACCACCACCACACCCATCCTCATTCTCGTTTTCTCCCTAACATCATGGTTGCAACAACGACAGAGCAGGTGAGCCGAGCTCGTGAACCCTAACAAAAATTATTGACTGTCTAAAGCTAACAGCGCTTGCTGCAACGACCGTCGGTGCGCCTACAAACACTCTCTAAGCCGGAATTCCTGACCGGGACCATAACATTTCAGTCGTACACCCACTTGTCTTGCTCTCCGTTGCGGACCATCACGCGCGTAGCGTTGCGCGTGGCTCTTCAAAGCGCGTCGTTGGCGTGCTGCTTGGCCAGGACAACGGCAAGTCAATCAACGTAGCCAACTCGTTCGGTATTCCGTTTGAGGAAGACGACAAGGATGCCAAGACATGGTTCCTTGACCACAACTACGTCGAATCGATGTTCGAAATGTTCAAGAAGGTCAACGGTGCGTACCAACCTCTTCGGACCTCCGTCCGTTCGAAATCCCTGACAGTCTCGTTGTCGACGCGACGACTCAGCGCGGGAACGCATGATCGGGTGGTACCACACGGGGCCGAAACTGCGGGCGTCCGACCTGGAGATCAACGAATTGTTCAAGCGGTACATCGCGCGGCCCGTAATGGTCATCATCGACGTGCGACCGCAAACGGTCGGCATTCCGACGGACGCCTACTTTGCCGTTGAAGAGATCAAAGATGTGCGTGCGTGCGCCTGAGGGCGCCGTCCAGCTTCTTAGGGACTATTTCTGACTTTTATGTATGCGCCCGTACTCGCACTCGCACTCCCCCACAGGACGGCACGGAAACACGCAAAACGTTCCTCCATGCGCCATCGGCCATCGAGGCGGAAGAGGCGGAAGAGATCGGCGTTGAGCATCTCCTACGCGACATCAAAGACTCGACGACGACGACCCTCGCGACGCGCGTCTCGGAACAGCTGTCGTCCCTACGCGGCTTATCTGCGCGTCTGTCCGATATCCAACGTTACCTCGTCGATGTCTCTCACGGGACGATGCCTGTGAACCACCAAATCGTCTATTTTCTCCAGGACGCGCTCAATCTGCTGCCTGACCTTGCAGATCCGGCGCTCACTGCGGGCTTTTCAAGTAGTACGAACGACGCGCTGCTCGTCGTGTACCTTAGCGGCCTCTTGCGAGCGGTTATCGCACTGCATGCGTTGGTCGATAACAAGGCGACAATCGGGCGAGCTGAGCTCGAAGAGGACAGTGGTAGCAAGGAAAAAGGAAAAGAGAAGGCGACAGAGGGAGACAAGGAGAAGGAGCCGAACAAACAGCCAGACGCTAAGAGTACATAGAGCTCTGTTGCCCCCCTTCTCTTATACGCCATTCTTGCTTTCACATACAGTGTAGAACTATAATCCGTCCTGTAATGCAGGCCTGTCACAAGTAGGTCTGTTTGCATCGTTGGCTGCCTCCTGTTATGCTTCAGGGTTTACATTCTTCGGTCAGTGTGTAAAGCAAAAATGATTTATTTTCAATGCAAGCACAGACACGGCGGCGCGGTGGTGAACAGGGTAGACCAGGAAGAAAACATCGGATAAAGCACGACGGAGACGGCCACCACAGCAAGCCCCACGCCCCACGGCCACGCTCGAGAATCTACTTGTGTGTAACAAAGCCCTTGCCAGAGTAGCCCTCCGATGAAATACCTGCACGCCATTGCCACCTCGTAAGCAAGAGGATAACAAGGGATCGAAAAAATAGCAAAAAGAAATATGAAGGAGGTACGGACCTGTGATGGGGTTGATTTTGAGTTCCTTTGCGCGCTCGTTGGTAGCCTCTTCCCACTCCTTGCTGATCGACTTGGGTGGCGGTGGAGCTGTGCGTTTTTTGAATTAAAACAAAAAAAAGGAAGACAGTTGACGTGAGCACGATATGATGAAAGATTGACCGGGCCAACACACCGATAGAGCGGATGCCGGCGTAGATCAGACTGGCGGTGCCAACAAGGACAGAGATGCCAGTGAAAATCTTGACGACTGTGCCGGGTGGGTTGACCGGCGCTCGAGGACCGTGCGGGCCAAACGCGACATAGTAAGCTGGACGGTGCAGTGCGTATGAACAACAGCTCAACACACTCCTCCCTCCCCGCACCCTCCTGCGAGGGACGGAAGGGACAATATCAAACAAAGGGCGGACGGACGCACCGGCCTTCTTCTCCGCGAGCGAGAGGGTCTTCCAGTCCTTCCGCTGGATTTCTTCGAGCTGCTGGTGCACGGCAGTCTGCTCGGCGGGGCTGAGCGTCGCCCACTGCGCCTCTACGTTCGAGAGCGGGATCGCGCTGGTAGCCGCTGTCACGTGGGACGAGCTGGGACTAGCGTGGGGCGGGTGTGCCGCGGCTGTTGCGAGTCCGCGACGCACGAGGCGGAGTGCAGAGGCGTGCATGAAGCTCGTCGAGTCGTTGAGTTGGTAAGAAAAGGTGAGAAACCGGTAAATCGAGCGGGGCGAGCGTCACGACCACCGTGGGAAATAGCGGTTTCCTCGGAGCACACCGGGAAATTTGATATTATGTACACATTTCTCACGCATCCGCATGGGGCAACTTCATTTAATTTTCTTTTTTGCCAAAAATTCATTCATAGACAAGTTGTCGTGCCACAGACTCACAGTGCATGGGCAGAAGAAGAGACGAGAGGAGAAAGAAAACGAAAACACGTCAAGAAAGCGACATTTTTCTTCGATCACTCCGATTGCGGTGGCCAACCCTCACGCAGCCCCGTCATTCGCCCCACCAGCGGAGGGGCAGTCACGCGAGATGTGACTACCCAGCGGACACGTAGTTAGAAGTGACAAGGAATAACTGGGCGAAAAACACGCACCCTTCTGATCCGCACGTGTAGCAAGCGCGCCTTTGGGGCTGCGGGCAATCGCGGCTGATGTGACCCTAGGATAAAATGGCCAGTTTAGCAACGCGCAAAAGCAACCATACTTCCAAAGGAAAAAATACCCACGATGGCAGAGCAATTGTAGCATTTCGAACCTTGATTACAATCACGCGATAGATGGCCTACCCCTCCGCACGTGTAACTTCAAAGGAATCGAAAAACGGCATTAGCTGCCGCGCGCCAGGCGACAAGACAAAACAAGCGCGCACCATGTCTTTTGACTGCCACCGCCACCAAAGCTGCCGTAGCCTCCCCCTCCACCACCGCCATAACCTCCTGAACCACCTCCGGGTGCCTCGGGGCATGCACGCGCAATGTGGCCAACTTTACCGCAGCGATAGCACTCCTGACCACCAGAACCGGAGCCTCCACCCCCACCTCCACCTCCACCTCCACCTCCAAAACTGCCGGAAGTATTCTGAGATTCGGGGCAATCACGCGACTTGCGATCCGAAAATTTGCCGGTAGGGCATGCAAAGAGGTCAAACGCGGACAGTAGATCAGAGGGAAGATAGGCGACGCACGATGTGGCCCTCGCGTCCACAGCGATAGCAGGATTTTGCCTTTTGCTCCATCGTACAGTCACGCGATACGTGGCCCTCCATGCCGCCTGCACCATCGTCGTGTACACGACCATCAACAATCTCGAAGCCGACACAGCCAAGAATGAAACGAGCGAAGGAACTCGCAGGACTCACAGTTGTAGCTAATAAGGGGCGCGCGCAAAGACACACGTGAGTCATTTACGCGATCGGGTCATCTGATCGAGAGAGGGGAAGGGGAAGGGCGTTTACCACGTAGGTGTGCCCGCCTTTGGGCAGTTCGCAGCCTGGTGTCCAACTGTTTGACATGACACGGGTTACGATGCACAAGAAATGGGTTGGATAATAATTTTGATTGCGCCCGGTCGACATGTAGCAATGTATGAAAAAAAACGCGGTCCCCGTCAGCACCGCACCACGGAAAACAAGAGGAATGTGAGTGGGGAGGGGTGTAGGTACAAGTGTCTGCACACAGGGCACGCGCAACAACACGAAAACACGACGCACAGCCGCCACAATTGAAACATCCACGGGCACCAGCCATGTTTCACAACTTTTAATGGTTTTGTTCTTTGCTCGGCTGTATGGATGCACAGGGTCAGCAGCTGTATAGACATGAAGATTAAGGACGCACGAAATGCGGATGAGGCACGATGGGGGGGGGGATGGTGATGATGGTTTGAAGGGAAAAAGGGATGTGTAAAAGACCACGCTGCGTTCAGACTCATATCCCCTCACGCACCGAGGCCACGTGGTGGCGCTGGCTTATTACCCATTTGGGCAACTCCTTCTCCGCCTCCTAAAATCTCATCTCGCTCTTGCAGGCGAAATGCACATCTAGTGACAGAGACGGCTTCAAAAGGGTATTCGACTACAACTACACTTCATCAAATCGCAGATAGGGATAACTCCGAGAGGTAGCAAATAAAGACGCCAATTTGAATGTAGCGCGCATTAACACCGACCGTGGAAATCGCCATCTCTCGAAAAGGCCAGCTTCATTTGCGCCTGGGTGCCATCGTTCGCGGCCCCAAACGCCAATGTCTTGTGTTACAAAATCCTTAACAGGAAGATCTTTGTCTTGGGAACGTATCAGGGCCCCCAGAAACCCGTCGCTTTTATCAACTGACGTCGTCCCCGCTACACGCATACAGTGAGTGACCATCCGCTGGCCTGCAAACCAAGACGGTCTAGGCACTCGCCCATGTGACAGGGTGAAGAGATTTCAAGTCAGGAAATCCATCTATAAATCGATTCCTATCGCCTCATTTCAGTTGGGAGCCCGCTGGTACACAGCTCAGCATGGGAACAGAGCGAATAAGAATGATGTTTTGTGATCAAGTGTCCGGTTCCCTCCGTGTGACAGGGATACTAGATATGATTGTTTCTATGGTAGGGCTGCAGCGAGCTTGGGGGAGGGTACTATGCCTTGTCAGCAGGCGGGTTGAGATACACCTAAGATGACGATTCCTTGTGTTAGCCGACTCCATTATATAGCAACGGGAGGAGAAAGACAGCACCTGTTCGCTGCCCTTCCCATTTTCCCAATGTTGGTACCTCAAGGCGGTGAGCCCTCGCTTTTCAGCAGCCACCCGTTCGTTCTCCTTGAGTGACTGGCGAACTGCGCGAGCAGCAATTTGGGTGTATTTGTTGTACCTGTTAATTTTTTTTACAATCAGAACACCACGGCAGTACAGTTTCAAAAGAAAGATATGATACGTGAAGAATTGACGCCAGGTCGCGGTCGACATTGTTGTTAGAGTTGAAGATAGCTGGCAAGGAAAGCCGTGTGGGTTCTGAGCAGCATAAACTCCCACGGCTGGTCCGTGGACTCGGGCTGGCACCGCACCCGCACCGCAATCGGTACCGGTACCGACTCGGACGGTGCTGCCAGTGGCCAGGCCAAGGCAGGACAATTATCCCTCTGCTTGTGCTTACAACCCCTCCACACATAATGGCTGGACCTAGCTGGAATTACGTCCTCAAATTCATCATCACCGGTGCGGCGTACCCACCCCCTTAAATTTGCTCATCCATGATCGTTTTGACTCTCCCGTGTGTTGGGACTCTACAGGCGACGCCGGAGTGGGAAAATCCTCTCTGCTCGTCCGACTCACTGACCAACGTTTCACGGCAAACCCTGATCCAACAGTCCGTGCGGTTTCTGTCCCTGTTACCCCCTATCACTGATGTCCACCCACGCATAACGAAAAGCTCGGCGTCGAGTTTGGCTCGAAGCTGATAACCATTCCTGAAGAGGACAAAGTCGTGAAACTGCAATGTGTGTTTCTCTCTTATCAGGCTGGGATCACCCCTCCTGCGGCGCCGCCGCACATAATCCCCTATCATGATCCTCATCCTATTCGTCCGCCATGCAGGCTGGGATACCGCAGGAACGGAATCCTTTCGTTCCATCACGCGTTCGTACTACCGCGGTGCCGCAGGCTGCCTCCTCGTTTACGACGTCACTTCGCGCCCCAGTACGTCCTTCCATCGTCTCCTCCCTACCCTGTGGCCGACGCTAACGCCAACGCCGTCTGAGCAGGCTTCGAACACGCGCGCACCTGGCTTTCCGACGTGCGCGCACATGCGGACCCGCACCTGACATGCATCCTCGTGGGCAACAAGAGCGACCTGGCGATCGAGCGGCGGCAGGTGCCAACGAAGGAAGGGGAGCGATGGGCGCAGGAAGAAGGCTTGCTCTTCGTCGAGGCGAGTGCGAAGAGCGGTGCCAACGTCGACGCCGCATTCGAAGCGGCAGCTCGCGACATTCTCGCCAAGATTCGTCGCGGGGTGTTTGATGACGACCGGGTGCGTCTCGCACCTCAACCTGTACGATACGGACTGTAATACTAGTATCTATATTATTAGAGCATGTTCATGGGCCATAGAGATGTCGGCGCGCGCATATAAAAATTAGGGCAGTGCTAGGGAGAAGCGTCCCAGAATCCCGCACCAAACCCGACGATCGCTCGCCAGATCCAAAGATACACAAGGTGCTCCCACTCCAGCATAGATATTATGGTGATAACTAGTCTGAAATCACATTACCTTCCAACGTAGAGTATGGTATTTGGATTGCGCTCGTACATCGTCTGTATGTGTGTCCGTATGAATAAGTTACTAAAAGCCGTGCTGCGGGTAAGCGATGAAGGTCACAGGACCGGGAGAGACCGAGTAGCGATAATCAGGGTAATTAATCAAGCACTGCCCCACCCGACAGCAGCGATTGATGATATTCGTGCAGCTGATCGATGAACCCACGGTTTGGCGCGGCAGCCGCACGGCGGGCCCTGACAAGCTCGATGGCCTGTGCGGGGTGGAGGCCGTGAGCGGCGATGAGGTAGCCACACACAACAGCGACAGAGCGACTGGCACCCATCGCACAGTGGACGAGGACGTGCGCATCGGGACTCGAGCGCAGAGCGCGCGCGATGTATCGCGTCGTGCGCGGGAGGTGCGCCGCGAGCTCCGCGAATGGCGCGTCGTGCAGAGGAACCTGCGCTGCGTGCGCAGCCAGCGCTGGGGGGAGCGCGATGTGTCCCGGCATCGCAGATAACACGTGAGTGATACCTAGGGCGGAAAGCGCCTCCGCATCCTCCGCAGTTTGGAGATCCGAGATATACAGCCGTGGAAGGATCTCAGAGACGTGGGTGGACGAAGATGGCACGGGCACGACGGGCCCGGGGGCACTCGTGGTCGAATGTGCGGAGTTCGGGCCACCATGTGGATATGAATATGGATGTGGTTGTGGCTGTGGTTGCGGGTACGGTTGGGAATGTGAATATGATGGGTGAGGTGTTATGGACACAGAAGGCGGAGGCAGCCGAGTAGGCACAGCGAGAACGAGTGTCTGAGCGCGCGGACGTTTCTGTGAAATGGATCGATGGTTAGCAGATGCAGTTGCGGTTGCAGTTGCGACCATTCCAAGGGGGAAAGCGGGCGTAGACGCGGGTGGGGTGGAAGGGGGTAAGAGCAGAGCGGGGGTTAGGGCGGGCGGATACGGAGAGGGGGGGGGGATGGCCGAAGCGCGTACTCACGGGCGTGTATTTATACGGCATTACCGGATAATGTGGACGGTGCCAATGACGCTCGACCACTGTCATGACACAAAATTGGTTTTTTGTCAAAAAAAAAAAAGCCCTCGAAGTTCTGGGAACTTTCTAGCGCCAGGCGGGCGGGACGGTGAGATGTGGGGCCAAGGGTGTTTTCAGAATACAAGGGTACCAGTGAGTATCAAGGGCGTTGTGATTAAGACTCCGGGGGTGGGCGTAGCGCGATTACGGGAACGGGAACAGGGAAGAGGAAGATGATGAGAAGTCAGGCACGGATTGAAAGGCAGTATATAACGGAAGTTGACAACTAGCAAAAGAAACTCGCACAGCACGCTTGTGGAGAATAAGTGAATTGGGCCGCAAAGGCGATCAATCCGAAATGGGCGAGGCGAGGCGAGGCAAGGCAAGGCAAGGCGGCAAGGCAAGGCAAGGCGATGCAAAACGCAGCGCAGTTTCCAGGCTGTTGATAGGGGCCAGTTCGCATTGTCCTGCTGGATGCTGGATATAAGACGCTCTGTAATGAAACAAAGTCGGCCTTAGGCTGAGGCTCCAATAAGAGGAAATTTTCAGATGATTGCAAGCCCGAGGAGCCCCCCTGCGATTTAGTCGAGCTACAATCTCCGATGAAGGTCAAGTATCACCGATACGGATACGGATCACACAAGGCCAGTGGACAGCTGTCTACGGTCCAGTCGTTGGGTCGTTGGTAGCGACTGGTGAGGAGTTTCTCATGCTGTGCCCATTGACCGGGGTTGTGACCACCGGGCTCAATATCGACTGTACCCTAAAGGTAGCAAGAGGAGAGCCAGTAGCCGGACATGAGGCAGTGTCAGTAACGTAAGCAATCAATCCGTGGCATCAACGGTGGTGGTGGAGACGGGCCCCGGCCGAGGACAGCCATGGGTGATGCCAAATCACCCGCAATCGTAAACATCAGGCATCATCAATTCAGTCAGTTGATATCTCACTCCACGCGCGGGATTATCACCCCGAGCCGGTAATGTCTCGGCCGTTCTCGATTCGCTGTTCTCATCTGATCCCCGTCGCTCTTTTCGTGCTAGGTACAATACATGGTCTGATGGAGCAGAGACCCACTCAGTCTATCTCCCACCTTTGCTTTTTCCCAACGTACAGCCCGTTGCATACAAACAATGACCGTCTGCAATGCAGTGCTCGGATGGGGAACATCAAGAGAAGAAAAAATAACATTGTCAAGTCTAGCACTTGGGAATGCAAAGCCTTTCTTTGCATAGCGACTTGACATTTATCACGATAAAGGAAGTAATGAGGAGCAAGAGCGGGAAAGTGACATCGTGCAAGCGAAAATCGAGATCGAAAACGTGAAGATGTCGTCAAAAGTAGTGGCAAGTGGGTGGTTCTAAATGAGATCTCTGCAGGATAATTAATCAATAGTAAGCGCGTGTTGGGGGCAGGCATCGAAGGAGGCATGAAAACGCACGCTACGTTGAGGGGCATTTCGTCAATTTGCGTGTTGTAGAATTCTGAAACATAGATCGAGGTCAAGAGGAGCGCATTCTAGTCACCAGTGACTACGAACGTTCGATGTCCCGAAGCATCCTGACATCCTCCGTCGTTACAAAGTTAATGGCGACACCCTTACGACCAAAGCGACCACTACGGCCGATGCGATGGATGTAATTCTCCCGGTTTGTAGGTAAATCGTAATTGATCACAAGAGAAATTTGCTGAACGTCGATGCCGCGAGCCAAAAGATCGGTCGTAATAAGCACGCGCGAGGAACCGGAGCGGAACTCTTTCATCAGCACTTCGCGCTGCTTCTGTTCCATATCACCATGCTACGTGCAGCAGGTTAGATCGATCCCAAGGCATGTAAGTTTCGAAAAAACGTA
>WNFC01005171.1_pt1 | contig 15620 bp, 14 predicted proteins | sample 5400541 | NCBI WGS metagenome assembly WNFC01 (sample SAMN13153342, study PRJNA577476) | soil metagenome | isolation source: 120 cm saprolite under Douglas fir tree site 2 hole 2 replicate 1 | place: USA:California | collected 2015-04-18
GCCGATCACCAGGCTCCGCCCGCGCACCTCGCCGAGGATCGTGAGCGGCACGTCCTCGCGCCGGGCGAGGTCGCGGAGCCGCCCGAGGTGCCGGCGGCGGAGCGAGAGCAACATGCGCGACTGGCTCTCGCCGAAGAGGAGCGCATCGGTCCGCATGCCCTGCTCGAGATCGACCCGCACGCCGAGCCCGGGCCCGCCGAAGGAGCACTCGGCGAGCGCGACCGCGAGTCCGCCCTCGCCCACGTCGTGCAGCGAGCGCAGCAGCCGCTCCTCGGCGGCCGCGAGGCAGACCCGGTGCAGGCGCTTCTCCGCCTCGAGGTCGATCCACGGCGGCGCGCCGCGCACCAGGCCGTGGACGACCGCCAGGTACTCGCTCCCGCCCAGCTCCTCGCGCGTGCGGCCGAGGAGGGCGATCACGTCGCCCTCGGCCCGCCACCACGGCGTGAGATGCGCCTCCACGTCGTCGAGCAGCCCCACCATCGCGATGGTGGGCGTGGGCGGGATGTTGCGCCCCTCGGTCTCGTTGTAGAAGCTCACGTTGCCGCTCACCACCGGCGTCTCGAGCGCGACGCACGCGTCGCGGATGCCCTGCACGCCCTGCTGGAACTCCCACATGACGTCGGGTTTCTCGGGGTTGCCGTAGTTGAGGCAGTCGCTCACCGCGAGCGGCCGCGCGCCGACCGCGACCAGGTTGCGCGCGGCCTCCACCACCGCGAGCACGGCACCGAGGTAGGGATCGAGGCGGCAGTAGCGGCTGTTGCAGTCGACGGTGAGCGCGAGCGCGCGCCGGGTCCCCTCGATGCGCACGACCGCCGCGTCGCCCCCGGGGCGGACGACCGTGTTGCCGCCGACCAGCTGGTCGTACTGGCGGTACACCCACTCGCGCGCGCACAGGTTCGGGCTCTCGAGCAGGCGGACCAGCGTCTGGCCGTAGTCCGCGGGCTCCGGGATCTCCGCCGGGTCCAGGCGCTGCAGCTCCTCGAGCCGCGAAGGCTCCTCGGCCGGACGGCGGTACATCGGCGCCGCCTCGGTGAGCGCCGCGACCGGCAGCGCGCACACCTCCGCGCCGCGCCAGCGGGCACGGAACACGCCGTCGTCGGTCAGGCGGCCGACCACCGCGGCCTCCAGGTCCCAGCGCGCGAACACCGCCTGCACTGCTGCCTCGCGGCCCGCCTTCGCCACCAGCAGCATGCGCTCCTGCGACTCGGAGAGGAGGATATCGTAGGGCGTCATGCCCTCCTCGCGCAGCGGCACCGCGTCGAGCTCGAGGACCATGCCCATGCCGCCTCGTCCCGCCATCTCGAGCGCGCTCGAGGTGAGGCCGGCGGCGCCCATGTCCTGGATGGCGACGATGTCGTCCGTCTGCATGAGCTCGAGGCACGCCTCGAGCAGGAGCTTCTCCGTGAACGGGTCGCCCACCTGCACCGCCGGCCGCTTCTCCTCGCTGGTCGCGTCGAGCGCGGCGGAGGCGAGGAGGCTCGCGCCGTGGATGCCGTCGCGCCCGGTGCGCGCGCCGACGTAGATGACCGGGTTCCCCGCCCCCGCGGCGCGCGCGCGGAAGAGGCGGTCGGCGGGCGCGATGCCGAGCGTGAAGGCGTTCACCAGGATGTTGTGGTCGTAGCCCGGGTCGAAGTAGAGCTCGCCGCCCACGGTCGGGACGCCAATACAATTCCCGTAGTGGCCGATGCCGGCCACCACTCCCCGCACCAGGTAGGGCGTGCGCGGGTGCTCGAGGCGCCCGAAGCGGAGCGAGTCGAGGCTCGCGATCGGACGCGCGCCCATGGTGAACACGTCGCGCAGGATGCCGCCCACGCCCGTCGCCGCGCCCTGGAAGGGCTCGACGAACGAGGGATGGTTGTGGCTCTCGATCTTGAACACCGCGGCCAGCCCACCGCCGACGTCTACCGCGCCCGCGTTCTCGCCCGGGCCCTGCAGCACCCGCGCGCCCCTGGTCGGCAGCTGGCGCAGGAAGGCGCGCGAGCTCTTGTACGAGCAGTGCTCGGACCACATGACCGCGAACACGCCGAGCTCCTCGAGCGTGGGGGGGCGCCCGAGCAGCGCCACGATCTTCGCCCACTCCTCGCGCGTGAGGCCGTGCTCGTCCGCGACCTCGGCGGTGACCTCCCCGCTCATCCCGGCGCAGACCGAGCCGGCGCCGCGGCCGCGCCGCGCGTGACCCAGGACTGGGCGGAGCGGAAGAGCCGGAGGCCGTCCACGCTGCCGGTCAGGCGCTCGACCGCGTGCTCGGGGTGCGGCATGAGCCCGATGACGTTCCGCTCGGCGTTGCACACGCCGGCGATGTTGCGGAGGGCACCGTTCGGGTTCGCCTCTGGCGTCGGGCGCCCGGCGCGGTCGGTGTAGCGGAAGACGACGCGCTGCTCGTGCTCGAGCGCCGCGAGCGTGCCCTCGTCGGCGACGTAGCAGCCCTCGCCGTGCTTGATCGGCAGCTCGAGTACCTCGCCCGCGCGGCAGCCGTGGGTGAAGAACGTGTCCGTGGACTCCACCCGCACGGTGACGAAGTCGCACACGAAGCTGAGCGAGCGGTTGGCGATCAGCGCCCCGGGCAGCAGCCCCGCCTCGCACAGGATCTGGAAGCCGTTGCAGATGCCCAGCACGAGGCCACCCTCGCGGGCGTGCCGCGCCACGGCGTCCATGATGGGCGAGAACTTGGCCAGCGCGCCGCAGCGGAGGTAGTCGCCGTACGAGAAGCCGCCCGGCAGGACGACGCAGTCCGCGCCGCCGAGCGTACGGTCCTTGTGCCAGAGCGCCACCGCCTCGTCGCCCAGCACGCGCTCGGCGGCGCGCAGCGCGTCCCGGTCGTCGTTGGAGCCGGGGAAGACGACCACCCCCCAGCGCATCAGCGCCGCTCCTCGGCGAGCTCGACGCGGAAGTCCTCGATCACGCCGTTGGCGAGCAGCCGCTCGCACATCTCGCGTACCCGCGCGGAGGCCGTCGCGGAAGCGGCGGCCTCCAGCCGCAGCTCGATGTACTTGCCGACCTTCACGTCCTGCACCTCGCCGAAGCCGAGCGCGTGGAGCGAGCTCTGCACCGCCTTGCCCTGGGGATCGAGGATGCCGCGCTTCGGGGTGATGTAGACGCGCGCCAGCAGGCCCGGCATCAGGCCGCCGCGCTGCAGATGCGCCGCGCCGCCTCCTGATAGGCGTCTTCGACACCACCGAGATCGCGCCGGAAGCGATCCTTGTCGAGCTTCTCGCCCGTCCCCTTGTCCCAGAAGCGGCAGGTGTCGGGGGAGATCTCGTCGGCGAGCAGGATCTTGCCGTGGTGGCGGCCGAACTCGAGCTTCATGTCGACCAGCACGATGCCGCGCTTGTCGAGGTACTCGCGCAGGAGCGCGTTCACGCGCAGCGCCGTCTCGTTGATGGCCGAGAGCTCCTGCGGCGTGGCGAGCCGGAGGAAGCGGATGTGCCAGTCGTTGATCATCGGGTCGTCGAGCGCGTCGTCCTTGTAGAAGTGCTCGAGGATGGGCTCGGGGAGCGGCTCCCCCTCCGCGCGCCCGAGGCGCTTGGCGAGGCTCCCGGCGATGATGTTGCGCGCCACCACCTCGACCTTCACGATCTCGCACCGGCGGATCAGCATGTCGCGCTCGGAGAGCCGGCGGACGAAGTGGGTCGACACGCCCTCCTCCTCGAGGAAGCGGAAGAGAACCTCGGACATGCGGTTGTTGAGGATGCCCTTGTCCACGATCGTGCCGCGCTTCTTGGCATTGAAGGCGGTGGCGGCGTCCTTGAAGTGCTGGATCAGGAGGTCGGGGTCGGGAGTAGCATAGACCTGCTTCGCCTTGCCCTCGTAGAGCAACTCACCGCGATCCATCGTCGTCCTCCAGGGCCCGCGAGAAGAGGGCCTGGATATGCCGCAGGTGGTGCTCCATGTCAAAGAGGGTGGCGAGATCCAGCGGCTTCAGATGGCGAGACACGTCGGGATCGGCCGCCAGGCGGTGCTGGAAGTCGCCGCCCGCGAGCGCGCAGCGCTGCACCCAGCGGTAGGCCTCATCGCGCTTGATCCCGCGACGCACGAGCGCGAGCAGCACCTGCTCGGAGAAGATCGCGCCGCCCAGCCGCTCCAGGTTCGCGCGCATAACCTCGGGCCGCACCTCGAGCCCCTCGATCACGTCCCCCAGGCGCGCGAGCATGAAGTCCATCACGATGGCGGCATCGGGGCCGATTACGCGCTCCACCGAGGAGTGGCTGATGTCGCGCTCGTGCCAGAGCGCCATGTTCTCGAAGGCGGCGGCCGCGTAGCCGCGCACCAGGCGCGCGAGGCCGGTCACGTTTTCGGTCAGGATCGGGTTCCGCTTGTGCGGCATCGCGGAGGAGCCCTTCTGGCCGGGCGCGAAGGGCTCCGCCACTTCCCCCACCTCCGTGCGCTGGAGGTGGCGGATCTCGACCGCGATGCGCTCGCAGCTCCCGGCGAGGAGCGCGAGCTCGGCGAAGAAGCGCGCGTGGCGGTCGCGCGGCACGACCTGGGTCGCGATCGGCTCCGGACGAAGCCCAAGCCGCCGCAGGACGGCGGCCTCGACCGCGGGCTCGATGTTGGCGAAGGTGCCGACGGCCCCCGAGAGCTTGCCGTGGGCGATCGCGGCCCGCGCCACGCTGAGCCCGCGCCGGCCGCGCGTCAGCTCGGTGTACCAGCTCGCGCACTTGAAACCGAAGGTGATGACCTCGGCGTGGATGCCGTGCGTGCGCCCGATCATGGGCGTGCGACGATGGCGGAGCGCCTGGCCGCGGACCGCGGCGCGCAGGCGGTCCAGGCCGACGAGCAGGAGATCCGCCGCGTCGCGCAGCTGGAGGGCGAAGGCCGTGTCCACCACGTCCGAGGAGGTGAGCCCCAGGTGGAGGAAGCGCCCCTCGTCGCCCACCTGCTCGGCGAGCGACGACACGAACGCGATCACGTCGTGCTTCACCTCGGCCTCGATCGCCTGCATGCGCGCGACGTCGACGCGCACCTTGGCCCGCAGCGTGCGTGCGGCCTCGACCGGCACCTCGCCCCGCTCGGCGAGCACGTCGACCAGCGCCAGCTCCACCTCGAGCCAGCGCGCGAGGCGCGTCTCCTCGGACCAGAGCCGGCCCATCTCGGGGCGGGTGTAGCGGCTCAACATTACTTCCGGGGCCCCGTCCGGTGCTCGCGCGCCGCGCGCGCTGCGGATGAACTCCCGTGCGGCTCCTGCCGCGCGCCCCGGACCAACTCCCGCGCGGCATCCGCCGCGCGCGGCTCGGCGAAGCCTCGCTCGGGCTCCCCCACGGTGCCGGTGCTGCCGAAGCCGCCCGCGCCGCGCGCGCTCTCCGGGAGCGTGGCGACCTCGCGCCAGGCGACGCGGGCGACCGGGCCGATCACGAGCTGCGCGATGCGGTCGCCGCGGCGGACCGAGACCGGCTCGCGCCCGAGGTTGACGAGCAGCACCTGCACCTCGCCACGGTAGTCGGCGTCGATCGTGCCGGGCGCGTTCAGCACCGTGAGGCCGTGGCGCACCGCGAGGCCGCTCCGCGCCCGGACCTGCCCCTCGAAGCCGGACGGGATCGCAACCGCGAGCCCGGTCGGGACCAGGCGGCGCTCACCCGGTGCGAGCACGATCTCGGCCTCCAGGTCGGCGCGCAGGTCCATGCCGGCCGCGTCCGGCGTCATGTAGTGCGGCAGGGGCAGCGGGTCCCTTCCGGGGCGGACGCGCACCACGTCGACCGCGACCGGCGCCGTCAACTCGCGAGCACCTCGTCGCCCAGCGCGTGGCCCTTCAGATCACCGAGCACCGTGAGGGCCAGGGCATCGGGCCGGAAGAGGCGCCGGCTGACGCGCAGGATGTCGTCGTTGGTCACCGCGTCGATGCCCGCCGCCACCTCCTCGAGCGGCACGTCGCGCCCGAAGTAGATCTCGTTCTTCGCGATGCGGCTCATGCGGCTGTCGCTGGTCTCGAGGCCGAGGAGCAGGCTACCCTTCATCTGGTTCTTCGCACGCAGGAGCTCGTCGGGCGCGAGCCCGTCGCGCGTGACGCGCGCGAGCTCGTCGCGGATGACCTCGACCACCTCGCGCGCCCACTCCGCGCTGGTGCCGACGTAGACCCCGGTGTAGCCGGCGTCGCAGTACGAGGAGAGGAAGGAGTAGACGGTATACGCCTTGCCGCGCCGCTCGCGGATCTCCTGGAAGAGGCGCGAGCTCATGCCGCCTCCGAGCGCGAGGTTCACGACGTGCGCCGGGTAGCGGTCGGCGTCGGTCTGCGCGATCCCGGGCGCCCCCAGGCAGAGGTGCACCTGCTCGAGATGCTTCTCGTGCACCGACACGCCGGCGCGCGGCTCGGGCGGGCCGCCGTCCACGCCCGCCGCGCTGCCGGCAAGGGCGCCGAACTGCCGGTCCGCGACCGCGAGCAGGGCGTCGTGGGTGAGCGCCCCGGCCGCCGCGATGAGCACCCGGTCGGGCCGGTAGCGTGCCTCCAGGAAACGGAGGAAGTCGTCGCGCCCGAGGCCCGACACGGTCTCGGCCGTCCCGGCGATGGGTCGCGAGAGCGGGTGCCCTGGCCAGAAGGCCAGGTTGAAGAGCTCGTGCACGTAGTCGTCGGGCGTGTCCTCGACCTGCGAGATCTCCTGCACGATGACCGAGCGTTCGCGCTCGATCTCCTCCGCCGCGAAGGTGGACTGCGTGAAGATGTCCGCCAGCAGGTCGAGCGCGAGCGGCAGGTGCTCGCGCAGCACCTTGGCGTAGTAGCAGGTGTACTCCTTGCCGGTGAAGGCGTTCAGCACGCCGCCGACCGCGTCGATCTCCTGCGCGATCTGCGCGGCGGTGCGGCGGGCGGTGCCCTTGAAGAAGAGATGCTCGAGGAAGTGCGAGATGCCGGCCTGCTCGGCGCGCTCATAGCGCGACCCGTTCTCGACCCAGATGCCGACCGTGGTCGAGGTCAGGTCAGGCAGGCGCTCGGACAGCACCCGCACGCCGTTGGCGAGCCGCGTCGCCTGCATGCGCCTACCGCTGCGCCTCCTGCTGCTCCGCGTCCTTGAGCGCTTCCTTGCGGGACAGCCTGATCTTTCCCGACCTGTCCACCTCGATCACCTTGACCGAGATGACGTCGCCCTCCTTGAGCACGTCGGAGACCTTGCGCACCCGCTCGTCGGCGAGCTGCGAGATGTGCACCAGGCCGTCCGTGCCGGGGAAGATCTCGACGAAGGCGCCGAAGTCGACGATCTTGCGCACCGTGCCGCGGTAGATCTTACCCACCTCGGCCTCCGCGGTGACGCCGCGGATCTTGTCGAGCGCCTTCTGCATCGCTACGCCGTCGGAGGATGCGACCAGCACCGTGCCGTCGTCCTCCACGTCGATCTTGACCCCGGTCTCCTCGGTGATGCCGCGGATCACCTTGCCGCCCGGGCCGATCAGGTCGCGGATGCGGTCCGGCTTGATGTGGATGGTGACGATGCGCGGCGCGTGCGTGGAGAGCTCGCCGCGCGGACGCGCGAGCGTCTGGTTCATGACGCCGAGGATGTGGAGCCGCGCCCGCCGCGCGTCCTCGAGCGCCTGCTGCATGATGGCGCGCGTCACACCGGCGATCTTGATGTCCATCTGCACCGCGGTGATGCCCGTCTCCGTGCCCGCGACCTTGAAGTCCATGTCGCCGAGGTGGTCCTCGTCACCGAGGATGTCGGAGAGGACGCGGACCTCGTCGCCCTCCCTGATGAGCCCCATGGCCACGCCGGCGACCGGCGCCTTGATGGGCACGCCACCGTCCATGAGCGCGAGCGAGCCGCCGCACACGGTGGCCATGGACGAGGAGCCGTTCGACTCGAGGATCTCCGAGACGATGCGGATGGTGTAGGGGAACTCCTCCTCGCCTGGGAGGATCGGCGCGAGCGCGCGCTCGGCGAGCGCCCCGTGGCCGATCTCGCGCCGCCCGGGGCTGCGCAGGAACTTGACCTCGCCCGTGCTGAAGGGCGGGAAGTTGTAGTGCAGCATGAACTTCTTGTACGTCTCGCCGATGAGGGCATCGATCTTCTGCTCGTCGGAGGAGGTGCCGAGCGTCGCGACCACGAGCGCCTGCGTCTCGCCGCGCGTGAAGAGGGCCGAGCCGTGCGTGCGCGGCAGGACCTCGACCTCGCAGGTGATGGGGCGCACGTCGGCGAGGCCGCGGCCGTCGAGGCGGCGCTTCTGCTGCACGATCGCCTCGCGCACGACGTCCTTCTTCAGGTGATCGAAGAAGGCGGCGACCTGCTTCACCCGCTCCGGGGTTCCCTCGCCGAGGCGCGCCACCACCTCGTCGCGCGCCTGATCGAGCGCGTCGTAGCGCTCCTGCTTGCCGGGCTTGGCGAGTGCGGCGCGGAGGCTGGGCAGCGCCGCCTCGCGCACCCGCCGCTCGAGCGCGGGGTCGACGGCGGGCGCCGTCACGCTGCGCTTGGGCTTGCCGACCAGCCGCTGCAGACTCTCCTGCAGCGCGATGAGCGGCTGCAGCGCCTCGTGCGCGGCGAAGAGCGCCTCGAGCAACACCGCCTCGGGGACCATGTGGGCGCCGCCCTCGACCATGACGATCGCGTCGCGGCTGCCCGCGACGATGACGTTCATGTCGCTCGTCGCGAGCTGGCTGGTGGTCGGGTTGATGACGAACCGGCCGCCCAGCCGCCCGATGCGCACGGCCGCGATCGGGCCGTTCCACGGGATGTCGGAGAGGACGAGCGCGGTCGAGGCCCCGAGGAGGGAGAGGACGTCGGGGTCGTTCTCCTTGTCGTGCGAGAGCACGGTGGCGATCACCTGGGTCTCGCAATTGAAGCCCTTCGGGAAGAGCGGACGGAGGGGGCGGTCGATCAGGCGGGAGGTGAGGATCTCCTTCTCCGCCGGCCGGCCCTCGCGCTTGAAGAAGCCGCCGGGGATCTTCCCGGCGGCGAAGGTCTTCTCCTGGTAGTCGCAGGTGAGGGGGAAGAAGTCGATGCCCTCGCGCGCGGTGGTGAGCGCCGTCGCCGTGACCAGGACGACGGACTCGCCGAGCTGCACGAGGGCGGCCCCCCCGGCCTGCTTGGCCATGCGGCCGGTCTCGACCGTCAGGGAACGGCCGTGAAACTCGATCTGCACTCGCTGGTATCCGGGCTGCGACATCAAAGAACACTCCTCCGCGGCTCGCGGCCGCAGCAGCTTTTGCACCTCGCGAGGGGGAGAAGGAGGGAAGGAAGGACGGGGAGTTACTTGCGGATCCCGAGCTGCTCGATCACGCTCTTGTAACGCTGGAAGTCGCGTCCCTTGAGGTAGTCGAGCAGGCGGCGACGCTGTCCCACGAGCTTGAGCAGCCCACGACGGGAGTGGTGGTCCTTGCGGTGCACCTTGAAGTGCTCCGTCAGGTACCCGATGCGGTTGGTGAGGAGCGCGACCTGCACCTCGGGCGACCCGGTGTCGCTCGCGTGCCGGCGGTACGCCTGCACGACTTCTTTGGTGCGCTCCTGCACGACTGCCATCCCGCCCTCTTCGTCTCGTTCATCTCTCGCTATTAAGGGAGCTCTCCTAACATGGTGTTTGGGCGTTGGCAAGCCGCGTCATGAGACAGCGTCACACAGCAGGCGCACCAGGCGCCAGGCCGGGCGTGCACCGGCGGCCTCGATGATCGCCGCCACGTTGCCGGCGGGGTCGAGGAGGAGCGCCGTCTCCCCCACGGCGCGCGGCGCCGGCAGGCGGGCGAGCGGCTCCTGCTGGCCGCGGCGCAGGCGCTCGAGCGCCTCCGGCGACGGCACCGCGAAGGCCGGGTAGCCGGCGAGCACCTCGCGGACCGCCAGCAGCGGCAGCGCGGCGGTGGGCACGAGCGCCAGGAGCGCGTCGACCCCGGTCGCGTCCTCGACGCGAAACGCGCCGACGCGCGTCCGCCGCAGGCGCTCCAGGTGGGCGCGGGTCTCGAGCGCGCGCCCCAGGTCAGCCGCCAGCACGCGCACGTACGTCCCCTTCGAGCAGACGAGACGGAAGTCGATCCGATCCGGCGCGCGCAGCACGAGCTCGAGACGGTCGATCGTGATCTCCCGCGGCGCGCGCTCGACCTCGAGGCCCCGGCGGGCGAGCGCGTAGAGCGGCACGCCGTCGCGCTTGAGCGCCGAGTACATGGGCGGCACCTGCTGCTGGCGCCCCGTGAAACGGGCGGCGAGCGCGTCGAGCGCGGCCTGCGCGAGCGCCGGGACGGGCACCGTGTCGACCGGCGTGCCGGTGCGGTCGAGCGTGTCGGTCGCGGTGCCGAGGCGGATCGTGCCCTCGTACGCCTTCTCCTCGACGAGGAGATAGCGCGCCACCTTGGTCGCCTCGCCGAGGCAGAGCGGGAGGAGGCCGCTCGCGAACGGGTCGAGCGTGCCCAGGTGCCCGACCTTGGCCCGCCCGAGCCGCGGCTTGAGCGCACGGATCACCCCGGCCGAGGTCGTCCCCTCCGGCTTGTCGACCAGGAGGACGCCGGTCACTCCGCGTCCCCGTCCTTGGCCGCGCGCAGCAGGTCGTCGACGCGGCGGGCGGTGTCGGGCTGGGTGTCGTACTCGAAGCGCAGCTCCGGCGTGACACGCAGCCCGAGCGCCCGCCCTACCCGCCCGCGGAGAAAGGTCGCCGCGCGCGCGAGCGCGCGCAGCGCCGCCGCGCGCGCGTCCGCCGTGTCGCCGAGCGTCCGCACGTACACGCGCGCCACGCGGAGATCCGCCGACATGCGCACGGCGGTCACGGTCAGGTCGCGCAGCCGGGGGTCGTTCGCCTCGCGCAGGAAGACCGTCGCCAGCTCGGCCTGCACCAGGTGGGCCACGCGCTCCGGACGCCGCTCGGCCATCGCCCCGGGCTCAGTAGTGGAGGAACTCGAGGCGCTCTTCGCCCACCTGGGCGAGCTCGAGCCCGTCGATGAAGCGGACGACTTCGCGGAGACAGCGATCCACGTGCGCCTCCTCCGCCCCGACCTGGCTCACGCCGAGGGTCGCGCGCTGCCAGAGATCGTGGTCGGCACATTCCGCGATCGAGACGTTGTACTTGTTCTGTACGCGCGCCTTGATGGTCCGCAGCACGCTGCGCTTGCCCTTGAGCGAGTGATTCTCGGGGAGCAGCAGCTCGAGCCGGAGCACGCCGACCACCATCGGTATCCCTCGCTCACGCTCGCGGGCCCGGCGCCGCGCGCGTCAGGCCGTGCGCTCGGCCGCCTGCGCGCCCTTGGCCGCAGCGGGTGCGAGCCGGCGGGCCACCTGCTCCACCTCGTAGGCCTCGATCACGTCGCCCGCCTTCACGTCCTGGTAGCCCTCGAACGACATGCCGCACTCGTAGCCGCCCGCCACCTCGCGCACGTCCTCTTTGAAGCGCTTGAGGCTCGCGATCCGGCCGTCGTGCACGACCACGTGGTCGCGCAGGAGGCGCGCCTTGGCGCCGCGCAGGATCTTGCCATCGGTGACGAAGCAGCCCGCCACCTGGCCGATGCCCGAGACGGTGAAGGCCTGCCGCACCTCGGCGCGGCCGAGCACCTTCTCCTGGAGCGTCGGCTCGAGGAGCCCTTCGAGCGCGTCGCGCACGTCGTTGAGGGCCTCGTAGATGATGGTGTAGAGGCGGATGTCCACTCCCTCGCGCTCGGCGAGTGCCGCGGCCTTCGGCTCCGGGCGCACGTTGAAGCCGATGACGACGGCGTTGGAGGCCGAGGCGAGGAGCACGTCCGACTCGGTGATGCCGCCGACCGAGCCGTGCAGGACATTGAGGCGCACGTCGTCGGTAGAGAGCCGGCGGAGTGCGTCGCTGGTGGCCTCGACCGAGCCCTGCACGTCGGCCTTCAGGACGACCTTCAGCTCCTTCACCGCGCCGGTCTGGATCTGCTGGTAGAGGTCGTCGAGCGAGACCTTGGCGGTCTTCGCCATCTCGGCCTCGCGCTGCTTGGTGCGGCGGTGCTCGGCGACCTGCCGCGCCTTCTGGTCGTCCTGCACCGCGACGAAGGTGTCGCCCGCCTCGGGCACGCCGCCGAGGCCCAGGATCTCGACCGGCGTCGACGGACCCGCTTCCTCGATGCGCTGGCCCTTGTCGTTCACCATGGCGCGCACACGGCCGTACTGCGTACCGCACACGAAGGCGTCGCCGGGCCGGAGCGTCCCCTCCTGCACCAGCACGGTCGCCACCGGGCCGCGGCCGCGGTCGAGGCGCGCCTCGACGATCGTCCCCTTGGCGAGCCGGCCCGGGCTGGCCTTCAGCTCGAGCACGTCCGCTTGCAGCAGGATCATGTCGAGGAGCTGCGCGATGCCGTCCTTGGTCTTCGCGGAGACCGGCACCATGATCGTGTCGCCGCCCCACTCCTCGGGGGCGAGGCCGTGGTTCCCGAGCTCCTGCTTCACGCGCTCGGCGTTCGCGTCCCGCTTGTCGATCTTGTTGATCGCGACGACGATCGGCACCTCGGCCGCGCGCGCGTGGTTGATGGCCTCGACGGTCTGCGGCATGACGCCATCGTCCGCCGCCACCACCAGCACCACGATGTCGGTCACCTTGGCGCCGCGCGCGCGCATGGCGGTGAAAGCCTCGTGGCCGGGGGTGTCGAGGAAAGTCACCTGGCGGCCGTTCACCTCGACCGTGTAGGCGCCGATGTGCTGCGTGATGCCGCCCGCCTCGCCCTCCGCCACGTTGGTCGAGCGGATGGCGTCGAGGAGCGAGGTCTTGCCGTGGTCGACGTGCCCCATCAAGGTGACCACCGGCGCGCGCACGACGACCTTCTCCTCGCCGCCTTCGGCCTCGGCCGCCTCGAGCATCTGCTCGACGTCGAAGGCGACGTTCTCGACCTGGTGCTCGAACTCGGCCGCGACCAGCGCCGCCGTGTCGTGATCGAGCGCCTGGTTGATGGTCGCCATCATCCCCATGTCGAGGAGCTTCTTGAGGACGTCGCCGGCCTTGACGCCCATGGCGCGCGCCAGGTCGGCGACCGTGATCACCTCCGAGATGCGGATCACCCGCTTCGACGCGCGCGGGACGGTGATCTCGGTCTTCTTCTGCTCTTTCCCCGGCAGCGCGCGTCGCTTCTGCGGCCGCTTGCCCCCTCGCATGAAGTCCCGCTCCATGGTGTCGAGCATGTCGGACTTCTTGATGACCTTGCGGCCCTTCTTCTTCTTGGGCGCGCCGTCGGCGGCCGCCGCCTCGGCGCCCGGCGCCGGCTCGGCGCCGCGGGCCGCCGGCGAGGGGGCGGGCGCCGCGGGCTTGCGCAGGTCGATCTTGCCGAGGACCTTCACCCCGCGCATCTCCTCGAACCCGGGCGGCGGCGGGGCGGGCACGGGCCCCGGTACCTGGCGTGCCGGCCGCGGGGCGGCGGCCGGTGGGGCGGCGGCCGCGCGCGGCGCGGCGGGCTCGGGCGCGGCGGCGGGTGGCGGCGGCGCCGGCCGCTCGGCGGCCGGTGCGGGAGCCGCGGCCGCGGGCGGCGGCGCGGCCGCCGCGGGGGTCGGCTCCTCCACGGGCGGCGCCGGCTCGAGTGCGGCCGGCGGCACCTCCGCGAGCGCCGGCGGAACGCTCGCATCGAGATCGAGCGCCGGCGGCACCTCGCTCGAGGCCGTGTCGGTCGAGCTCGGTGGCGGCAGGTCCTCGCTCTTCAGCACCTCGCGCGCCGTGCGCCGGCGGATCACATTCGCGCGCAGCCGGGTCTCGGTCGTCTGCTCGCGCGCCGTGACGAGGTGGTCCCCGCCGGCGTCGCGCTCGGTCACGACCCGCTCCGCGACGACCCGCTCGGTGCCGACCGCCACCGTCGGGCGCGATACGAGCCCGAGCGCCTCGCGCACGCGCTGCACCTCCTCGTCGGTGAGCGAGCTCTGCGAGCGCTTGCCGCGGATGCCGAGCTTCTCGAGCCCCGCCACGAGGTCCTTCGGCTGCACGTTCCATTCCTTGGCCAGCTCGTGGACGCGCCTCGACATCGCTACCTCTCGCCCCTCTCCGGGCCAGCCGACAGCAGGGCGACGAGCGCCGCGCGCTCCGCCGGCGCGGGGGTCGAGCGCAGCGAGCGCACCGGGCCGCGGCGGCGGGTGAAGGCGAGCCAGCACTCCGGGCTCGCATGCAGGTACGCGCCGCGCCCGGGCGCGCGCCGGCGCCCGTCGAGGCGGAGGCCGGCGGGGCCGCCAGCGAAGCGCAGGAGCGCCCGCTGCGGCGCGCGGCCGCCACACCCGACGCACGTCCGGACCGGCTCGTGCACGCTCACCGCTGGCCCTCCTCGCCGACCGGCTCCACCGGTGCGGCCGTGCTCTCCTCGGCGCCCCCGGGGCCCGCCGCGGCCGCGGCTGCGGCTGCGGCCGCGGCTGCGGCGGCGGCGGCCTCGGCTGCGGCCAGCGCCTCCTGCTCGCGCAGGCGCTGCTGCTCGCGCAGACGCTGCACGTGCTCGCGCGCGGCGGCGAGTAGCACTCCCGCACGCTCGGGGCCGATACCTTCGATCTCGCCCACCGTCTCCTCGTCCGACGCGGCCAGCTCCTCGGCCGACTTGAAGCCGCTCTGGTAGAGGAGCTCGGCGGTCACGTCGCCCACGTTCGGGATGGCGGTGAGCGAGGCCCGCGCGCGGCGCGCCTCGTCCTCGGCCTCGGCCTCGCTGCGCACGTCGAGCTTCCAGCCCGTGAGCCGCGACGCGAGGCGCACGTTCTGCCCCTTCTTGCCGATGGCGAGCGCGAGCTGGTCGTCGGGGACGATCACCTCCATGGCGTGCTCGTCCTCGTCCATGATGATCTTCGACACCTTGGCCGGCGCGAGCGCACGGCACACGTACTCTGCCGGGTCGCTCGTCCAGGGCACGATGTCGATCTTCTCGCCGCGCAGCTCCTGTACCACCGCCTGCACGCGCGTGCCGCGCATGCCGACGCAGGCGCCGACCGGATCGACGTCGCGGTCGTTGGAGGTGACCGCGATCTTCGCCCGCCCGCCCGGCTCGCGGACCGCCCCCTTCACCTCGACGATGCCCTCGTAGATCTCGGGCACCTCCTGCTCGAAGAGCTTGATCAGCAGCCCCGGGTGCGTCCGCGAGAGGACGATCTGCGGCCCCTTGCCGCTCAGCTCGACGTCGAGGATGAAGGCCCGGATGCGGTCGCCCTGGCGGTAGCGCTCACGTGGGATCTGCTCCTTCTCGGGAAGGATGGCGTCGGTGCGTCCCAGGTTGACGATGATGTTCTTCTGCTCGAAGCGCTGCACGATCCCGGAGAAGAGCTCGCCCTTCCGCCCCTTGAACTCGTTGTAGATGATGTCCCGCTCCGCGTCGCGCACGCGCTGGATGATGTTCTGCTTCGCGGCCTGGGCAGCGATGCGACCGAACTTCTCGGGCGGGAGCTTGGCGAGCAGCTCGTCGCCGACCTCGGCGTCCGGATCGAGCTTGACGCGCGCCTCGGCGAGCGTCACCTGATTCTCCGGGTCCTCGACGTTGTCGACGACGGTCTTGATCTCGAAGAGCTCGACCTCGCCCAGCTCGGGGTTGAACTTCGCCTCGATGTTCTTCTCGTGGCCGAAGGTCTTCTTCGCCCCCGACAGCATCGCCTCCTCGAGCGCCTTCACGATGATCTGGCGGTCGATCCCCTTCTCCTTGCTCACCTGCTCGATGACGCGATTCAGGTCCGGCAGCATGGCTCCCTCCTCGCCTCACGGGTCTGCTCTGGGCCGGCTCACCACGCCGGGCGAGACGCTCGACGGGGCCCGCGACATGGCGAAGGATGCCA
>WNFC01017244.1_pt1 | contig 15620 bp, 14 predicted proteins | sample 5400541 | NCBI WGS metagenome assembly WNFC01 (sample SAMN13153342, study PRJNA577476) | soil metagenome | isolation source: 120 cm saprolite under Douglas fir tree site 2 hole 2 replicate 1 | place: USA:California | collected 2015-04-18
ATCGAACCTGATCCCAAGGCCAAGATGCGACACGCCCGGAGGCTGGCGCAAGCGCTTCGCAAGCTCGGCTACCAGATCACAATCACACCCACAAACCTTGCTTCCGGAATGCAAATGTAGAGGACGATTTTCGAGGGAGTGCATACCAGATGCGGGGCCCGTGGTGTAATGGCAACACGGCACTCTGTCCAAGTGGCAAATGCGGGTTCGAATCCCGCCGGGTCCATTCTCGCTACCTAGCGGAGAACAAATATGGGGAAGAGAAAACAGGGATAATCTTCCCAAGTAACCTTCCCAAGTAACCTTGACATCGATCTTCCGCCTGAGGATACTGAAGTTGGACAGAGTGTTTCCGCACACCACGTAAGCTTTGAGTCGGCTCCGGATTCCGGGGCCGCTTCTGTTTTCCGCCATGAAGTTCGCCGAATCCGCTCCGCTTGGATAGAATGTCTTGTCTCCCCATGAACCTCGCCGCCATTCAGTCTGCTCTCCGCGAACGCAATCTCGACGCATGGCTGTTCTACGACCATCATCATCGCGACCCGATTGCATATCGAGTACTTGGGTTAGCGGAAGATTTGATGGTCACGCGGCGCTGGTTCTATCTCATCCCTGCCGAGGGCGAGCCGCAGAAGCTGGTGCACAAGATTGAATCGGGGCATCTCGACTCTCTGCCCGGGAAAAAGCGCACGTACGCGGCGTGGCAGGAATTATTCGAGATGCTAAAGCAGACGCTCGCCCGGCAGCGCGACATCGCGATGCAGTATTCGCCCAACAATCTGGTCTTCACCATCTCACTGGTGGATGGGGGAACCCTCGAACTGATCCGCGGGCTGGGGAAGAACGTCGTCAGCTCCGGCGATCTGGTCGCGCTGTTCGAAGCTACGCTTACGGAAGAGCAGATCGCCACCCACTTCGCTGCGCGCGACGCAATCGACGGCATCACGGCTGCGGCGTTCCAAGAGATTGGCCGCCGCGTCCGCGATGGCGGCACCAACGAGTACGAAATGCAGCAATGGATTCTCGAAGCCTTCCGCCGCGAGAACCTGATCACGGTGGACGCCCCCATTGTAGGCGTAAATGCAAACAGCGGGAACCCGCATTACGGGCCCGAGAAGTCCACCGCCGCGCCCATTCGCGACGGTGACTTCGTCCTGCTCGATATCTGGGCAAAAAAGAACGTCCCCGGCGCAGTTTATTACGACATTACCTGGACCGGCTTTGTCGGCAGAACTCCGTCGGACCGCATGCAGGAAGTTTTCCGCGTGGTGCGAGACGCGCGTGATGCCGGAGCGAAATTCGTCGAGGAATCCATCGCCGCCGGCAAGACCATCGCCGGCTGGGAAGTTGACCGACCCGTGCGCGAGAGCATAAAGACCGCCGGGTTCGGTGAATACTTTGTGCATCGCACTGGGCATTCCATTGCGACCGAAATCCATGCCAACGGCGCCAATATGGACGATCTGGAGATCCATGACGAACGCCGCATCATACCCAATAGCTGTTTTTCCATCGAGCCGGGAATCTACCTGCCAGAATTCGGCCTGCGCAGCGAGATCAACATGCTGGTGCGCAGCGGCCGGGCCGAAGTAACTGGTAGAATGCAACGTGAGATCGTAATCATCTGAATGGCAGACACACCCGCAAGAACAATCGCTAATAAGCAGCCTGGAGTTCAAGCCACGACGCAGGCTGGACGCGCCCAAGCAACCTCGCCGACGACCATGTCGGTGCTCGCGCCGGCCATTGGATGGCTCATCCCCGGCGCCGGACACCTCATTCAAAAGCGCTGGATTCGCGGATTCCTGCTCATGGCTTCCGTCGTGATCATGTTCGTGCTCGGCTTGCTCATGCAGGGCCGAATCTACCGGCCGAACGGCGGCGACATTCTGGACATCCTCGGATTTGTGGGTGACATTGGCGCGGGCGGGCTTTACATCGTGACTCGTGCCTTGGACATGGGCCATGGAATTGTGGCCCACGCCACCGCCGATTACGGGACCAAGTACCTGATCGTGGCCGGCCTGCTGAATTTCATCAGCGTCGCGGACGCCTATCACATCGCCATTGGGAAAAAATCGTGATCCTCGCCCTCTCCCATTTCAATGCCGCATTGCTGTTTTCGGTTTTCGCCTCGGTGGTTTTTGGCATCACCCAGCGCGAAATTCCCCGCGAGCAGGTCCGTTACGGCCTCTACTGCTTCGCCATGTTCATGGGCGGATTGATTGTGGCCGGCTGGGTGATGTGGGCGTTGAGGCATTGAAGAAAGCTTCTAGCTATTAGCTCTTAGCCTTTAGCTGAACCAACTGGACTCCTTCGTTTCGGACAGTGTGCCGTCTCTCTGACCCGCTCATCGATTGCCATCCTACAAATTGAACCCCGCCCGCACCGCATAGTGTCTAATTAAAATCGTGGCCCATCATCCAATACCCGCTCCTACCGGTTCTTCGCGGCCGAAACTTAGCGCGGTTATGCCCCTGGTATGGGAACTCATCCGCCCGCGCCGTGGTTTGTTGACGCTCGGCTTCCTTCTGATGGCAATCAACCGAGTCGCGTCTTTGGTGCTTCCATACTCGACCCGATTCCTGATCGATAACGTCATCATCAAGCGCCAGTCGCAACTGCTGAAACCACTCGTGCTCGGGGTCTTGCTGGCGACACTGATTCAAGGGCTCACTTCATTTTCGCTCACGCAATTACTTTCAAAAGCCGCGCAGCGCCTGATCACTGAACTTCGGCAAAGAGTGCAGTCTCATGTCGGCCGGTTATCCGTCTCGTTTCATGATTCGACCAAAAGCGGAGTTCTTGTTTCCCGGATCATGAGCGATGTGGAAGGCGTGCGCAACTTGATCGGCACCGGCTTGGTAGATCTGGTTGGAGGGCTGCTCACCGCGACCATTGCGTTTGTGGTTTTGTTACGCATCAGCGCGCTAATGACCGGGCTGGCATTTGGCTTCCTGCTGTTTTTCGCATTCGCCCTGAAGAAAGCGTTCCAGACCATCCGGCCAATTTTTCGCGAGCGCGGCAAAATCAATGCCGAGGTCACCGGACGCCTCGCCGAATCCCTGGGCGGCATTCGTGTGGTGAAGGGCTATCACGCCGAAGAACGTGAGGACCGCGTTTTCTCCAGCGGAGTGATGCGCCTGCTCGACAACGTCATGCGTACTCTGACCGCAAGTTCAGTCATGGGTCTCTCCGCCAGCGTGTTGCTGGGCGTGGTCGGGGCCGTCATCATGTTTGTGGGCGCGCGGCAAATTCTCGCCGGGTCGCTAACCATCGGCGGATTCTTTACCTACACCTTGTTCATGGGTTTTCTCATCGCGCCCATCATGCAGATAGTTCAGATCGGTACCCAGCTCACCGAAGCCCTCGCCGGCCTGGAGCGCACTCATGAAATTCTGAAGGAATCCGCGGAGGACCGCGACCCTAGGCGCACCGCAAAGCTGCCAGAGATCGAAGGCAACATTGATTTCGCAGATGTCAGCTTCAGTTACGACGGCTCGCGCACCGTGCTGAACGACATTTCTTTCCACGCCTCCCCAGGGACGGTTACCGCCCTGGTCGGCTCGTCGGGCTCGGGCAAATCCACCATCATCGGGTTGATTTCCGCGTTCTACGTTCCGACGAAAGGCGCAGTCCTGGTGGATGGAGTTGACCTGAGCACGGTCCGCCTCGATTCTTATCGCACGCAGCTTGGAGTCGTGCTGCAAGAATCATTTCTGTTCGACGGAAGCATCCGGGAAAACGTTGCATTCTCCCGGCCCGACGCCAGCGAGGAAGCCCTGATGCGCGCCTGCCGCATCGCCCGGGTGGATGAATTTGCCGAGAGCTTTGCCGACAAATATGACACCATCGTCGGCGAGCGTGGAGTGAAACTCTCCGGCGGCCAGCGCCAGCGCATCTCGATTGCACGCGCGATTCTGGCCGAGCCGCGCATCCTGATTCTCGACGAGGCTACCTCCAGCCTGGACTCCGAGTCGGAGCAGATGATCCAGGAAGGCCTCTCCTACCTGATGCGTGGCCGCACCACATTCGTGATCGCACACCGCCTGTCCACCATCCGCCGCGCCGATCAGATTCTGGTGGTCGAGCAGGGCCGAATCGTCGAGCGCGGCACCCACGAAGAACTCTACGCGGTGCAAGGCCGGTACTATGAGCTCTACACCAAACAACATGGCCTGGAAAGCAATCTCTTCCTGGCTCCGGGGGAGGGCGATGATTCCGCGGTCGCCGACGGAAGCGCGTCGAAACAAAATGGTGACGAACTGGCGCTGGCGGACGCTTTGCGAATCGTGAGAGGGGTGAACAACTGAAACCTCGGACGACGTGCCGGGATTAAGCGGTTTTTGCGACCCCTGGACGCGCTCCCGTCGCCTAACAGTCGCGCCAGGTTCAGAATAGATTGTAAAGTCAGCTGTTTTCGTCAACAATCCGGTTCAAGGCTTAATTTCAATCGGCGTGCCGACCCGAACCAATTTCCAAATTTCGTCCATCTCCTCGTTCGAGACCGCAATGCATCTGTCGGTCCAGTCATGCAGAGCGTGGGCCTTTCCCACGAAAGCGTACTCCTTGGGGAGGCCGTGCAGCATGATGTCACCTCCGGGACTGATGCCTAATTTCCTCGCTGCCGCTATGTCTCGTGAGTTTGGATACGAAACGTGAAACGCTTTGTAGAAATGGCTGTTGGCGTTTCGTGAATCGAGTACGTCGAACCCTCCGGAGTTCGATGGTCTCCCTGCCTCGTCTTCGGCCCATTGGGTTCGCCACCGAGAGCAACCCGATACGACCTCAACTCTTTTCCCTGTGACAGGAGCACCAGCCTCCGTTCGTGTTTATAGACAACGACGCGGTCCACACCGGCTCCGGGCGTTTCCCCGAGGGCGAGGAGCAAGGAGGTGAGCAGGAAGATTCCAGTTATAAAAGTTCGCATTTCTATCGTTGGCAATCGTGTTGTAACTTCGCCAATGCACCAACCGTCGCTGGACAGTCAGTGGATAGGTTCTCGAATCAAGCTCCTGTGCTCTTGATCCGGGGATCCAAGCTAACAGCTAAAAGCTAGAAGCTAAGAGCTTACCGTCTCATCCCTCCCACACAAACGCGTCAAACACCCTTCTCGTCTCAAATCCCAGGTGGCGATACAGCTCGACCGCCCGCACGTTGGCTTCGGTGACAGTGAGGGAGAGGGTGGAGAATTTTCGCTGCTTCAGATTGTGCAGAGTGGCGGCGAGCAGGGATTTGCCGAGTCCGTGCGAGCGGTATTCGGGCAGCACACAGATTTGGGTTACGTGGCCAACATCGTGGCGGACGCGGGAACACAGGATAACGCCGGTCAGCGCGCCCGTGCTCTTTTCCATTGCGACGAATGATGATTCCGGATCGAAGGTGCCGCAGCCGGGGAAGCGCACAATGTTGTTCAGAAAGCGCAGCGAGCCGCTCAGCGTGCGGTACTGGTCGTTGATTTCGGAATCCACGTGATTGCGATATGCAGCAGTGATGACCTGGGCGGACGGCTGATAGTCCATCTCGGTCCAGCGCCGGACGGTGATGTCCGGAACGACGATGTCCGGAACCACGCCCGGAACAACGCCCGGTACAACGCCCGGTACAACTTTCTTTTGGGACGCTTGCATATCCGCCAGCGGGAAAGTCATGAACAGCCGCGCATGGCGGCTGAACCCCTGATCCAGAAATGGCTTCGCGGCCGCGCCCGCTTCATGCGCCAGCAATTGGGCCTCAATGCGGTGAATTCCGGGCGACTGCTGCAGAGTCTCGATCACGTGCAGCAGCAGCCGCCGCTCGACTTGCTCACGGCTCGTATCTTGTGTGCCATTCTCAGTTTCGCGCACAAACAGGTCGCCGATCACGCCTTTGTTGTTTTCGTAAACGAAGAACGAATAGCCGAAGACCTTGCCGCGTGAAACCGCGGCGTATCCGGGAAGAAATTTGGCATCCATGTAGCGGAGAATCATCTCCGCCGAGCCGCTGTAATCCCAGCAAAGCGCGTTGGCCCACACCCGTATTTCGTCCTCCAGCAAAGGCCGGAGGTCGGCGGAGGTGAAATGCCTGAGATCGAGAATCTCCAACTCGGGCTCCTGAGAAGCTGCGCGGGATGGGCAGCGGACAAAACTGAGTTTAGTGGCAGCGCAGGACAGCAGGCAAACTGCGGGAACAACGAATGCCAATAACCTGGCTCTTGGTCCTTGGTTCTTCGTTGCGGAGCTTCACGTTCCGCGGGCTCACGCTCCGCGCTACTGCTTTGGCGCCGCTGCTACATAGAAATACTCCAGCTTCTGGGCTGCAGAGTTCCCCAGGCGCGTCACTTTTCTGTTTGGTACCTTCTTGTTTATGCCTCGTTCGTGCCCCTCCGCTGCCACCACCAGATGCTCATCCTCGGGAATCTGGCCGAGTTCGTACCGCGGCATCGCCTGGTTGCGATAAAACTGCAGGCCGAACTCGGTTTCGCGAGAAACCAGAAAAACGGCAACCGGCAGATGATGCGGATCAACCAGAGGCAGCGCTTGTGCTACGGGCCGGGCGGAGAGCGTTCTATCGAGTGCCGGAGCTCCCAGGCGTATCGTGATCCCGAAGGCCAGCACTGCAGGAACCAGTGTGATAAGCCGCAGACTCGGATATCCGCACTTGCGAAGAGACACAAACACTACCCCTGCAATTGTTAGAGAAACAATCAGCGGGGCCAGCACCGCAATATTCCAAGAAACCCGGTGTTGCAGCACCAGATACGGGATGACCAAAGCAGAGAAAATCAAAGCTCCGGATACCACTGCGTGCAACGCAACTATCACCGGCCACGGCTTCGATGCCATTCGTCCGCGCACGTACTCGGACAGCAAAACAATCCCCGGCGGAATTGCGGGCAGAACGTATCCCGGCAACTTCGATTGCGAAATCGAAAAGAAGACGACCGTTACGGCAATCCAAATCACCAGGAATGCGCTGAGACTGCCAGCGTCGCGATTTCTGAATCGCCGCACCGCCCAGACGCAGGCAGCGGCCACAAACACCGCCCACGGCGCCCAGCCCAGCAAAGTCACCGGCACGTAATACCAGAACGGCTCGGGATGGTGATAAAGGTTGGTGCCAAAGCGCGCCAGATTGTGTTCGATGATGAATTCGTGGAAGAACAGCGGATTCCTGAGCTGCACCATCACGTACCAAGGCAGGCCCACGGCGCAGAAGAGAAGAATCCCCGGCAGCCACAGCGTTTTCCAAACGATCTGTAAGCTACGCTCGATGGCGGCAAAAACTGCGATGATGACGACTGCAAGCGCCGGAGCCACCGGCCCTTTGGCCAGCATAGCAATCGCAAGGAATGCATAGAAGGCGGCAAGATAGCCGCGGCTTCCGCTCTCAAACCACGCATACCACGCCAGCATGGCAATCGTGAACGTGGTCGCGAGCGGCACATCCATGGACGCGGCTCGGGCATAACCGACAATTCCCGCGGAACTCGTCAGCATCAGCGCGCCATCGAGTTCGAATCCTGGACGGAAGCGGCGAAGGAACCAATACGCTGCGAACACCAGCACGAACCCATCCGCCGCGGAAGGCAATCGCGCCGCCCAGTCACTGACGAGCGGCGGTTTTTCCAGCCAAGGACTGCCACCGAGGACCGGTGTGATCCAGTCATGCCGAGAGAGCATTTCACGAGCCACCTGCGCGTAGCGGGGTTCATCTGCGCCAATCAGCCCGAATGACCCGAGTCTCCAAAGAAAGAAGAAGCAGCAGAATGCGGCCAGCAGCAGCCAGTCCGGGATTCGGAATCGAAGGTTCATGAAAAACAGTGGTCGGTGATCAGGGGGCAGTGGTCAGTACAACCTTTCATCGGCGGCGCGCTCTGGAGCTGAACACGGGCTACTGGCCACTGACCACTGGCCACTGACCACTGCTTCTCCCCCGAATTTTCGCGAGCACGCTTTCGACTGCGGCGTGCAGCGGGCCATCCACGGCGCAGCCGCTGGCGCAGGTATGTCCGCCGCCCCCGAATTCTTCGGCGATGTGCGCGACGTCCAATCCGCCTTTGCTGCGCAGGCTCACGCGAAAACGCCCGTCGGGTAACTCGCGAAAGAAAACGGCGACCTCCACATCGCCAATCGACAGCGCGTAATTCACCAAACCCTCGCAGTCTTCTTCTTTGGCGCCGGCGCGCTCCATTTGCTCTTGCGTCACCCAAATCCACGCCAGCGGACCTTCGCGTTGCAATGCCGAAAGCGCAGCGCCCAGCAGGCGGAGCTTGGCGGTCGAGTGCCCGAAGTAAATGTGCCGTGCGCAGCGAGCCGGGTCAGCGCCCGCCAGTACCAGCTCCCGCGCCAGTTCAAAAGTATGCTGATTCGTACCTTCGAACATGAACGCGCCGGTATCGGTGAGCACGGCGGTATAAAGACAAGTCGCGATTTCCGGAGAAATCTTGACGCCCGCCTCCCGCGCCAGGCGGTACACCAACTCCGCGGTGGCTACGGCCTTGGGATCAATCCAGTTCACATCGGCAAATGCGCGGCCGCTCTTGTGATGGTCAATGTTAATCAGGAACCGGCCTTCGAGGCCTTCGAGGCGGGTGCGCTGAATGCTGTCACATTCGAGCAGGATGGCGGCATCATAATTTCCGTTCACACGTTCGGCCTGGATCACGCTCGAGGCAAACGGCAATTGCTGATAGACGCGCGGCACTCCGTCGCGCAGTACGATTTCCGCCTGCTTGCCCATCTGGCGCAAGATTTCTCCACAAGCGAGCGTCGATCCAACCGCGTCGCCGTCGGCACGAGCGTGCGAGGTCAGCACAAACGTCTCGCGCTGTTCGATCTGGTGGAGCAGTTCGTTCAGCATGGTTGCTCTGATCGCGTAGGGACCGACGCCCTCGTCCGTCCGTCGAGCCACGGCTCGATTGCTCTTGGCCGGGATCGCAACAGCTGCCGAAAGCCCGGCCTACCGCCCGGAAGATAACGCTACCGCTTCCTCCGCTTTCCGTGCGTGCGCTTCAGCAGCTCGTCAATTCTGGTTCCGTGCTTGTCCGAGCGGTCGAGTTGAAAATAAAGTTCCGGAGGCCGGCGCAGATGCAGATTCTCCGCCACCTCGCGGCGGATGAATCCCACCGCCGCTGTCAGTCCCTCCAGCGAGCGGGCCGCTTCTTCTTCGCTGCCTTCCACCGAAACATAAATCCTCGCCGACCGCGAGTCCTCGGCGATTTCGACTGCTGTCACGCTGGCCAGCCCAATGCGCGGATCCCCCAACTCGCCTTCCACAATAGTTTCAATCTCTTCGCGCATGGCTTCTCCCAGCCGTTCGCGATGATATTTGGCGCCTCGCTTCTCCACGCGCACCTCTTGGGTAAAACGGATGAGAATATCAGAAATTGCGGTTAAGGGTTTGTCAAAGGAGTGATGCGGGGGATCGGGATTTTTGTGGATGGGGCGCCCGCCTATTGTGTTTCTGTCTGGTTCTGTTTTCTCTTAATGGTTTCTACCCACAGAAAGATCGCCAAGGGCACTGCCATTCCAATCAACAAACCATTGATCGAACTGAATCCACGAATAGGCGTGGGAAGGCGCGTACGCTCGTGATGCGCAATCACGATGAGATACTTCGCGATAAGGAGTGTACCGGACACGCCCAGCACGACCTTGGCCCTTTTTGGGCCGAACACAGAGATGAACATGGCGACGGCTATTCCAGCCACGAGATTGTTGAAAAAATGGAAGGCATTGACGACTAACACGGATGGGAAACTGCCGAAAGCCCCATACACGCTCAACCCTACGTAGGCGAGGCCGCATGCCCCGCCCATGGTTAAGGCTCGCGGCTGCTGGTGTCGAACGCTCGGCTGAAGCGATAGGGAGTCTTTTAGAGCCCATAGGCACCCAAGGAACATCGCCGATAGGGTTATCGCGCCCAAGCCACTGAGGCCTGGCCCCTTCAAGCCTAGTGCACGCCGGGCGTACTCGTCGCCCTGGTCGGCTGCCTTGTGGTACCAACGCTCGGCCTCGGCACGGTCCTGTGGCACCCCTTGGCCGTAGTAATACATATTGCCAAGGTTGTATTGAGATCTTGCGTAACCCTGGTCCGCCCCTTTGCGGTCCCAGCGGACAGCTTCCGCATAGTCTTGCGGCACGCCTTGCCCCCGGAAATACATGAAGGCGAGGCCGTCCTCGCCCTTCGCGTCACCTTGGTCTGCGGCTTTGCGGTACCAGCGAACTGCTTGGGCGTAGTCTTGCGGCAGCCCTTGGCCGTGGGAATACATGAAAGCGAGGCCGTCCTCGCCCAAGGCGTTTCCTTGGTCAGCGGCTTTGCGGTACCAGCGAACCGCTTCGACGTGGTCTTGCGCCACCCCCTGGCCGTGGGAATATATATGGGCGAGGCTGGCCTGAGCTCCCGCGTCACCTTGCTCTGCGCGGACGCGAGTTTCACTTGCGGCATCAGACAACTTCTTCCACTCAATCGCTTTTTCTCTATGGACCCACCAAACGATTGACGCGCCGGATAGCAGGACGATGCATGCACCAGATATCGCAATTTTCTTTAAGGATGTCATCGCACGGTTCTACCTCTGGTAGGCTCGGGCCAATATACATTACGCCCTGGAAAACGCCGTCGACCCGAAAACCACAGCTTCCTACAAAAACTCCACAAACGAATCCGTAACCTCAGCCCCCGCACTATTCGCAATCCGCATTGCCTGCCGCTCCAGGTCCTTCATCATAGTGAGTGATTTTGGGGGCACGGGCGTCCCCGCGCCCGTGCTTGCTCAAACCTAAAGGAATGCCCATCATCCACAGTCCACGATGTTCACATGTCACATCTTTTCCTGGACACTTGGGCCAATATACGGGTGTGCCACGGAAGTACTCATACCGCCGGATGCTGCCGCACTATCAATGGCTGAATAAAGTCTATTTCCTCACCTTCTGCACTCATGGTCGTCAGGTGCTCTCCCCTGGTTCACGAAACATTGTCTTGGAAACATGTCTCTTCGGTAATGGCAAACTGTTCCAGCTGCACGCTGCCGTAGTGATGCCCGACCACGTCCATCTTCTACTCACTCCTGCGATTGATGAGCAGGGACCGATCAGCATTCCGGAAATCATGCAGGCGATCAAAGGAACCTCGGCGCATCGCATCAACAAGTGTCTCGGACGAAAAGGGCGAGTGTGGCAGGATGAATCTTTCGATCGCGCAATGCGAGAGGTCGAAAATGTGCGAGGAAAGATAGAATACATCCTTGGCAATCCCGTGCGGGCGGGCCTGGTGACGAATCCTCTTGAGTATCGTTGGTTGTGAAAAGAGTAAGCACGGGCGAGGACGCCCGTGCCCCCACAACCAGGTCAGAGGAACTCTACCCACGAATCCGTAACCTCAGCCCCAGCATTATTCGCAATCCGCATTGCCTGGCGCTCCACGTTCTTCATCAGCCCATCCAGATAATCGCGGGAATCGGAGACGCTGACCACGCCGACGGTGGCGCGGTTCCAGAGTCCGCTGGGATCCAATTCAGCTGTGGCTACATTGAAATGCGCGCGCAGTCGGTCTTTCAGGCTGCGAACTACCTGCCGTTTGTCTTTGAGGGATTGGGCGTGCTCGATGCTGAGTTCGAGGGTGAGGAAGGCAATCATTCGGCTCTTGGCTCTAGGTTCTTGGCTCTTAAAGGTCGGCGCCTTTGCCAACAGCCAAGAGCCAAGAGCCGATCCCTACGCCATCACTTCAGCCGCGACCTTCTCCGTCCCAAACGCTTCAATCACGTCGCCGGCCTTGATGTCGCCGTAGTTGGCGATGGCGATGCCGCATTCCATTCCGTTGGTGACTTGGCTGGCGTCATCTTTGAAGCGGCGCAGGGAGCTGACCTTGCCGGTGAAAACGACCACGTTGTCGCGCAGCAGGCGCACTTCGGAGTCGCGCTTGATGAAGCCGTCAGAAACTCTGCAACCGGCGATCGTGCCGACTTTCGGGATGCGGAAAGTTTCCTGCACGATGGCGCGGCCCTGATACGTTTCTTTGATGGTCGGCTCAAGCAAGCCGGTCATGGCGCGCTTGATCTCATCCTGCAGTTCGTAAATGATCGAGTGCAGGCGGATGTCCACTTTTTCCTGGTCAGCGAGTTCCTGCGCTTTGCGCTCTGGACGCACGCTGAATCCGATGATGATCGCATTCGACGCCGACGCCAGTAGCACGTCGCTCTCGGTGATTGCGCCCACGCCGGACCGCAGTACTTTGAGGCGAACTTTGTCGTTCGACATTTTCGCCAGCAGATCGCTCAGCACCTCAATCGAACCCCCAACGTCGCCCTTCAGAATGATGTTGAGTTCTTTCGTGCCCGCAGTCTTGATCTGCTCCGCTAGGCCTTCCAGCGAAACGCGCGAGCTCTTGGCCAGCGTGGCTTCACGCGCCTTCTGTTCGCGGTAGTCTGAAATTCCGCGGGCTTTGTCGCGGTCGGCGACCACCAGGAACTGGTCTCCAGCCTGCGGCAGGCCTTCCATGCCCAGAATTTCTACTGGAGTTGACGGCGGCGCTGAAGTGATGGAGTTGCCGCGATCGTCGAACATGGCGCGGATTTTCCCGTACACGTTGCCGACCACAAAATTGTCGCTGTTGCGCAGGGTCCCGTTCTGCACCAGAACCGTCGCGACCGGACCACGCCCGCGGTCGAGTTTGGCTTCGAGGACCACGCCGGTTGCAGGGCGGTCCGCGGTCGCCTTCAACTCTTGCAGGTCGGCAACCAGGCAGATCATTTCCATCAACAGATTGAGGTTGGTTTTTTGTTTGGCCGAAACATCCACAAAAACCGTCTTGCCGCCCCACTCTTCCGGCACCAGCCCGCGGTCGGCGAGTTGCTTCTTCACTCGCTCGGGGAGCGCGCCGGGCTTGTCAATCTTGTTGACAGCGACAATGATGGGCACTTCGGCGGCGTGCGCGTGGTCAATGGCCTCGATCGTTTGCGGCATTACGCCGTCGTCGGCTGCAACCACCAGCACCACAATGTCCGTGGCTTTGGCGCCGCGGGAACGCATACGGGTGAAGGCTTCGTGACCCGGCGTATCCAGGAACACGATCTCTCGTCCGTAGGCCGGAGAGTTCTTGTCCAGGATGGAAACTTTGTAGGCGCCGATGTGCTGCGTGATTCCGCCGGCCTCTCCTCCGGCAACGTTGGTGGAACGTATGGAATCGAGCAGCGTGGTTTTGCCGTGATCGACGTGTCCCATAATCGTGACCACGGGCGGACGCGGCAAGCCTTCGGTGGCTGCGCCTTCTTCTCCGGCGTTGCTGGCGGCGATATCTTTCGCAGTCTGTTCTTCGAAGGTTATGACGCTGGTTTCGGCTCCGAAGAAGCGCGCCATTTCAATCGCGAGCTCGGCATCGAGTGACTGGTTAATGGTCGCAAATACGCCTTTTGCCAGCAGGCGCGCGATTAAATCCTTGGCGCGAATTTCTAGTTTCTCCGCGAGGTCTTTTACGCTGATGCCTTCCGAGATGGTGATAGCCCGGGTGATCGGCAGCGGCTCGTTGGAGAGCGAAAGCCGCGGCGGAGGAACGAAGCCCTTCATCGGGCCTTCTTTGACTCCGCGAGGAACGTAGCGCTGGCCGGGCCGACGCGAAGGACCGCCAGGACGACTGCCGGGACGCGTTGTCCCTGGCGGCGGAAGTCCGGGGCCAACCCCCATGGGCCGTGCGCCAGGAGTGCCTTGGCGTGTCGGGTGCATGGGACGCCGTTCGCCCGGACGCAACGGTGGCCGCGTCCCAGGCGCTGCCGAAGAAGAAGCCGGCCGCGGGCGCTGGAAAATCGGCTGCCCCGGAACTGGACGTCCGGGCATGGGACGGTTTGCAATCGGGCGTCCTGGAACGACGGACGGAGCGCCCGCCGCTGGCGGCGCTTTGTAAATTGGACGCGGACCAGTCTGCGGCATGATCATTCGCGGTCCTGGCGCCGGTGGCCGAGGAGCCGGTGTTGGCGACGAAGGCCGCGGTGCTCCGGTCTGAGCAGAGGTCGGCGGGGCTGCAGAACTTTGCGCCACTGCAGAAGCAATTGGCGTTGGAGCGGCTATAGAGGGCACGGTCGCAGCGGGAGTGCTCGCTGCAGGTGCGGCCGGCCTCGGATGTGCAGGCGGCATGATCACTCTAGGAGGCGTCGTTGGAGTTGGAGTGGCCGTCGCGGGGGCAGGTGGCCTTACGACCGGCGCGGCAACAGAGGGTTTAGCTCCTTGTGGCGCAGGCGGTGTAACCGGCCGTGGTGGAGCAACCGGCGGTGCAGCGCTGCCCTGCTGCTTGCTGATGATCGCCTTCAGCACATCACCAGGCTTGGAGATGTGCGACAGGTCAATCTTGGTCTTGATGCCTTCCGGTTCAGTTCGCGCGGTGCGAGCGGACTTAGCGGCCGCGCCTTCGCCCGAGCCGCGGAGATGCTGGCGGACCTTCTCCGCTTCATGCTCTTCCAGCGAACTGGAATGCGTCTTCTTCTCGGTCACCCCAACTTCGGTCAATACGTCGAGAATGGCTTTGCTCTTGACTTCCAGCTCTCGGGCTAGATCGTTGATTCGAACCTTACTCATCCGCCTCTTTGTGCCTCCGAATTTACTCTCTAAGTCTTCATGTCAGCCTCTTGAATTCAGTGGCAGTTGTCAGACGGTTGCCAGTGACGCACAACCATTTACTGACTACGAACCACGGGCCACTGATCACTGATCACCGACCACTTCATTCCTTCGGTTCATCCGCAGCCGCGGTCGTCTCCGCGGCCTCGGGCTCTGGTTCGGGTTCTAAATCGGACTGCGCTTGCTCACTCACAGGCTCAACTGCTGCGGCATCGTCCTCGGGAGCGGCGATTTCTTCAACTGCACTTGCCTCAGGTTCCGCAACCACTTCGCCTTCATTCTCAGGCAGGGCGACAGTCTCACCGCCTTCCAGGCCGGCAAAGTAATTATTGACTGCCACGCTGATTTTTTCCACAGTCTTAGGCCCGATGCCCTCAATCGCCTCAAGCTGCTCGGGAGTCATGTCGGCCAGCGCCTCGACGGTCGTAATCCCGGCGCCCTTCAGCTTTTCTACCACGCCTTCGCCCAGACCTTCCACGCTCTCCAGAGGAGTGGCGACAGCACTGGTGAGTTGCGCCATCTGTTGCTCGACTTCCTGGCGCTTCTCTTCCTCGCTCTTGATGTCAATCTTCCATCCCAAAAGCTTTGCAGCCAGGCGGACATTTTGCCCCTTCTTGCCAATGGCAAGTGAGAGCTGGCTATCATCCACCACCACTTCCAGATGCTTTTCCCCTGCGTCAACCACGGTGACTCGGCTGACCTTGGCGGGCTGCAGCGCTTTCTCGGCGAAAGTGACCGAATCTTCGTGATACTCAATAATGTCAATCTTCTCGCCGCGCAGTTCGCGGATGATGGATTGCACCCGCATGCCTTTCATTCCCACGCACGCGCCCACTGCGTCCACTTCTTTATCTTTCGACATGACCGCGATCTTGGTGCGCTCACCGGCCTCGCGCGCAATCGCGCGGATCACGACGGTGCCGTCGTAGATTTCTGGAACCTCGGTCTGAAACAGATGCTGCACAAGTTCCGGCGCGGCGCGTGAGACTACTACCGGCGGCCCCTTCGATGCTTTTTCAACCCGTACGA
>WNFC01004220.1_pt1 | contig 15619 bp, 19 predicted proteins | sample 5400541 | NCBI WGS metagenome assembly WNFC01 (sample SAMN13153342, study PRJNA577476) | soil metagenome | isolation source: 120 cm saprolite under Douglas fir tree site 2 hole 2 replicate 1 | place: USA:California | collected 2015-04-18
AAAAAAAACTTCTGGGTGGACCCTGCCACGGACGCGTCGTGAGATTCAATACCTGCTCTTCACCTGGACAGGCTTTTGTGCCTACTGTGGGGCAAAAGCAAAGCGCCCACGTGGTCCCTAAATACTTAACGTAGTAATACTAGTGTGCTGTCCCGTAAATACGTTCACATAGTCGTTCGACTTTAACGAAGATCGAATCCGCTGTGGCAGTCCAGACGAACGGCTGCGCATGGCGGTTGGAATTCTGGACGTAGTGATCGATTTTCTCGACCAGTTCCTTCACGCGGCTAAACGTTCCCCGGCACCACTGTAACAACCACGCCCAAGCAAGTTCCACCTTCCTGAAGCAATCATTCAAAGGACCTATTCCGGAGTACAGAGGAGCGCTGTTCTGGATCCGGTATGGTAGCATTCGCCAAGCTGCCGGATACCCGATGAGCTCAGGAAAATCCTACTGGAAAACCATCCCTCGCAGATCAGTCGTCGGTTTCCTGCTGGGCGTCTTCTTCATTTTCAGCACCATGGGTTTTCTAAACGACATTATGGAGCTGGGACGCCAGCCCCTCCCCCGCTTTGTGCTCACCGTGCTGTTATCGGGCGCATTCGCTATGTTCTATGCCGGAACTGGATTTGCTCTCCGGCAAAGATTCTGGAAAGCGTTCGTGCCCGCCTTTGTACTGCAGTCTGTCGTGATGAATTGTCTTGGAAGGACATTTCCCGGTTTGCCGCAACCTACGCCCTTAGGTGCCTCCGAAATCGCCCATCTTCATAGTCGGCTAACCTTCGATGCAATTGCCGGAATGTGTGCCGTTGGACTGGGTTATGGATGCTTCGTTTACGTAACCATTACCGAAAGCCGCCGTTATGTCCGTCTCTATGCGGAGATAGTGCTTGCGGCCGAGATTCACCGCGCGCTGGTCCCCGCTATTGACGTGAAGATTGGCGATTTTGAGTTCTACGGGCGCTCGTTACCGAGTGGCGAGGTCGGTGGAGACCTCATCGATCTTGCGGGATCGGAAGAACATTGGGTCGCCTATGTGGCGGACGTATCGGGCCATGGAGTCGCGCCCGGAGTGGTGATGGGCATGGTTAAGAGCGCCGCCCGCATGCTGCTGAGTTCAGGAGATGACGCTGGGCATCTCCTTCCGCGGCTGAATGAAGTGCTGTTTCCGTTGAAGAAGCCGGATATGTTCATCACTTTCTGTTTTCTTGCCAAGGATGGAGACGTATTGAGGGTGGGGCTTGCAGGTCACCCGGCCATTCTGCACTTTTCGCCGGAGACCAACGCGGTAACGCGGTCGGAATGTCCAAACATACCCTTGGGCATTCTTCCTTCTGCGAATTTTGTCAGTTCTGAGATTCAGATGGAGGAGGGAGCGGTCTTTGCGCTCTATACAGATGGTTTGCTCGAGACAATGAATGCCGCGGGAGAAGAATTTGGGCTGAAGAGACTCCAAGTCGAACTGCAGAAACTTGGCAAGGAACCCTTGGATGTGATTTATCGGTCGCTTCAGGAGAGCGTTGCCCGACACGGGGCGCAATTTGACGATCAGTCCCTCTTGGTGATTCGCCAGCGTTCGCTGCAGAATAGGGGCGAACTGAAAGCAAGCATTGACGCCACGGGCTCGGACATCGTCGCCGACGCTTAGTTTAGGCTTGGGTTCCCACGGTGGCCAGGTCAGGCCGCAACTTCGAATGGAATCAAAGGACTTAACCCGCGGCTACATGGTGCGAGCCGGACCCCCGGCACCACCCACGCGTGTAAGTCTTCCCCGAAAAAGTCTATCTGGCCGTTGGCTTTGAAAGGCGCTTTCATTCTTGCGCGAACGATGGGGGCAAGAATTAAGCGGGATTTGGCTTTGTGGGTTCGGGCGGAGATTCCGTAGAGGGCGCCTGCTCGGTTTTGGGCGCGCTGATGCGCTGCTTGTCGTCCACGGAAAAGAGCATATAGCTGCTGAAGCTGTGGCGCCGATGAATGCGGCGGCCTTTCAGGTCGTAGAAGATTTCCGCCGTGGACGGAAGCCACATGTCCACGTTTTGCTTGTGGAAATGCACCGCGCTGTATTCAATAGCCGTGTGGTCTGCGAACAGACGAATCTCCGGCAGTGGCGCAACAAGGTCGGTTTCGAGGCGCACGATCTGGTACGAGTCCGCAGCGATCCAGGCGCGCCCTTTTAGCGCGACAGGGTAGGCTGGGCCGGATCCTCCAAACCGATAGGCGCGATCCCTAATTGGCTTATCGGGCCGCTGGCGGAAATGAACTTGCCACGCCAGCACGCCGTTCCAATGCGCCAACCCTTCGCACTGCATGTCGTAATTCACAGCGCTATAGGGATGAAAGATCAGCACGAGTGCTGGCAGCCCCAGCGTGGCCATTCCCCCCGGGAATCTATCATAGGAAAGGTCCCCGCCGCGGTATTCGTACACGGCAAACATGCCCGGGCGAACCTCCTGAATAGAGACCACATAATTGAACTTGCGTGTTTCCGATGGCGCAGGAAATCCCCAGGCGTTCACCGGTTCGTGGAAGAGAGACTCCGTCGCTGTGAAGCGATCCACGTTGCGGATGAGCTCCTGCACGCGCTTCCCGGCGTGCTGAATGACCTCGTCCAGCGCGCAGGGGACTCCGGGCCGGACAGGCGGCACTTTCTCGTCGATATCCGGGGGAAGCCAGCTGGGGAACAGGGGAAGCGTGACTAAAATCGGCGGAGTACCTGCCGCGGGAGTTACCGAAACCGCCGGAGCTGCAGGTACAGAAGAAAGGGGAATGGCGGAAATATCCCGGGGCGTGCGAAGAGAGGTCAACTGCTTTTGCGCGTCGGTGTCCGTGGGATGTTCAGCAAGATAAGATTCCAGAATTTGCACGGCACGGTCGGCCTTCCCTTGCGCCACGAGCGCCCTCGCCAGCAATGGACGAATTAGGGCAGCGCACTCCTTGCCGAGCGCTATGGCGCGTTCCGCCTGGCGAACTGCCTCTTCTGAAGATCCCACGCGCAAATCGGCATCGGCAAGTAACGCGTGTGCGCGCCACGAATTCGGCTCGATCTCCAAGGCTTTCTCGAGATGCGAAATTGCATCCGTGGGCTTGTTCTCCCGCAACAGCGCATCGCTCAGGGAAATCTGAGCGAGCAAATGCTGCGGGTAGAAGGTGATGGCCTTCTCCCAATAGGATCTTGCCTGCTGCCAGTCATTCACCTGCGATGAATAGACGCCGAAGCCAAAATTCACATTGGGATGAGACGGTGCCAAGCGATACGCCGCGTCCAGGTGCTTACGCGCCTCGGCTAGCTTCCCCACGCGCAGCGCTTCGAGTGCTTTCGCTAGCTCTTTCTGAGCTTTCGCAGCGAGTAAGGGAGGGTCAGGCACAACCGGAGTTGCTTCGCCACCCGGTGATTCTGGGCGTAGGCTTACGATAACTGATTGTCCACCACCGCCTACAATCTCCAACTCCTCGACTGCCTCCTCATAGCCGACTGCAATCGCTTGGACGGTGCATCGTCCTGGAGAAATATCATCGAAGGACGCCTGGCCACCCTGAGCCGTCATCTGCTGCCAATACTGGTTTGCCATCCGGGTTACAGTGACAAGCGCCTGACTGTTGATCGTCTCGCCGTTCAATTCCCGAACATACACAAGTAGGTGAGAGTGGACGATTTCCTGGGCGGGCAGCATCCCCGCTTCAGTGGTAGGGAAGCCGCAGCGGGACGTTTCTCGCCCCTCGACCTTCTGACAACCGTTGCCGTAGGTCGAACCAAGTCTTTGAGTGCTACACTCGCGGTACGAGGTTCGCAATGGCGGATCCTGATCAGCCGAGGATTATCCGCTTTGGGTCGTTCGAAGTGGACAAGCGCACGGGTGAGCTGCGGAAAAATGGCAGCCGGGTGAAGCTGCAACAGCAACCCCTCCAAATTCTCCTGGTACTTCTTCAGAGCAGGGGCGACATCGTAACCCGTGAAGAATTGCGCCATCAGCTGTGGCCGAATGACACATTTGTGGACTTCGATCACAGTCTTAATGCTGCCGTCAAGCGCCTCAGGGAGGCTCTGGGCGAGTCCGCTGACAGTCCAGTGTTCATCGAGACATTGGCCAGGCGGGGATACCGTTTTGCAGTTCCGATCGATGGCGCCGAGAACCGAGCAGGAACCAGCATCATTGCACCTGAGAACGGCGGCAAGGGTCGAGCACACCGCTCGGCGCTCTTGGCCGTAGCGGTCGTGGCGCTGGCCGCGGCTCTTGTCTGGTTTGTGCGCATATCGGTGACGCGCTCTTCACCGTCCTCCAAACCAACCATCACGGAACGCAAACTGACGGCTAACTCCGCGGAAAACCCCGTCGAGGGCGCGGCCATTTCTCCCGACGGTATCTATCTCGCATACACAGACACCACCGGCCTGTACCTAAAGCTGATTCGGTCGGGGGAAACTCACGGGATAGCTGCGCCAGGCGGTTTCTCTGGCCACCTTGAAGGCTGGCTCCCCGACGGAGCGCACGTGTTGGTATCGCGCGCGGAACAGCCAGAGGGAACACTCGCCCTCTGGAATGTTCCGATTGTTGGAGGCGCTCCGCGGAAGATCGTCGACGACGGCTGGGGTGCATCGGTCTCACCCGATGGAGCGCGTATCGCTTTTCTCCGCGGCGCTCCGGATTTTCGCTTTCAGAGGTATGGCAAGGAATTATGGATTGCCCGCCTTGATGGGGGTGACGCCCGCGAGATCGCGCCGTCCACGCCAGACGAGATTTTCGCCGCGCCCGCCTGGTCTCGGGACGGGCGACACCTTGCATACGTCAGAGTCCGCCGGGGAAACTATTACTCGCATATGAATTCCGTTGAATTGAAGGACGTGCAGAGCTTGCAGTCGCGAGTTTTGCTTTCGAGTATGCGCGTCGCAGACGCGCTCTGTTGGCTTCCTGACGACCGTCTGGTTTACAGCCTCGCGGAAGAACTGAATCCGGCGGATTCCAACTTGTGGGTAGTGCAGGTTCGAGAGTCCTCGCAGAATTCCCCTAACCCTATTCGGCTGACCCGGGGACCCGGTTGGGTAACAAACATTAGTTCAACCGCGAACGGAAATACGTTGGAATTCCTAAGAAAAAGTTGGCAAAGCCACGTGCTCGTCGCGAGACTAGCTTCAGGTGGCAGGCAATTACTGGCGGAGCGACGATTGACGCTAGACGAGAACAATGACATACCGTTTTCCTGGACGCCGGACAGCAAGGCCGTCATCTTCACCTCGGATCGTAACGGCACGTTCGACGTGTTCACGCATGCTCTCGATCAGCCCCTCCCAGAACCGCTAGTCGCCGGTCCCGAGAATGAAATGATTCCCCGTTTAAATCCTGAAGGCACGGAAGTCCTGTACCAGTCAATCCCGGCATCGATAGACGCCCCTCCTTCGATTTTCGCTGTTCCGCTCTCGGGCGGCACTCCGCGGCTTGTTTTGCGTGAGAAATACATTGGCAACCTACAATGCGCCCGGCTGCCGTCTCGACTGTGCGTCTACGGCGTTAATACATCGGGCAAACACTTGATCCGCAGATTCGACCCAAGCACAGGCGAAAGTTCGCAACTCGCTGAAATTCCCACACAGGGCATGCCGGTGAATTGGAGCTTGTCACCGGACGGGTCCCAGCTCGCTATCATTTTATACCGGCCGGACCAGGGGATTATTCACCTTCGCTCAACGTCCGATAATACAAACCGCGAACTGGTCGTGAAGGGCAGAGTTGGTCTCGTCACCGCGGACTGGGCGGCGGACGGAAACACTCTTTTCGTCACGACAATGGATAGCGAGCGCAAGACTGCGTTGTTCAATGTGAAGTTAGACGGCAGTAACTATTTGCTGTTGAAAGACGACCACGACTCTATTGAATGGGCCTTCCCTTCTCCGGACGGCAAGCTTTTGGCGATCAATAAGTTCACGGGAATCACGAATGTCTGGTCTCTGGCAAACTTCTGATTCGACAGGATGCGAGCATTGAAGACGCCTGAATGTGGTTCGTCAATCTAGCGAGACGCATCGGCTGGCGACTCCCTGCAGGGCTTGGCCCTCTTGCGACGCCTCGATTTGTCCGAGGATGAGGATAAAGGACGAATCCTTCTTCCGTCGCGTCCATTTCCACCCGTTCGCGCCATCGCTTCTCCTCCAAAGAAGTCTACTTTGCCATGAGCAAGATACACCGGTTCGCCGCCCTACCGTGGGTTCGAGTGTGAACGTGCCGAAGTGTTCTGCAAGCTCTGCACGCGCAAGGTCAACACTTTCGGGATGTGAGATTAACTCGCGTACCTAAGTTAAGCGTGAAACTGCAAAAGTTCGCAACTCGTCGAGCCTGGCCTGCAAGGAACCGGGGCCTGGTTCAAGCAATCTGTTTGTAACGGCTCGCAATTCCGTCTCGCGCTCGCCAATCGCGGCCATAAAGCTCTGGGATGCTTGCCCTTGGGCAATTGCGTCTACGAGTCGTTTTATCTCGCATTCAATCTGCTGCTTTCTGTGGCGCGTGCGCGCGAGTTCCGCGTTCAGTTCTTCATGCCCTTGCCGAAGCGCTTGTCCCATGCGAGCGACGGCGTAGTCGATCACTTCAATACGCAGGACGGAGAGTGACTCCGGCCCTAGAGTTCGTTTGTTTGAATTGAGACAGACCCGTCCCGTTCCAGCCGTCCTGCCATGTATTTTCTGCGCGCTATCTCTTCGATCTCGTGTTGGTGGGCGAGAAAGGCCTTCAGCTCGTTTTTCCTATCGCCGTCGAAGTGGTCGTCCAGGGCCTCCTCGCTGATCTCGCAGCGAATGCGCGTCTCTCCGTCTTGTCCCCAGAAGACGACGACTTCGCGATCAAAAACATATCTCGCATCGGGAGCCGGAAATGTAAGCTCTAGCCCTCGCCGCGCCCCGGGAGCAACGCGCTCTGGAAACAGACCCGGCATCCAGCGCGACGCGAGCGTCGCCGGAAACACCAGACGAAGCGGCGCGCGCGCGCCATCGGCGGTCAGGACACCGCGCTCGGTCAGCGCGGAGACAATGCGCCGTGCATGGCGGTCGGTCGCGCCCACCGCAGTCGCGGCGTCCGCGCGCGGCAATTCTCCACGGTAGAGGATGGCTTCTAGAATGTTGCCAGATTTCGCGGGCAGCGCGCCCAGCTTGATTTCTTCCTCCACCCACGAAAGGATGCGCGTGCGCAGCTTGTCGGGCTGCATCAGGCCCTCCATGAACGTCACCTGATCGATGCACATCGAGAGAAAGAAATTCGCGAAGCGCGCTAGCGCTTCCTCGCTCAGCATGCCGCGCCCGTCCAGATCATTGCGCCGCGGACTGTCGCAGTCGGCAAGATGGCTTTTGTATGCATCGACATTGCGCGCAAAGCCCCGCGCAACCGACCACACCGCGCCGGTATCCAGCGTCTCCAGCAGCATCGCGTGGGACATGAGCCGTGCAACCCGGCCGTTGCCGTCGAGAAACGGATGAATCCAAGCGAGGCGATGATGCGCGGCTGCCGCTCCCAAAATCGCGTCCGTCCGGCTGAGATGGCTGTACACTTCCTCGAAACGTGCCAGAAAGCGTGGGATGGCGCCAGGGCTGACGGCAACATGCCCTCCCACTTTTACATCCCGTGGACGTAGTTCTCCCGGAACGACCTTCACGCGTTCTTTCGTCTCCGGATCTTGCACCCATAACAGGTCTTCAGGCAGGAGATCGCAGAAACGCCGGTGGATTTCGCGGATGCCGTTGCCTGTGAGCGCGCGGCCTTTCAGGCCGCCGCCGTCGATCCATTCTTGGACGGTGATGTGCGCCTTCGCTTCGAGCTGCAGGTCGCGCTTCCACGCGTCCTTGCTATAATCGTTCTTCAGGGCCCGTTCGATATCGACGGGGTGAGTGTCGTGCCCTTCAATGAGGTTGCTGTAGTAACAGTTCATCGCCCGCACGAGACCGGCGAGCGAAGTGAGCAGGCTTTCCGGCAGGCTGCGCCGAAAACCGGCCGTCCTTTGCGCCAACTCCAGCGCTAGATCGGTGAGCGCCGTCCGGTGACGGGAGCCTTCGCCAATCAGCAATGGCTCCATCAAGGTCGTGGATTCACCTCGGTCTCTTCTCGCTGAAGTGTCCGCCTTAATGTCCGGTGTAATGTCCGTTTTATTTTTCATTCCAATAACATGTATAACATGGACTTACTCGTTTCACAAGGACTGTAATGTCCGCACAAATGTCCGCTTCGCTGTCCGCTTTTGCACCCTATCTTCACCCTATAAAGCTATCTTCAGCCAATACCAGCTTTCTCAAGCACTTAGCAGAGATGTGCTCGGGACGACGCCGGGACGAGCTAATGCCGCCGCCCTCGCCAACCCAAGTGCCGGTCCGAAGCTCGTCGTCACGGTCCCCGTGCTTTTTCTTGGGTACAGGCTGAAACCGACGAATTGTAGCTTCTTCCAGAGACAAGATCTGTTAGGGGAGCGTTCTTTGTATGGCGCTCAAATGTGCTGTCTTCACGGTCTGCTAGGGTCACGAATGTTCCTTCTTCGTACAGCCGTTTTCCGGCGTCTGATTCCTACGGCCAACGTTCTACTCGACCGTGAAATTCGCCGACCGGCAAGCCGTGCTCTTTCCTGTCGAGTCGGTAGCCTGAACGTCCAACCGACACGACCCAATCGGCATTTTGCTGATATCCATTCCGCGTCCGATGGGAATGATTGAGCTTCCTGCCTTGATGTAAGGGGCCGCGCTTAGGGGTTGCGGAACGCTTTGTATTTCACCCGTTTTCAGATCGACGATTCGCATTTGAATTTGCACTGCCGCCGGAGATCGTCCCTCGTCGAGCAAGCGTTCGTAGACTTCGAAGTACGTGTACAACGTGCCGTCTTTTTTGAACTGAGTGTTGCCGCTCGGCTTGAATTCAACATCTTGGCTCACCAGCGGCTTATAATTTACCGATAGGGTTTGGCCTCAGGCCCCAGGTAATTTGGAAGGGTTCCGCGATGAGCTGGCCGCCACATCCGATATTTGCTTGCAGAAGGATACTTGGCTAATGGCAAGTTCATTCCCTCGTAACTGTTTATAGTTAGAGGAATTGCGCCGCGGTCAAACCTCGTTCCGTCTCCGAGAGCGATTCGTAGATCATATTCATCGACAGGCAGCAACTCGTCTCGACGTACTAATGTACCCTCTCTGCTTACCCCGCGCACTCGGGGAGGAATCTTGTATTTGATGAGGCGTTCTGTAGAGCTAACCACCCTCCATTGCTCGAAACCCCATTCCAAAAAGACAGCGCCGAAGTTGGCCAGTGTCCGTTTTTCTGCGGCGGCGAACTTTTCAAGCTCGGTCCGCGTTGCTTGGCTGACCCTCACGCTGACTTGGACTCTCCATTCGCGCACTGTCCAAACCTCTCAGTCTTCGACACGGAACGATTTGTCGAGCTTTCCGCAGCGGACATAATGAGCGACCGCTCTTGCCGCAGCCTTCTGGATGGCCGCATTGATGGCGCGGTTGATGGTCGGTGTGAAGTGCCGCCCGATCCACAGATTCGTCTCCGGAGTGCCCTTCGCGGCGATAATCGTGACCATGTAGGTGGTCTGCACGATGGTTTCTTCGATTGCCAGAGACGCCTTTCTCGGACGCTTTTTAGTTTTCATGTTCCAGAACTCCCGAGTTATTCCGAATCTCTTTCGTCTTGCGCGAAGACTCTTAACTGGCGGAAACTTCCGCCTTTCCAGTCGCTTAGGTCGGCTTCCTCAAGCAGTATGGAAGTGGTGATTCGCCAACAAAGTTCCGTCGTGTCGATAAAACGAACCCGAATATAGAGAATGCCTTCTTCGAATTTGTGATCGGCCCAATCCACAATCTTCCCGGATACGCCAGGGTATTGCCTGCCGCGCATCACTTCTTCGGGCGACAACTTCACGCCTGTTTTGCGTTTCGTCATGGCTCATTCTCCGTTGCGGGGGCTACCGTGACATCGCTCACGGCGGTTGCGGCCACTCTTGAGGCTTTGCTTGCTTTAGCATTGCGCTTCGGTGCTGTCTTTCGCTGCTTCCTCGTGGTCCTCTTCTTACGTTTTTCTGCTTGCTCTTCGTCGTGCCGTTGTTCATCGCCAGAGTCCCAATCGGCCAGAAAAGTCACACGCGGCGGCAACCCCTTTTTCTTCCGAGCCTCTTCCCGATGCTTGACTTCGAGATACACATCCTCGGGATCTTGCAAACGTTCTCGGGTGTCGTTCAGGAATTTGTACGCCCAGCGGGCGTCGTCTCCGACAATGCGTTCAAACTTATCGAAGAAGAACTCATTGGCTTCGACTTGCAGGACGACGGCCTCTGCGCGGGTATCCTGAACGAGTTCGCGGCACAGGAACGGGAATTTCTCCAACCGCCTAAGACCTTCGATAATCCGCTCGAACGCTTCGTTAAGCTCGTACATCTCTCGAAACACTTCTATTTTCATGACGCTTTGGCTCCCTTCTCGGCGGCTTCGACGCAGTGGCCTTGGGCTTCTGTTTGCGTTTCTTCCTTGCTTCCGCCCGTTTCGCCGCGAGGAGTTTCTCTTCTTCCTCGTAGGACCACGGCAAGATGATGACGCGCGGCGCAAGACCCTTTTTCTTGCGTTGCTCTTCGCGTTCCTCGACGTGTAGATAAATGTCGTCCGGGTCTTTAAGCCATTCTTCAAATCTTCGATGGATGCGGCCCCAATGGTCGGCACGCTCCATTTCGAAGTCGCTTGCCTGTTCGGTGACCTCATAACCGATCTGCGCGCGCACATAGCGCAGTTCATTCGAGAGAGGAATCAGGATGTCCGAGCGTTGCCCGGGACAGGTCGTGAGTTGCTTGAGAAGGGTTACGCTTTCCTCGAAATGGCGTTCGAGCATGGCTAGGATTTCATAAGCCCTGTTTGTCATGTCTGGGCGCTTCCTTCCCCGCTCGGAGGAGATTGCGTTGAGTTGTCCGGTGCGGGCTGAGCAGATTGCTGCGAGGATGCCAAGGCTTTGACCCGGGCCAGGGCACGGTCATCGTCAAGTCTTGTCCAGGGCAGAATTACCGCGCGAGGCGGCAAACCCAGCTGCCGGCGAATGTCTTCCGCCGTTGCCACGCGCAAGTAGATGCGGTCAGGATTCGCTTCCTCCTCTTGCTGGCGGCGTTCCCGCTCGCATTCGAGTTGTTTCCGGATTTCCCGCTTCGACACTCTGTCGGTGAAATGGCAGTTTGCATTAGCGGCGACTTCCTGAAACCGCACCCGAATCTGTCGAACATACCCAGGCGGTTGAAGGTCGATTTTTTCGAGAGTATCGAGTGCGGCGAGAGCCTGTTCGAATCCATAGTTGAACTGGAACAAAACGGAATAGATTCGCGATTCCATAGATTCAATCTCCCCTCTGCAAAACTCCGAAGCGTTCAGGCGGGATCGCGCAAAGCGCGAATGCGACAAATGTCGGGACACACGGATAGCGTTATGGCCGTCGAACCAACCTGTCGGACACACGGTCAGCGGTGCCCGAACTAATCGGCTATTGAGCTACGGAGGGGATTCAGCAACTGGATCAGGAGGGATTCGAGCCGGAAACGACGGACGCGAGGCGAGTTGCGCCCAGAATGGGAAATGGATAAGTTCTCTTGCAGCCATCGTTGCCTCCCTGTGAGGTGATGGTGGTCAGGGGCGTCGTGCAGGTGACACTGCGCGGCGTCCCGCTACTTCAATTGGTCCGTTTCTTGCGCTTCTTACGACCGCCCTTGCCCCAATAATGCTCTGCTTTGTACTTCCTCGCCGCTTCTATGTCATTCTCAGACCAAACACGAACCCGCGTTCCGAGGACGTTTTGCACGGGAGGTGCCTCGATTCTTTTTTCCCGAATCCACCGATGAAAAGTCCCAGACGCAATCCCGAGCAATTTTGCCACCCGAATTGTGGTGTAGGTCTTCTCGGACATAGTGGTGTACCCCTACACCATTTGTCAAGTAAAAAGCGAAACCCGGAAGGGCGTGATTGTGCCGATCCGGGTCACTGGAAAGAGTATCTCAGAACGTGTACATCCGAAAGGCGACGGAATACTGACCCGCGAGGAATGGACATCCCTTGCAACCCTGAAACCATAGAAGGTACAATTGTGTACGCATAGGTACACAGGGGATCGCAATGGAAACCCTCAAGGTCGGGATTCGAGAATTTCGGGATAAGCTCGCTAGCTACCTCCTTGAAAGCGACGTGCCGGTGGCGATTACACGCCACGGGGATACGGTTGGCTACTACATTCCCGCGCGCCGTAAGCGCACGGACGCAGACCGGGCCGCGCTCAAGGAAGCGGCGTCTCGCCTACAAGCGCTGCTGGCTGCCGAAGGAATCTCAGAGGACGAAATCCTCAAGGACTTCAAGCAATGGCGTGGGAGCAAGCGTAAATGACACGGCGCAAGTGGGCTGGTGCTCGACGCGAATATTCTCTTGCATGCGGTCTTCGGGCAGCGGGTTCGCGAATTATTGTAAGCCTTCGAGGGTGAGCTTCTATAGCCCCGATGTGTGTTTTGATGACGCGCGAAAGTATATCCCCGATGTCTCAGCTCGCCGCAGGATCGATCCGCTTCCGGGACTGGCACTGAGTAGGCAGTGCTTGAATCAAGGCCTTTAATTGACCGAGGAACTGACCCGAATCGCAAAGCACTCATTCCATGCTGGGGTCGCGAAGAGGAGTGACGGTGTTGATTGGTTGTGTGGAGAGTAGCGCAATTTGGTGCTCAATCGTTTGTCGAACTGAGCTTGGCGGCGTGGACTTGGCGGACTCCTGGTAGGCGGCGATGGCCTGTTCGCGCTGGCCTTGGCGCAGATACAAGTTGCCGAGCATCATCCATGCGCCGAAATCGTTTGGGCGCAGGGCCAAGGCTTCTTTCAACATGCTCTCAATTCTCAGGAAATCCGGAGCAGGCGCGGTTAGCAACTTCTCGGCACGGTCCATTAGCGCGTCGGCCCGCGCATTAGGCAAATAGAACGTGCCGCGATAGACGAGCAAGTTCCCGAGGCGATCTGCAGGATGAGCGTCTCGGAGACTCTTATAGTCTCCCCAGATCGCCGGTGATACTCCTGTAGCAAGAATGAGAATCGTTCCGGAGACGGTGACCGGAGGGAAATCGTCTCCGGAGGGATCGTCCAGCGCCTTAATGCGTAGATGTCGATATCCCATGAGATCGGGCTCAATCAAAGATTGATAGTAGGCGACGTAGGGAACTTCTCCGAGAGGTTCCAGGTTGCGATGACAATATTCGGCAATTTCCTTATCGCGCTGGCCGAGATCGACGCCGTCGTTTCGGAAATAGCGATAGGCATTACGAGTGCCGCCGCCGATAAAGTTGTGATATTCCCAGGGCCTTTCTACCGCGAGAGCTGGGAAGCAAGCCACCACGGTGGCCGCGAGCGCTCCAAGTCCGAGGATTTTTCGGCGCGGCGCTAGAAGGCGGCGCACGGCAACTCCTGCGAGGAGAGCCAACACAACGTAAACGGTGAGAGCGTGCCGGACGCCAGCGTAGTCCGCGGCGGAGTTCGCGAGGACGAGTAGTATGAGAAGAGCCAGCAGAACAAGAGTGGCTAACGCGGTCTTGTCCGAAGGCGAAGTGTTACCTGTGAACGCAACTACTGCACCGCAAAACGAGAGCAGCAGGAGCGGGATCGGGAGTCTCGCGAGGACGTATCCAGGAAAAATGAAGGGTCTCCATTGCATGAAAGTCAGTCGGCCAAAGGCGTACGTTGAATAGGCGCGGCCTTCCATCCCCGTGCGCACAATGTCCGCCAAGCCCCATACGTAAGAACGCGGCAAGAGACGCCACTGAGAAGACGCGGCGAGACCTGTCCGCCAAACGGGAGAATGAACATCGGCGATTTTCTGCGCAAGCGGGCGATTGAATTTATCCAGCGGCTGACCTTCATAGTAATGGAAGGCGTAAGAGCTCCAAAGAATGACGATGGAAGTGGCGAGGACGAGCACGAAAGTGGCGCATTTTCGGAGCGCTGCAGATCGATGGCGCCGAATCTGCCACAGCAACGCGGTCAATCCGACCGCAGCGACGAAGCCGAACGAAATTATTCCGGAGTGTTTTACGGAGAGGGTCAGACCGAGGGTAACGGCCAGCTGGGACAAATTCAGTATCGTCCACTCGCGAAGAACTAAGATGAGAAGGAGCACTGAAGTTCCGGAGAGAAGGGCCACCGGAAGGTCGGTCATTACAACCGGCCAATGAGCGGCGACCGTGGGATCCATCAACAAAAAAGCGAGCGCACCCCATGCGACAACAGCGCCAAAAACGCGAAATGCGACGAACGCGAAGAAGAACAACAGGAGGCCATTAAACAAGTACATGGACCACCGAACGCGAGAATGGATGGAGTCCGCGTCGTTGTGGGTGTACATGACCGCCTCGACAAAATCGCGCTCTTCTTTTTTGTCGTGCAAAGGACCAGGTGCAGTCCATTGAAACGTACTTCGCGTGAGGGCCAATGCCGCTACGATCTTGACGAGTGGAGGATGCTCAGGGTTGAGGTAATGTTCGCCGGTGCGAAGGTACGCGACGCCAGCGGTGACATGCCACGGCTCGTCAATGGTGAACCCATCGCGTCGAGTGGCCCACGCAGAGCGGAACAAGCCCGCGATGATCAATAAGATTGCGAGGGCCAGATAGTGGCGCTGATCGTCCGGCCGAAACATTGAGGGGATTATATAGTGGGAACGAGTTGGCCGTAGTATGTCGCGGCGTACAGACGCGGATGGGACGAAATTCTTGCTTGTTTGTCCAAATTGTTGGGCTCCAGTCAATCACACTCGCCAACTCCCGATTAGTCGTGCGGACATCTGCCGGGCGGATTTGGGTGAAGAATCCACACTAGGCCCCAAACTGCCGCAGGTGATGGTCCATATGAAGGTAGGCGTGGCGCATGCGCTCGGTCCTCGACATCTGACCGAGCGTTGCGTGAGGAGCAAACTCGCCCTCCGAATTACAGAAGCGGTCAAGAAGAATGCGGAGCTTCTCTAAGTCGGATATAAACTCGGCGGGTGGCGTACCACCCAGGTGCTGGTCCATTTCGGGCCGCGTCATGATTCCGTGAGGCCAATGAAACGGGAGCCAAAGCGCCATCCATTTATAAATCGTGCGTTTGAACAGGGTGGTGGACTTGCTTATCCGCTTTTCCCCAAGTGCTGCCCGAAAGGAATCGCTCAGATGACAAATCATTTGATGGGCGGACATGCTTCCCCAACGGCGCTCACTCTCAGGGCGCACCCCGCTCAGTCGGTCGAGCACTTCTTTGCGGTCAGGCATATTGAAGAGAGTTTTCATTTCGGAAAAATCATATTGCACATTCAAACAGCGCACGGCGAAGGAATTTTATATCACGGCCTCGGCCTAAGTCGGGTTGTCGGACAATGGTGACTGAAGCCCCCAGCCGTTTGCGACCGAGGGCCTCAGAGTTTGCGCCCACCGTTTTAAGGCCTCGCCTTTCGCTGTCAGGGCAGCCTGGAAGTGCTTAGCGTCCACACCCGCTGCGGCTCGCTGTGCCCAAGTCATCTTCGGTCGCTGTGGCCCGTACACTTTAACGAACTGAGCTTTGGTCGGGCGTCCGGCTCCTCGCGACCCGAGTCCGCTTCGAATTTTTCATTCGTATTGGTTAGCTGGCCT
>WNFC01022072.1_pt1 | contig 15618 bp, 11 predicted proteins | sample 5400541 | NCBI WGS metagenome assembly WNFC01 (sample SAMN13153342, study PRJNA577476) | soil metagenome | isolation source: 120 cm saprolite under Douglas fir tree site 2 hole 2 replicate 1 | place: USA:California | collected 2015-04-18
TTCGCCGAGAACAGGGCGAAATTGACGCCCTTGCCGTCCCACGTCGCGCCGAGCGGATAGGGCTGACCCGGCCACACCTTGCTGGTCGGCATCAACAGGTCCTTGCGGCTGAAGGCCTGGCGGTTGTCACGGCTCGGCGGTGAAGATCAGCGCGCCGAGCGGTGGCAAATGCAGCCGCAGCGAATAGGGCTGGCCGTGCATCGGATGCGCATCGGCATGGACTTCGCCGGCATTGCCGACGCCGCTGCCGCCGTAGATTTCCGCGTCGGTGTTGATGCGCTCGCGGTAGCGGCCGGGACGCGGCACCCCGATACGGTAATCGTGGCGCGGCACCGGCGTGAAATTGCCCACGATGACGGCCAGCTCGTGCGGATCGCGGCCGCGCCGGACATAGGAGAGGACGCTCTCGGCGCCGTTGGCGGCGTCGATCCAGGCGAAGCCCTCGGGGTCGCAATCGAGCCGGTGCAGCGCGGGCGTCTCGCGGTACAGCCAGTTGAGGTCGCGCACCAGGCTGTGCACCCCGGCATGGAACGGGTCGCCGAGCAGGTGCCAGTCGAGGCCGACATCGTGGTTCCACTCATGCTCCTGCGCGAACTCGCCGCCCATGAACAACAGCTTCTTGCCGGGATGCGTCCACATGAAAGCGAAATAGGCCCGCAGATTGGCGAAGCGCTGCCAGCGGTCGCCCGGCATCCGGCCGAGCAATGAGCCCTTGCCGTGCACGACCTCGTCATGGGACAGCGGCAGGATGAAATTTTCGTGGAATGCGTAGAGCAGCCCGAAGGTCATGTCGTTGTGATGATATTTGCGATGAATCGGGTCCATCGACATGTAGCCGAGCGTGTCGTGCATCCAGCCCATGTTCCATTTGAACCCGAAGCCGAGCCCGCCGACATAGACCGGGCGCGACACCATCGGCCAGGCGGTCGATTCCTCGGCCGCCGTTGTCGCGCCGCTCGCCTCGCCGAATACCAGCTCGTTCATCCGCCGGAGAAAATTGATCGCGTCGAGGTTCTCGCGACCGCCGAACACATTGGGGATCCACTCCCCCTGATTGCGGCTGTAATCGAGATAAAGCATCGAGGCGACGGCATCGACCCTGAGCCCGTCGATATGAAACTCGCGCATCCAATAGAGCGCGCTCGACAGCAGGAAATTGGCGACCTCGCGGCGGCCGTAATTGTAGATCAGCGTGTTCCAGTCGCGGTGCAGCCCCTGGCGCGGATCGGCATGCTCGTAGAGCGCGGTGCCGTCGAACCGGCCGAGCCCGTGCGCATCGCTCGGGAAATGACCCGGCACCCAATCGAGCCACAGGCCGAGTCCGGCGCGGTGGCAGGCATCGACAAAGGCGCGGAAGTCGTCGGGACTGCCATGGCGTGAGGTCGGCGCGAACAATGAGATCGGCTGGTAGCCCCACGAGCCGTCGAACGGATATTCGGTGACCGGCATCACCTCGATATGGGTGAAGCCGAGATCGGCGGCATAGGGCACCAGCTGGTCGGCCAGCTCGCGATAAGTGAGATAGCGTCCCTCTCGCGCCGGATTGCGGCGCCACGAGCCGAGATGAACCTCGTAGATCGCGATCGGCGCCTCGCGGTCGTTGTGGCGCCAGCGCTCGCCCATCCATGCGCCGTCCTGCCACAGATGGCGCGGCGGCTCCGCCACGACCGAGGCGGTGCCCGGCGGCCGCTCGGCCCGCTCGGCATGCGGATCGGCCTTGAGCGGCAGCAATTCGCCGCCGGGGCCGAGCAACTCGTATTTGTAAAGCTGGCCGGGGCGCAGGCCGGGCACGAAGATCTCCCAGAACCCGCCGGCGTGGCGCTTGCGCATCGGCATGCGGCGGCCATCCCAGGCATTGAAATCGCCGACCACGCTAACCCGCCGCGCATTGGGCGCCCACACCGCGAAGGCGACGCCCTCGACCCCGTCATGCACCAGCGGATGGGCGCCCAGCTTCTGATGGCTGGCGAGATGGTTGCCCTCGACCAGCAGATGAACATCGAGTTCGCCGAGCACCGGCGGGAAGCGGTAGATGTCGTCGAATTCGTGCCAATGCCCGCCGCGCAGTACCCGCAGGCGATAGCGGAATGGTGTCTTGTGCTCCGGCAGGCTGGCGACAAAGAGCCCGGCGGGGTGAAGGCGCTCGCCGCGCCCGACAATCTCGCCGCTGGCCGTGTCGACCACCGCCATTTCTTCGGCATCGGGCAGAAAGGCCCGGACATAGAGACCGGCCGAACGCTTGTGCATACCGAGAAAGGCGAACGGGTCGCCGTGCTGTCCGGCGACGATGGCCTCGACTTCCGGGCTAGGGCGGGATGGCATGCTCGTTCCCGATGAGCTTCTCCCCGGTCACCTTCTCGACCACGCGCAGGATGCCGTTGAGCGGGATTGCCACCCAGCCCGGCCGGTTGGCCAGCTCGTATGACACCTCGTAGACGGCCTTTTCGAGGGTGAAGAAATCGATCAGCGCCTTGGCCTGCAGCTTGCTCGCCGGATAGGCCGGGCAGCCGCGCATCTCCTTGCGGTAGGCGGCGCGGAAGCCGTCGACCGCCCGCTGCCGCCAGGCATCGGCGAGCCGGCTCATCCGCGGCACCGCGGCGGGGCGCGTCTCGCCGAGCTGCCGCACGGCCGCGGTCGCGGCATAATCGAAGGAGCGGATCATCCCGGCGACGTCGCGCAGCGGCGAGCTCTTGCGCCGACGCGCCGCGATCGGCCGCGCCGGCTCGCCCTCGAAATCGATGAAATAGAAATCGTTCTGCACCGCGATCACCTGGCCCAGGTGAAGATCGCCGTGATAGCGGGTCTTGCTCGCGGCGATTTCTTCCGGCGCCAGGCTGTCGATGCAGTCGAACAGCAGCGGGCGCGCGTCGCGCACCGCATACGCCAAGTCGCGCGCCGATTCGGGAAGGGCGGCATGGGCGCGCTCGAGCTGGGCGAGCATGACGTCGGTGCTCTCGTCCAGCTCGCGGCGCCACCGTGCCAGATCTTCGCGGCTGATCGGCTCGGCAGCAAAGGCCGGGTCGTTGCCGCCATGCTCGGCCAGGGCGCGGTGCATCTGCGCCGTGCGCAGCCCGAGCTGGCGGGCCAGCGCCAGAAAGAAATGATCGGGATCGGGAAGATCCTCAGCGCGGCCGGGCGGGCGCGCACCCGGCGCCGCCTCGTTGAGCGCGTCGTCGAGATAGCGGGTCAGGTAGTCGAGCGCCAGGTTCCAGCCGTCGCCCTGATTGCGGACGAAGCCCGACAACACGCCGAGCGCGCTGGGCTCCCCGTCCGGATCGCCCGGCAGCGTCAGCTCGATCGTGGCGAGGAGCGGCGGCGTGTTGGTGAACCCGGCGCGCTCGACCAGGAAGCGGCCCATCTCGATCTCGCGATGCGGTCCGGGCTGCAGCCGGCGATACAGCTTCAGGACGGCGTAGTCTTCGTAGAGCACCGAACTGTTCGACTGCTCGGCGCTGAGGCGCCGCGCCACCAGCCGTTCCGGTTGCGCTGCATCGGCGAAGCGGGGGGTGTGGCGGAAGCGGATCTCGCCGCCGGCCCCGCCATCCTCAAGCGGGATGGTTGCCTCGCGCCGGAGCGCATCGAACACCGCCAGCGCGAAGGCGTCCTGCGACAGCGCATCGACCAACGCCCCTTCACGCCGTGACTGGCGCAGCTCGGCCAGGGTCACCGGCAGCAGCGTGTTCCGCGGCTCGCTGCCCGCCGGCGACCACACCGCCGCAAGCGGCAGGAAGTAGATTTGCGGGTCGGTGTCGGCCAACTGCGCCTGCACGACCTGCACCAGAAAACTGCCCGGCGCGGGCTCCGTCGCCGGCCCGGGCAGCTCGGCACGGGCCAGGGCCCAGCCCGCCTGCAACCGCCGGTCCTTCGCCGCGAACCAGCGCTGACGGGGCAGAAAACCTGGGATTACGTCGCGTTCGAGCTGCGGCAGATTGTGGCGGTCGAACAGATCGGCCCAGCCATAGGGCATCACCAGCGTGATGAATTCGGGATTGCTGGTCTGTGTCAGTTCGCCGATATCGCTCTCCACCGGCGGCAACTCGAACCAGTAGAAGCTGTAGGGCTGCAAGGTGAGCAGGTAGGTCAGCTCGCCGATCCTGGGAAAGACGCTGCGCCCCAATACCTCGACGACCTGCCGCCCGCGGAACTCGGCGAGGTCGAGTTCGACCGCCTGGGCCGAGCGCGACAGGTTGGCGACGCACAGGACCGTCTCGTCCTGCCACTCGCGGAGATAGGCGATGACCTTGCGGTTCGCCGGGTAGAGAAAGCGCAACCCGCCTCTTCCCAGCGCGCGGCGCGAGCGCCGCGCCGCGATCAGTCGCTTGGTCCAGTTCAACAGTGAGGAAGGCGAGCGGCTCTGCGCCTCGACGTTGACCGCCTCGAAACCGTAGACCGGGTCCATGATCGGCGGCAGATAGAGCTGCGCCGCATCGGCGCGCGAGAAGCCGCCATTGCGGTCGAACGACCACTGCATCGGCGTGCGCACGCCGTCGCGGTCGCCGAGAAAGACGTTGTCGCCCATACCGATCTCGTCGCCGTAATAGAGCACCGGCGTGCCCGGCATCGACAGCAGCAGCCCCTTCAGCAGCTCGATCTTGCGGCGATCGTCTTCCATCAGCGGCGCGAGGCGGCGGCGGATCCCGAGATTGATGCGGGCGCGGCGGTCGGCGGCGTAATGCTCCCACAGGTAATCGCGCTCGCGGTCGGTCACCATTTCGAGCGTCAGCTCGTCATGGTTGCGCAGGAACACCGCCCATTGGCAGCTCTCCGGGATCTCCGGCGTCTGCCGCATGATGTCGGTGACGGGGTGGCGGTCCTCGGTCGCCAGCGCCATGTAGATGCGCGGCATCAGCGGGAAATGGAACGCCATGTGGCATTCCTCGCCGCCGCCGAAATAGTGCAGCACGTCTTCCGGCCATTGATTGGCCTCGGCGAGCAGCATGCGGCCGCTGTAACGCCGGTCCATCTCGCGGCGCAGCCGCTTCAGGACCTCGTGCGTTTCCGGCAGGTTTTCGTTGATCGTGCCTTCGCGCTCGATCAGGTACGGCACCGCGTCGAGGCGCATGCCGTCGACCCCGAGATCGAGCCAGAATTGCATGACATGGGCGATCGCGCGGAACACCCGCGGGTTGTCGAAATTGAGGTCGGGCTGGTGCGAGTAGAAGCGGTGCCAGTAATAGGCCTGGGCGACCGGGTCCCAGCTCCAGTTCGATTTCTCGGTGTCGAGAAAGATAACGCGGGTGCCAAGGAACTTCTGGTCGGTGTCGCTCCACACATAGTAGTCGCGCAATGGCGATCCCGGCGGGGCGCGGCGCGCCCGCTGGAACCACGGGTGCCGGTCGGAAGTGTGGTTGATCACCAGCTCGGTGATGATGCGCAAGCGCCGGTGGTGTGCCTCCCGCACCAAGGCTTTGAAATCGGCCATCCGGCCATAGGCGGGATGGATGTTCTTGTAATCGGCGATGTCGTAGCCGTCGTCGCGCAACGGCGAGGGGTAGAACGGCAGCAGCCACAGCGCCGTGACCCCGAGATCCTGCAGATAGTCGAGCTTGCGCGCCAACCCCTCGAAATCGCCGACGCCGTCGTTGTTGCCGTCGAAGAACGCCTTGACGTGCAGCTGGTAGATGATCGCGTCCTTGTACCAGAGCGGGTCGCCGTGGGGGTCGGCGGTCTCGGGGCGCGCCAATTCGGCGGCGTCCCGCAAGACGGCGGGAGCATCATCGGGCGGGCTCATGACGCGGCGGGGAGCAGACGGAACAACTGTGCCGGATTGGTCTGTGGGTCGAGAACCAGGTGCTGGCGATCGCCGCGCCACGACAGGACGCGCCCGGTAAACGCCTCCTCCACCAAAAACTCCTGCTCGCCGGAGCGACCCCACTCGGTCAGCGGCAGCACGATCTCGCCGCCATGCGCAGCGTGCGGATCGAGATTGACGACCGCGACGACGATGTTCGTCCGGTCCGCCGTCGCCTTGGCGTAGGCGAGAATGTTCGGGTCGGCGCAGTCGAGGAAACGCAGGTTGGAGAGTTCGTGCAAGGCCGGGTTCTCGCGGCGAAAGCGGTTGAGGATCGCAATGTCGCGCTTGATGTGGCCCGGGCGGTCCCAATCCCAAACCTTGTATTGGTATTTTTCCGAGTGGAGGTACTCCTCGCGCCCGGGGATCGCCTGGTTCTCGCACAATTCGAAGCCGTTATAGATGCCGTAGGCCGGCGACAATGTGCCGGCCAGCACCAGGCGGATGCGGAACGCCGGCCTTCCCCCTTCCTGCAGAAAAGACGGCAGGATGTCGGGCGTGTTGGTGAAAAAGTTCGGCCGCAGATATTCCTTGCCCGGCCCCTGCGTCAGCTCGGTCAGATATTCGGTCAATTCGGCCTTGGTATTGCGCCAGGTGAAGTAGGTATAGGACTGGGTGAACCCGGCCTTGGCCAAGGCGCGCATCATCTTCGGCCGGGTGAACGCCTCGGACAGGAAGATCGCCTCCGGGCAGCGCGATTTGACCTCGCGGATCAGCCATTCCCAGAACGGCAATGGTTTGGTGTGCGGGTTGTCGACGCGGAAAATGCGCACTCCCTGCTCGGTCCAGAACAGCACCGTGTCGCGCAGCTCAGTCCACAACCCCTGGCGGTCGGGGTTGTCGAATTCGACGTTGACGATGTCCTCGTATTTCTTCGGCGGGTTCTCGGCGAACTTGATCGAGCCGTCGGGCCGGAAGTGGAACCATTCCTGGTGCTCGGCGACCCAGGGGTGGTCGGGGGCGCACTGGATCGCGAAATCGAGCGCGATTTCGATGCCGAGCCCGGCCGCCGCGGCGACGAAGCGGCGAAAATCGGCGAGCGTGCCGAGCCCAGGGTCGACCGCGCGATGGCCGCCCTCGGCGGCGCCGATCGCATAGGGGCTGCCGGGATCCTTGGGCATCGCGGCGACGGCGTTGTCGCGGCCCTTGCGGTTGACCCGGCCGATCGGGTGGATCGGTACGAGATAGACGATGTCGAAGCCGAGCGCCGCGATATCGCCGAGGCGCTTGATGCAATCCTCGAAGGTGGCGCCGCGCTCCGGATGCTTGCCCTGGCTGCGCGGGAACATCTCGTACCATGCCGCGAACCGCGCCTCCGGCCGGTCGACGATCAGCTCCAACTCACGTCCATAGCGTACCCGGTCTTGTGCTTGCCGCGTGCCTGGCCCGCCGCCCGCTCGACGAGCCCTGCGCCTTCGATCAGCTCCAGCTCCACGCTTTGCCCGGCGTCGCGCTTTTTGACGAGATCGTCGCGCCAGCTCTCGAACCGGTCGGTCCACGCCTCGATCGTATAGCGCCAGCGGCCGACCCGGTCGGGGAGAAAGCGGGCCACCCAGCGGTCATTGTCGTGGAGCGCGAACGGCGCCCCCCGCCAATCCTCGTCTTCGAAGGCATAGCGGAGGACCGCCGCAAGCTTGTCATGGCCGTCGCGGAAGATGTCGGCCCACACCTCGACCTCCTCGCCGAGGATCCGCTTCGCCGGATAGCGGCCGCCATCGATCTCGGGGTAGACCGCCTCGATCACGATGCGCGCCTCGGGTCGCCACGCGGGATGGTGCGCCGGATCGCGTCGGGCGCCGCCGCACGGCCCGATCGCTACCTGGCGTATCGGGCGCAACACCGCGCGCAGCACCCGCACCTCGAGCGGCGCGACCGTGAACCGCGCCGCGATGGGCTCCTCGCCGCCGCCGGGCCGCGCCTCGCTGAGTAAGAGGCGGTCGCCGAGATAGGCCAACCCCGCCGCGGCGAGCAACTCCTCGGCCACCACCTCGCGGCTGTCGCGCTCCTGGGTATTGACCAGCGTGAAGGCGCGCTCGGCGCCGCTATCGCTCTGCCGCAACAGCACAATCAGCGGATCGTCCTTGCGCGACAGCATCCGCTGCGGCCCCTCCTCGTTCAGCGCCGGCACCGCCTTCTTCATCAGGTTGACGCCGGTGATGAACGGGGCGAGGTTGAAGCGCGCGGGTTCGGCGGGCTCCTCGTCCTGCGGCACGACCGAGATGCGCCGCGCCCAGCCGTATTCGAAGCCCATCGGCATCATCACGCCGGCCGAGAAGGCGGCGGCGAAGGCATAGGATTGGCGATAGCGCGGCTCGATCTCGCTTTCGGGAAACCCGGCCGCCAGCAGCTCGCTCACCAGCCGCTCCGTGTCGTGGCTTTCGGGAAAGCCGATCGTCGGCGCGATATGGCGGAACTGTTCGTACTGGTCGAGCAGCCAGGGGCTTTCGAAATCCCACCATTTGACGCTGTTGAACAGATAATCGAACCCGGCGCCGGCGAGCGCCTCGACCTCCACGACCGTGGCGCCGAGATTCTCGGCGAGAAACACAATGCCGGGGTCGAGGGCCTTGGCGGCCTCGATCAGCCGGCACCACACCTCGGCCGGCACCTTGTAGGCGGCGTCGCAGCGGAAGCCGCCAAAGCCGAGCCGGACATAATGGCGCACCAGCGCCGCGAAATAGGCGACGATCTCGTCGCGCTGCGGCGGCCGGTAATCGAGTTCGGCGAGGTCGCCCCACACGGTCTTTCGCTCGGGATGGGCCGGATCGATCGCGAAGGGCGAGACCACCTCGCCGTCATCGCCGCGCGCGAACCAGTCGGGTCGGCGCGCCAGCAATTCGCTGTCCCTGGCGGTGTGGTTGACGACGAGGTCCATGACGACCCGCAAGCCGTGGCTGCGCGCCTGCTCGGTGAAGCCGCGCAGCAGCGCGTCGTCCTTTCCCCTGGCCTTGCCGCGGAAGCGCGGGTTGAGCCGGTAATAGTCCTTGACGGCGTAGAGGCTGCCGGAAAACCCGGGGTAATGAAACGGGTTGAGGTAGACCGCGTTGAACGCCATCGCGGCGATGCGCGGCAATTCCTTGGTCCAGCCGGCGATCGGCCCGGCCAGGGTGGGAAACAGATTGTAGATGCGCAGCCCTTCGCTCATCGCGCGAGCCCGTCCCCTATCGTGCCACGCCCCTTGGCATCGCCGTGATCCGGGTGCCCGAGACAGACGTGCCGCCGATCAAGGTTATCTGGTCCTTGATCGGCGGGCACGAGAACACCGCACTGCGACTGCCCATGACCCGATGTTCCCCGGTCTGCACCGCCGATGCTTGTTACCCGGGATCGCATCGGGGCCGCGGCATACATTCCGCCGCGCAGAATTATGTACGGCAACCGGAGACGGTTCGGCGAGATCCGTCTCCTGGCACGGCTTTGCCGCGCCGTCACAGACAGCCAAGCCGCTAACGGCGGCGCAAAGGGCGGGTTCCAGCTCTCTGTCGATTTTTCTCGATTCGGTCTCGAATTTTATCGGCCAGGCAGCACGAGGACCTCCGGCATGGCCGGCAGCCCGGCGCGGGTCAGCACGATCGCCGACTCGGCGGCCCGGCGCACGGCGTAGAAATCGGCCGCGCGCGCCAGAAATTTGTCGAGCGTCGCCTGGGTGAAGACATGCATCGGGATCGCGATCTTCGGCTTTATCTGCTGCAAGACCGTGATCATGTCGTCCTGGTTCAGGGTCCAGGCGCCGTCGACCGGCACCATCACGACGTCGATCGGCCCGAGATCGGCCAGGTGCCCGGGGGTCAGCGTGTGGTGCAGATGGCCGAGATGGGCGAGGCACAGATCGGCGACATCGAACACGAAGATCGAGTTGCCGCTGTAGCGGGTGCCGCCGAACTCGCGGACATTGGTCGGCACGTTGTGGATCCTGACGTCGCGGTAGTCGAGATGATGGCTGGCGATCCCGCCCGCCGGATCCCAGCCGCGCAACACGAATTTGACGCTGGGCTCGATGTTGTCGATGTAATGGGTCGGGTGGGCGTTGTTCATCGTGACGATGTCCGGGGTCGCCGGCCCCCGGATCATGTCATTGTAATCGGTGACGATCTTCACCCCTGCGGGGCTTTCGATCAGGAAACTGGCATGGCCGAGAAAGGTCAGGCCGACCCCGCCTTCCGGCCCGGCCGAAACGAGCCGCAGCTTCGCCCCGCTGTCCGCCACTGGTCCGGTGCACGCCGCCCAGCCGGGCACGACGAGGGNNCGCTGCCTCAAGGCACGGCCGGCATTGCCAAACATGACCTCGCCCTCAGGGTGCTGATGGTGGCGCGCCACCGGAAGGCGGGCCCCGCAAGCGGCTAATCTCGGCTTTGAGCGGCGGTAAGTCGTTTTCGATCACGTTCCATACCAGAGGCAAATCGACGCTCCAGTAAGCGTGGATCAAGCGATTGCGGAACGCGATGATCTTCCGCCACGGGACGCCCGGCTGATTGCGTATCACTGCGGATAATCGGCTCGCCGCATCGCCAATGATCTCGAAGTTGCGGATCACCGCGTCTTGAGTCAGTCGGTCTGCGAGAAACGCATCCCGCCCGGTCGCCGTGTAACTCTCGATCGCGGCGATGCTGTCGGCGATATGCCCCAGAAGGGGCAGATCGCTTTTCATAAAGGTTGCGCCTCCGCCTCGACATAAGGGCGAAAATGGGGGCTGAGGCTGCGCTCGATCACGACCTCGACGCGGCGGGCAAAGAGGCGCTCCAATTCTTCGACCAGAGCCAAATAGTCGTCAAAGCCTCGGTCGTCGGCGAGGTCCACGAGCAGATCGATATCGCTGTCGGCGCGTTCCTCACCGCGCGCGACCGACCCGAATAGCCGCAGATTGGAAACGCCATGCCGGGCGGCGATAGCCAGAATGTCATCCCGCCGACGATGCAACTCATCCCGCAATGCCATCGGCTCAAGTCCTCCCTACAGCACCACCTCGACCAGGAACGGTCCGGGCGAGGCGACCGCGTCGGCGAAGCGCCGGTTGAACTCGTCCATCGTGGTGACCCGCGCCCCCGGCACGCCGAGGCCGCGCGCCACCCCGACCCAGTCGATGTCGGGCCGCCCGAGATCGAGCATGTCGAGCGCCTCCGCCCGGGGTTGCCGGCGCCGACATTGGCGAGTTCGCCCTTGAGGATCTGGTAGGTGCGGTTCGAGAACAGAACAGTGGTGATGTCGAGCCCCTCGCGCGCCTGGGTCCATCGCGCTTGCACCGTGTACATCGCGCTGCCGTCGGCCTGGAGCGAGACGACCCGCCGGTCCGGGCAGGCCACCGCGGCGCCGGTCGCCAGGGGCATGCCGAGCCCGATCGACCCGCCCATATTCGACATCCAGTCATGCGGCGCCGCCGACTTGGTCGGCGCGAAAAAGCCGCGACCGGTGGTCACCGCCTCGTCGGCGACGATCGCGTTCTCCGGCAACAGCGCGCCGATCGAGGCGCCGAGCGCCTCCGAAGTGATCGCGCCCGTTGCCGGCGCCGGCTTCGGATCGTTGACGACCGGGGCCGGCGTCGCCCGCGCGCCGACCTCCTCGCACAGCCATTCCAACGCCTGGATCGGGTCCTCCTCGAGCCGCGCCAGCACATGCCCCTGGCAGCCCTCCGGGTAAAGGCGGCTCGGCTTGTTCGGATAGGCGAAGAACGCGACCGGCATCTTGGCGCCGACCAGGATCACGTGCTTCAGCCCGTCGAGGACCTTCAGCGCCTGGTCGACGACATAGGGGATGCGCTCGACCGACACCCGGCCGCGGCCGCGCTGCGTCCTCGCATTCGAGCCCTGCGCCATCAGCCGCGCGCCTGTCTTGGCGGCGATCTTGCCGGCGAGCTCGAGCCCGTCGGCCCGCACCGCCCGTCCGGTCAGGAGGATCAGCGTCGGCTCGCCCGAGCGCAGCACCTGGGCCGCCTCGGCAACCGCCTCGCGCGACGGCGCCGCGGGCATGACCGCCGGCGGCACCGCGACCGGCCCCGATCCCTCGTTCCACGCCGTGTCGGCCGGCAGGATCAGGCTGGCGATCTGGCCCGGCGGCGTGCGCGCCGCGGCGATCGCCAGGGCGCCGTCCTTGGCGATCGACATCGCGTCGGGCGAGGTCTTGACCCAGTGCGACGAGGGCCGCGCCAGCCTCTCGATGTCGGAGGTCAGCGGCGCGTCGTATTGCCGGTGATAGGTGGCGTGGTCGCCGATGATGTTGACCATCGGGCTCATCGCCTTGTTGGCGTTGTGGATGTTGGCGAGCCCGTTGGCGAGGCCGGGCCCGAGATGCAAGAGGGTCGCCGCCGGGCCGTCGCTCATCCGGGCATAGCCGTCGGCCGCGCCGGTCACCACCCCCTCGAACAGCCCCAACACGCAGCGCATGCCGTCGACCCGGTCGAGCGCCGCGACAAAATGCATCTCCGAGGTGCCGGGATTGGCGAAGCACACATTGACGCCGCCGCCGACCAATGTCCGCACCAGGCTTTCCGCGCCGTTCATCGCATGATTCTCCGCTCGACGGGCCACCCGGCCCGCGCTCAATTCATTGTACTTCATCCTGCCGGGCAGTGGGCGCAGGGGCAAGCGGGAGGGTTCACAGAGCCAGATGCGCCTCCTTGTCTTAGGTTTCTTGCTCCCTTTGGGCGTGGAGGTAGCCTCCGACCTCCCTGACGAAATCCCAAATACCTCTCCTCTGAGCGCCCACTAATTGTATCTTAAGCGCCGCCGCATTCGCCCAAGCCGGTTTATTGGATCTCGAGGCCTGAACCTCTTCGGGCGCAAACCAACCCTCGAGTTCCCCGATGGGCGCGAGAAAAATACCGATCCTTTTTAGCGCACCCACAAATTCCTTGAGGGGCCCGGAGATTTCAGATGGCAACGCCTCGATACCACCGCTCTTAAATCGCCGCATTCGATCTAGGCGCTGAGAGATGGCACCGAGTTCCTTGCGTACGGTTGTGTCATCGCCGCGCTGCCAGTCCATCGACATAGCGCCAATTCGTGAAAGCTCCTTCCCGCACTCGTCGGGCTCTATGGTGGGCGGAAGCTTACGAATTTGCTCAAGCACGGCTTTCGCGGACTTCAGCAACTGGAGGGTTGTTTCTTGATCCGTGCTCGCCTCTAAGACATGCCGCAGAGCCCCCGAGTCCCTGATCATGTCTAGCCTGGATCATTCATGACGTGCCGGGGCTTGCGGCGTTACGGTAGCGTTCGGACATGGTTTTCGGTGGCGTCTGGGACGCGGCTGATCGGGGTTTGAGGTTGGGCCAACGGGTTCGCTCTGGGGCACACGCCCCGTTCGGCTACGGCGGCAGCTTGGCGATGCGGCCGGCGAGATCGGCGAACCCGGCTTGGTAAGGGAAGCTGCTCGGCAGGGCGATCTTGATGCGGGTGACCATTTCGGTCACGCGCGCTGCGACCTTGATCAGGCAGAGGCGGATCGTGTCGAACTGGGCCTCGCGCCAGAAGGAGGTTCTGGGCGCCAGTCCGCGCAAGCTCAGCATCAGCCAGTAGGCGGCGGTGTGGATCAGCAGCCGGAACTGGTTGGCGGTGGCTTTGGTGCACGAGGTGCGGTCGGAGGCGAGGTGCAGCTTATGCGCCTTGATCAGGTTCTCGGCCTGCCCGCGCGCGCAGTAGACCTTTTCGTAGAGCGCCTTGGGCAGGCCGCGTAGATTGGTGACAATGAAACGGCTGTCGGCACCCTGAGGCCCGGCCTCGACGCGGGCGATGACGCGGCGCTCGACCTTCCAGCTTTTGGCGGCATAGCGGAAGTCGCCATAGCGGCGGACCTTTTCACCTTCGCCCTCGAGGCGGCCCAGGGCGGCGTCCTCGGCGAGTGGGCCGACCTGGCGCAGCAGCACCGGATTGCCGGCCAGGCCGAAGATGTAGCCGATATGCTGGCGCTCGCACCACGCCATCGCCTCGGGCCGGCCGTAATGGCTGTCGCCGCGCACCACGATCTCGACCGCCGGCCAGCGGGCGCGGATATGGCCGATGACGTGACGCAGCACCAGCGCCACCTCGGGCCCGTCCGGCGTCTTGCCAGGACGCAGGATGATTGCCACCGGCTTGCCGGTGGTGGCTTCATAGATGTGGATCGGCTGGAAGCAGCGGCTGTCGTAATAGGCGTTGAACAGCGAGAGTTGCTGTTCGCCGTGAACCCGATCCTCGGTGTCGTCGATGTCGAGCAGGACGCGCTGCGGCACCTCTTCGAAGCTGTCGCAGAACAGCTCGATCATCGCCGCCATCATGCGTTTGAGCGCGGTCACGCCGGGCAGGTTCTCCAGCCGGCTGATGGTCGGTTGCGAGCACAGATCCTCGCCGCTCTGCGGCAGCCGCCCGACCGCCATCTTGAAGGCGGGATCGGATTTGAGCGCGTCGCAGTCGTTGCCGTCGGGATAGCCCGCCGCGATCAGCAGCGCGCGGTAGCGGATCATCTCGGCGAGCCCATGCAGCACCCGTTCCGGATCGCGCGGGTCTTCGATGCAGGCGGCCAGGCGTTCGGCGATCTTGAGCCGTTGTTCGATCGCTGCCAGCAGCAATATCCCGGCGTCGGAGGTCAGCCGGCCGCCGTCAAAAGCGGCATGCACCGGCTTGCCCGCGACCGCTGGCAAACCCGGAAGAATCCCCGTACTCTCGTCCATGGCGCGCGCGAACTCCGTTGCCTTCGGTTGATCCGGCTTCAGCAACCAAATCATACACGAAACCAACGGTTTATATCGCTCCCGCCGAAACCAACGGTTTATATCGCTCCCGCCAGCCCCTTCACGCCACCTGATGAATTATTCAGGCTAGCTGGCGCTTTTATGAGTTCACACCTAGCCTCTGAACCGGCTACCAGAGCGAACACAGCAGTTCATCTTGCTCGATCAAACACCCGCGCCTATGCTGCCTCGGAACCTCATCGCAAAATCGCGCGAGGGAATCTTAAAAACCCAGGGAGGATACACGATGCGCGTCATGATCAAGTTCGCGTTGCCCGTTGAATCCAGCAACACCGCCATCCGCACCGGCAAGCTCGAAAAGGTCATGCATCAGATCGCCGAAGACCTCAAGCCAGAGGCAGCTTACTTTTTCCCCACTCCCACCGGGGGAGAACGCGGCGGCTTTTTCGTCGTTGAGATGCAGGATTCATCGCAGATAGCGGACATGGCCGAACGTTTGCGAAAGTAGAATTCGTCCCGGTCATGTCGGCGACGGATTTGGAGAAAGGCTTGTCCGGAGTTCAGGGCACGATTCAGCGCTACGGCTGAGCTGGGCGGCACGACAACGGCCAGCATAAGGAGGTTCGACATGGCTATCTTCATCACACAGGGCCGCTTTACCCGCGAATACATCAAGGGTGGTTTGGCGAAGCCCGAGGACAGACAAGCGGCGATTTCGCAGCTGTGCGAGCAGGCGGGCGGCAAGCTGCTCAACCTGTATTTCACGCTCGGTCAGCACGACTTCATCGTCATCGCGGAAATGCCAGACGCGCAGGCCGCGTCCGTGCTTGCATTTGTTGCCTCCGGTGGCGGAGGCATCGAGAATTCGGTGACCACACAAGCCTTTACGACCGTCGAGGCAAAAGCCCTATTTGAACGGGCGGGAAAGATTGCCGGGTCTTACAAGCCGATGGGAGCCTCGTAAGGGCATTGTCACAGAAACGGGGTTCGGGCGAGCCAGCTGGTGGGGTAGGCTGCCTGCATGGAGCAGCTCTCCTACCGCCGACATCGCTTCCCGCCGCCGATCATCCAGCACGCGATCTGGCTTTATCTCCGTTTCACACTGAGCTACCGCGACGTTGAAGAACTCCTCGCCGAGCGCGGCCTGGGGGTTTCCTATGAAACGGTG
>WNFC01008126.1_pt1 | contig 15617 bp, 18 predicted proteins | sample 5400541 | NCBI WGS metagenome assembly WNFC01 (sample SAMN13153342, study PRJNA577476) | soil metagenome | isolation source: 120 cm saprolite under Douglas fir tree site 2 hole 2 replicate 1 | place: USA:California | collected 2015-04-18
TGAACGTTGGTGAGAAAATTGTGCGGGAGTCCCGACGAACTAGCCGTCAGTGCGATTAACTCCGATCCGGAGTACTGTTCCGTGTATCCCGGCGGCTTGATCACGCCCAGCGATGGGAATGGGTGCATCCCGTAAACCACCCCGGTTTCTTCCATCGCGCGCCACACGCGAGCGTATTTCGGCTGAATCGGGTAATTGCCCATCGCATCGATTGGGCGAATCAGGCCGACGCGGCAGCCTTTGGCAGCGACTCGATAGACTTCCTGCTCGGCGAATTTGGGATCCTGCATCGGCAGCAGCGCGGCGAAATAGAGCCGCTCGGGATTTTCCTGGCAATATTCGTGGGCCCAATCGTTATAGGCCTTGCACATTGCCCGCGCGCCCATCGCATTCTGAATCCACGGATAGGTATCGATGTCAGTAGGAATGATCATCACCTGATCGATACCTTGGACGTCCATATCGCGCAGACGCGGCTCGGGCAGATAGGCGCCCTTGTGATCGATATAATCCGCCTGTTCCCTGGTAATCGCGTTCTTGCGTTGGAGATTGCGGACGTTCAGGGCGCGCTGGATATCATGCTTGAGGCCCGGACCGGCCAATGACAGCACATTGAGCATCCTGGGAGCGCCGTGGATCCGCTGCGAGCCAAGCCCAGTGTTGGCGAAGCCGTTGACGACTAGCTGCTCGCTGTCGGAATCGAACCAGATGCTGTTCTTCAGAGCTTCAAGTTCGTCCTTGCTCAGGTACTCTTGCGCCCGTTCCCAAAGCCAGGGCGGCTCAGTCACGTGCGCATCACAGTCGAAAGTCGGAAAATCCTTGCTCATCGGGGCAAATTTCTGAACCGGCATCTAAATCTCTCCGTGATGATGATGACCCGAATGATTTTTGCAGAGAGCTGGCGATGATTCCAACCCCTCCGCATGGCAGCCATCAGCCAACCGCTGCCTTGACCCTCAGTTTTTCGGAACTATGATAGCATTCGATCCGGATGGGAGGCTTCGAAGCGTTGGACACTACCGCATTAAAGCTCGCCAAATCACCTGTAGTCACGACGATGAACATCCGGTTTCGTGTGGCGTGCTTTGAGAGATAATCGTGGCAGAAGAAATCGATGAGCGCGGCGGCTCTCACGGCGAACACAATCCGGCTACCGCAGCGGACCTCTGTCCCGTCGGTGCTCTAGACCATCTTCATTACTTGGAACGCGATGGGGTAGGGCTGATCACGATTGACCGGCCAGCCGTCCACAACGCGATCAGCCTCGCCACGATGGCCGAACTAGACCGCGTACTAAGTTGGCTGGAGACCGATTCCACCGTTGGCGCGGTTGTACTAGCCGGGGCCGGCGAGCGCATTTTCGTTTCCGGCGGGGACCTGAAGGATTTCGAGCAGCTCGATACGCACGAAGCTGCCGCTGCAATGTCGCGCCGGATGCAGTCGCTGATGGCCCGCTTAGAGATGCTCCCGATACCGGTAATCGGCGCAATCAACGGTGATTGTCTGGGCGGTGGATGCGAAGTGGCGCTGGCCGCCGATATTCGCGTGGTGAGCGAAGCATCCCATTTTGGCTTTAAGCAAGTAGCGTTGGGCATCACTCCCGCCTGGGGTGGGCGGCGCCGGCTGGTTCGGCTGGTCGGGCGGGCGAAAACTCTGATGCTGTTGCTAAGCGGCGAGCTGATCGATGCGCACGAAGCCGAACGAATCGGACTCGCGGACAAGATAGCGCCGCGCGGGCAGGTGCTTGCGGCTGCAATCGAACTGGCACGGCAAATCGCCGCCAATCCGCCGCTGGCGGTAAGAGCAATCAAGCGTGCGGTTAACTACGACTCGGCAACGAGCGACAAGGAAAGTATCGCCTTCGAAGCCGACCTGTTTGCTGAAACCTGGATTTCCGGCGATCATCAGGAAGCGTTGGCGGCGCGCAAGGAAAAGCGCCCGCCGAAGTTTAGCGGCCGCTAAACGAAAGACAGCCTTTAATCTAGTGGTTAGTTGCATGATTCTGCGCAACAAGGGTTTGATGCTAGACTTGGCCTGTTCGGATTGTTCGTTGGGCGCGACGTGTTTTTGACCCCTCCCCCTGACCAGGGGGAGGCAGGGTGGGGGTTGCCTGACTGCCTGTAAATACACGGACAAAATGACCATATCGGCGAAATTATGGCGGCACGGCCACTATGCACTGCTGACAGGCTATTCCCCACCTAACCTCCCCCTGGTCAGGGGCAGGGATTGGAGCCTCTAGCCCTCTCCGTTCGTATGAACCTTACGTGGATTTAGGCAACTAAGTACCAGGCCGGTGAAAACATTGGCATCACGAATCGAAATCGAAGCTGGCGGCGTTTCAACGTCCACCGATTCTCATTCTTTTCCGTCCAACGGCCAGGCCTTCGGCGCTGCGGAAAAGCAATGGCGCGAGCGGATTGCGCGAAATCGGATTCCACCCGCGCGCACTTCTTCCGGACTCGACCTCGATGTCGTCTATACGCCCGAAAGTATCAACCACCTGGATTCTTTGCAGGATATCGGCCTGCCGGGTGAATATCCTTTCACTCGGGGCGTACAGCCGACGATGTATCGCGGGCGGGTTTGGACGATGCGGCAATACAGCGGCTTCGGCACCCCCCGGGAATCCAACCAGCGCTACAAGTGGTTACTGGAGCAAGGCCAAACTGGCATTTCAGTTGCGCTCGACTTGCCTACCCAATTGGGGCTCGATTCCGACGACCCTGACGCAATTGATGATGTAGGCCGGGTGGGAGTTGCTATCGATACGCTGGCCGACATGGAAATTCTCTTTACAGGAATTCCGCTCGACCGTATCAGTACTTCGTTTACTATCAACTCGACCGCCGCAATTCTGCTGGCGATGTATGTGACGGTGGCCGAGCGTCAGGGCGTGCCGCCGGAGAAGATCACCGGCACTATTCAAAACGATATTCTCAAGGAATACGTAGCTCGCGGCACCTGGATATTTCCGCCGGAACCCTCGCTGCGTCTGATCGTCGATACGATTGAATACTGCATCAGGCATGCGCCGCGTTTCAATTCGATCAGCGTGGCAGGCGCTCATTTTCGCGATGCGGGCGCAACTGCTGTGCAGGAACTGGCCTATACGCTCGCGGACGGAATCACCTATGCCCAGCGATGCCTCGAGCGCGGACTGAAGATCGATGAATTCGCACCGCTGATTAGTTTCTATTTCTATACGCATAACGACCTGTTTGAGGAAGTCGCAAAATACCGCGCCGGGCGGCGATTGTGGGCGCGTCTGATGAAAGAACGCTTTGGCGCGCGCGATCCGCGGGCGATGATGTTCCGCTTCGGCGTGGTCTGCGGTGGCAGCACGCTGACCGCTCAGCAGCCGCAAAACAACATCGTGCGCGTCGCCTATCAGGCGCTCGCCTCGGTGTTGGGCGGCGTTCAATCAGTCTTCACCGCCGCCTGGGACGAGGCCTTTGCGATTCCGACCGAACAGACGGCCGAGCTTGCGTTAAGAACGCAACAGGTGCTGGCGTATGAAACCGGCGTCGCAAATGTGGCCGATCCGCTCGGCGGTTCCTATTACATTGAATCTTTGACCGACCGGGTTGAGCGTGAGGCGCTCGCGATTATCGAACGAATCGAGCGGATGGGCGGGATGGTGCCTTGCATCCAGAACGGCCTTATCCAAAAAGAGATTGCGGCAGAGGCCTATCGTCATCAGCAGCGAATCGAAAATGGTGAACAGGTTGTGGTAGGCGTCAACAAATTCACCCGCGACGAGCCGGAACGGCGTCAGCTTGAATTGTGGGAACTCGACCCGACCCTGGGCGCCCGCCAGCGGGAAGAACTCGCCGGCGTGAAAGCCGGGCGCGATGCCTCGCTGGTTGCGCGCACGCTCGCCAACCTGCGCGAGACCGCGCACAGCGAGCAAAGCCTGATGCCGGCCATCCTGGACGCGGTCAAGGCCTACGCCAGCATCGGCGAAATCTGCGGCGTATTGCGCGAGGAGTTCGGCACCTTTCAGGAACCCACTAGTCTGTAGATGAGGAGGACGAATCAGAACAGCAGGAGGAAAAGGGAAACGCCCGCCTGGGGCTTCTTGCTCGCCCCGTGTAGCGATCGTATGGAGTCTCAGGCCCTCGCCCGCTCCTTTGCGGGAGTTGTTCATGGCTCTGCGACCGACCCGCGCTGAGATGAAAGTCCAATCCCTCCCCCTGACCAGGGGGAGGTGCAGGTAAGGGTGAAGGTTCTTGAGTCCTTTGCACGATACGATAATGTGCGGATTACATGCGCATTCGTGAAATGGCAAGCTAAATGGAATCCAAGACACTACGTATTCTGGTTGCCAAGCCCGGCCTCGACGGGCATGACCGTGGCGCAAAGGTAATCGCCTACGCGCTGCGCGATGCCGGGATGGAAGTAGTATACACCGGTCTGCGGCGAACCACCGATGAAATAGTAAAGGCGGCCATCGACGAAGATGTAGATGCGATCGGACTGAGTATTCTATCCGGGGCACATCTCGCCCTGACTGAAAAGATAATCGGAGGACTGAAGGCGGCAGGCTGCGCTGACGAGATCGCGGTGATTGTCGGCGGCACCATTCCGCCACGCGATATCGAGCCGCTGGAAAAGGCCGGCGCGGCCGCGGTCTTTCCCACCGGCACCCCGCTAAGTCAGATCGCCCCCAAAATCCGCGAAGTTGTAAACACCCGCCGCCAAGACGTTAAATAACCACGCAGCCCTGGTTTCCAAGCCGGCCTGGTCTACAGCCGCGTCGTGGCGGAAGATCCGTCTGGTTAAAAGGACAGCGCCGTCAATCATCTGGGAGCTAGACCTGGCAGTCGGTGGGCAGAATTCGTCGAAGCGAGAGCACGTCGCTCAGCCGTCAAACTCCTTGCGCAATCGTTCATAGGTACTGCGCCTGAGAGCCTCCACAACAATCTCCGCGATTTGTCTGGCAGCGTCGTACAGTACTCTTTCTTGCACGGGATCGGAGAAATGGTCCGCGAACGTTCGCTTGTCGAGGTCGAGCCGCAAACACTCCTCCTGGGGCTTGCCCTCTATGGAGTAACGCACCAGAGCAAACGGTATATACCGGTCGGGCTCGGCGGGAACTTCAACCGTCAAGAAGTCGAGCGCGGCGCCGCCCTGCACACGGCCTTTCAATTGGATTTGCTGTATCACGGCGGTCTCCAGGCTGCTTTAGGCTACTTTGTGCTTGCTAATGAGGCAAGATCGGGAAATAGCGTGCAGGGCCAGAACTTCGGCGTCGCGAAGCGCCCTCACCAATGCATGTAATTCATCAGTAATCCGAGGCGGGCGACCTGTCGAAATGCCCGCGCTGCGTATCGGGCGAGTAAGGACGTTCCCGAAATTCGCGCTATCAATCAAGCCAAGGAGCAAATCAGGTCCGCCATCGTGTTGGTAAAAGAGCGCGGCAAACGGTGTGCCGAGCGAAGTCGCTAGTTCCTGCACCGGATCCAAGAGCGAGGCCGCTGTGGAGTCTGGAATATTGAGTTCATAAACGAACGCGACGTTCGTCGGCGTCGGCAACGTTTTCCCATAATACCTCGCGTCTGCCTCAGCAACCTCGTATGAGCGAGTAAGTGAAATGTATGGACTATTCTGCACCAATTGGTACACGATATGGTCCTTCATCACTGTCACGTTCGCCGGCGTTGCGGCCGATGCGGCGGTAAATCCCGAAACCATCGCATCGCGCAAATGCCAATATGTGCCTACGCCAGCACCCTTGAAATATCGCGACATGATCGCCGTCTTCTGGCACAAAGTCGCCGTGAACGTCAACTTCGGGCTCTAAGCATTTGGACGGCGCATAGCACATCTGTGAGTTTAGGCCGAATCGTCAACTCCCGGAAACGGGTGACATTGTCATCCCCTACGGCGACTGCGTCAGCTAGGCTAAAAGGCCATCGCACTTCAGCATTAATGTCTCGCGCCTACGAATCGAAGGGCGGCAATTAGAATTGGTCGTACTATCCAAGTTAGCTATAGCTAGCTGCCCAGTTGCCCGAAGACGTCTCGTTTTGCAGCGAGTCTTGTTAACCGAGGCGGGAATAGTCGGCGCTAAATTGTTGCGGTTGCTGAAGAACCCTGCTCTAGCTTAAATCGGACGGGACACACCTTGGCGACGCCGCGCGAGTAGCTTGTCTACGACGAACCTGAACATCTTTGCGACATTCAGTCCCGGGATTTTCGCGAGTTGCTCATCACTTAGATGCTGCATTTGGCGCTCGATCGCTTCCGCCGAATGCGGCCACGAGCCTTCTGCGTGCGGATAGTCATTGGCCCATAGGAAGTTGTCGACCAGGTGAAAGGTCTCGGCTAGGCGGAGACCGGCCGCATCCTCCTAAAGGAGGCGGCGCCGGGTTCACGGAAATACTCACTGGGTAATTGCTTGAGCTCGGGATACGCCCACAGGTTCTGTTTGCGATAGGCTTCGTCCATCGCATCGAGTGCCCCTTGCACCCAGCCAAGCCCGCACCGGCACAGCCGCGCACCCCGCAACGCTTGCTTAGATCAGCTCGCGTAAATCTCCATTATCCGCCGCAGTAATGCTATCGCTTCGGCCTTCGGACGTTGGAATGAATTGCGTCCGATGATCGAGCCGAAACCGCCCCCGGCGTGAATCGCACGGACTTCGTCCAGCAGTCTTTCGTCTTCTTCGCGCGCCCCACCTGAGAAGATCACGATACGACGGCCGGCGAAGCAGCTTTGCACCACATGACGAACCCGCTCGGCGAGCGGTTCCAGCGGAATATGAGCAGCCTCGTAGGCCTTTTTTGCCTCGGGCTGTTCGAGATGCGAACTGGGCAGCTTGACCTTTATGATGTTAGCGCCCAGTTGAGCCGCGATCTGTGCTGCGTAGGCAACCACGTCCAGCGCCGTCTCGCCATCCTTAGAGAGACCCGAGCCGCGCGGGTACGACCAGACAACAACAGCGAGGCCGTGCGCCTTGGCCTCCTCCGCAATCTCTCGAAGCTGCTCGTACATCTCCTGGCGGTAAGCTGAACCGGGATAAACCGTGAAACCTACTGCTGAGCATCCCAGCCGCAGCGCATCCCGTACACTGCCGGTGACAGCTGGCATTGGGTCCTGCTCGTCGAGCAGCAGGTCGTGATTATTCAACTTGAGGATCAGCGGGATATCTCCGGCATACTCGGCGGCCCCAGCCTCGATAAAGCCCAGCGGTGCAGCGTAACCGTTACATCCCGCCTCGAGTGCAAGACCGAAATGATATAGCGGATTGTAGGCCGGCGGATTGGGCGCGAAGCTTCGCGCCGGACCATGCTCGAAACCCTGATCGACCGGCAGGATCACCAGCCGCCCGGTTCCCGCCAGGCGGCCGTGGTTGAGAAAGCGCGCGAGGCTGGTGCGCACTCCGGGGTTTTCCGAATCGTAATAACTGAGGATTTCTCGCACTCGCTGGCTCATCATCGCGGCTAATACTCCTTTTTCAACTACGCGCCGTAACCCACTGCACCCTCACCCTACCCTCTCCCGTCAGTCACCCACCTCACCTCTCCCGCAACAGAGCGGGAGAGGGACAGACTGAGCGGCCGAGGGGCTTATATCTCAGCTTGCCATCATGGAGGCAGCCAGATGCGCCGCACCGAGCAATGCCGTCTCCTGCTTGAGCGAAATGCGCACAGGCATCCGTTCAAGGGTTGCGTTTAAGCGCCCCTTGTTGAGAAAGGATCGCATGAAGCCGCCGCGTTGCAGAAACGGCAGAATCTTCGGCGCTATCCCGCCACCGATGTACAAACCGCCGAACGCGAGAAATTTGAGCGCCAGGTTCGCCGCCTCCGCTCCATAAATATCGGTGAAAAGTTCCAGCGCGTGGACGCAACGCGGGTCATGGCCCGCAAGCGCGACCTCACCGATAACCGCCGATGCATCGCCGGCGGCCATGCGTTGCGTCAGCCATTCGGGCTCCGGCTCGGGTGAATATTGGAGGAGGAAGCGGTAGAGATTGTGCAGGCCGGGGCCGGACACTGCGCGCTCGTAACTGGCGTGGCCGAATTCGCGTTCGAGGAATTGAAGCAGCGCCACCTGTTCCGCCCCACGCGGTGCAAAATCACAATGCCCGCCTTCCGACGCGACCGCGCTCCAACCGGCGCGCTCCGCTATCAGTCCTGCCTCACCCAAGCCCGTTCCAGCAGCTATTACCGCAATATTCGCCGGTTGACGGAGATCCTCGCCTTGATGCAACTCCACAATCTCGGAGGGCGCGAGATGGAGCATTCCATAAGCGGTCGCCGCCAAGTCATTGACCAGCCGGGCGCGGGCGCCGTGCAATGCTGTCGAGAGCGACTCCTCACGTATTTCCCAGGCGATGTTGGTCGGATGAGCGCGACCGCCGATCACCGGCCCTGGGACCCCCAGGCAGGCAACACTGACCTGCTCCTGGCCCTTGACGAACTCATTCAGCACTATTTCAAGGCTGGAGAAGTCTTGCGTCCGGTAAATTTGATCGTACACCGCAGTCAACCCGTCGCCGCCAGCGCGATACAGTCCCAGATGGGTTTTGGTCGCGCCTATGTCGCCGGCCAGAATGACCATTCCAGTTTTCCTCAGAACGCTAGCGCCAACGCTCACCACGCGTCGCCCAGCCGGTGGGCTTCGGCTTCAGTTAGAACCGCCAACGGGCGGCGATACGGTGCAACGCATGGTTAATGGTCATTGCTTAGGCGTGCTCCCGCGGCCTCGCCCCTTCGACTTCCCACTCGCCGAGCCGAATCTTTTCTTCGAGGCACGCCCGGCACACATTAATCTGCGTCCGGCCCGGTGGACACCATACCGCGGTAATCGGTCCCTCGGCTTTGACTGTGCATCGCGGAGTCTGCATTTGACAGACCCCTTTCAGCACGACGCCGGTCGGTTCAACTCTTGTCATTGCTGTCTCCTTCTCGCTGATGGCGGGCGAGCCACTGAATCAGGCGGTCGCGAGCATCTTCTACCAAGTCTTCACGATCTTTCCTCCGGAGGATCGAGGTGAATGCGGCGCGCAAGCTGGTCTCTGCCTCGTCCAGGAGCACGTCTGGTAGTTCTGTTGGGCGCCGGTACCGCAGCCGAAACCGCTCCACATGGGCTAGTTCGTGGGCTAAGCACGCGAGTGTAGACATGCGAGAATTCGAGTCCATTCCTGATCCAGGAAAAGCATCGGCTCCAAGAAACACCTTATTGTGCTCTTCATTGAAACAAGTCCGAGAGAAGTTCTGGGTTGCTTCTAAGCGGTCAAGTTCAACTGGTAGGTCAGCACACAGCACTGCCCAGGCTTCCATGCAGTAGCCAACTTGTTATTTGGTCAAGCCGCTTTGGTTCCGTCCCGCTCTAAGCATCATGGGTACCCGGACTGTTGCTGCAGGCTGGGGAGCCTTGGGGCTAACCTCTCGCCAAGCCCTCTCGGGAGTGACGGAGTGTTTCGTCGCCTCCTATTCAGCGCACCGCTATTAGCTCGCGCGCCAGGTAAATGCGGCTACGGCACCAGACTTGTGCTCGAAACGGTGAGGCAGATCCGGGTCCGACCATTGGGTCCCAGTGCCAGGGGCCAACTGGGCGGCCTGGTTGTCAAATTGCAGTGCGGTGGTCAACCCAGTGTTCTGCATCATCATGGGTTGTCCTGCCTCGTTTGTCAGCCGCTGCGATTTTATCTGGCCAACGCTGCCAACCGTGGCCGTGAGCGCGCCATTCTCCTCCCGGATGTCGATCTTTGTTGTCTGGGTTGACAGCCACGTCGTTATGAGTCCGCCGAGTATCGCCCACGGGCCACCTTTCTTGCCTTGGAAGATCGCCTCCAGTTCCCGGCACTGCTCAGCACTGGCGCCGTCGTCAATATAGAGGCGCGCAGTGCCATCGCCGTCAAAGAGAGTTGGTCCTGGGAAGTAGTCCCACATGGCCGCAGTCCGCCCGCCTAGGTTCACGCCATCTGAATCGCCCTCTCGAATGCGAAAGAGGAACGCGCCAGCGCATCAGCCTTGGTCCATTATCATCAGCTCCTTGACGCCATACCAACAGGGACGCAGCATGTTGCAACTGCAGGTCTCTACCATCTCTGCCCTTATGGTCCAAGCCATGATGTTAGCTCCCCATGGAACCGAAGAGCTCGGCCGTAAAAAAATAGCGCTCGGTGGATGGGATCACTGCGACTCCGCGATCGAATTAAAGGCTGAGCGCACCGCTGAGTCCAGTCCAGCTACAGGTTGCGCCAGGCGCGGCCGTCACGTGCGATCATCACAGCTGCCTCAGTCGGTCCCGAAGAGCCCGCCGGGTAGGGAAATGGCTCGCTCCCATCCACCGCCCAATAGTCGATGATATTCTGGATAAACTGCCATGCCGCCTCTACCGTGTCGCGCCGCATAAACAAAGTCTGATCGCCCGCGATGATATCGCGCAGCAGCGTCTCATATGCTTCGGGCGAGGTGGTCGCGTTATGGAAATCCACTTTGACCGGGCCCAGGCGCAGCGGCGCACCTGGCTGTTTGCCAACTATGTTAAGCGAGAGACCCTCGTCGGGTTGAATCCGAATTGACAGCACGTTGGCGGGAAGCGCCGGCGCGGGCCGCGTGTTGTACAGGATCCGGGGCACCCGTTTGAAATAAATCGCGATCTCACTGGCGCGCCTGCTCATCCGCTTGCCGGTCCGCAGGTAAAATGGCACTCCCGCCCATCGCCAGTTCTCGATGTAACATTTGAGGGCGACAAAGGTCTCGGTTGTCGAATCAGGCGGAATATGCTCTTCCGCCCGATAGGCCGGCACTTTTTCACCGTTCACCAGGCCTTGCTCGTATTGGCCGCGCACGACTACTTTGTCCGCATCGGCCGGTTCGAAGGGCCTGAGCGATAGCAACACGTCGCGCTTCGCATCGCGCACGGCATCAGGATGGGTCGAACGCGGCGCCTCCATCGCGATCATGCACAGCACTTGCAGCAGATGGCTTTGCACCATATCGCGCAGCGCGCCGGCCTTGTCGTAATAGGCCGCGCGGGTGCCAACACCTTCTTGCTCAGCGACGGTAATTTGCACATGGTCGACGAAACGCGAGGTCCAAATCGGTTCGAAAATCGCATTGGCGAATCTCAGCACCATCAGATTTTCGACGGTTTCCTTGCCGAGATAATGATCGATGCGAAAGATCTGACTCTCGTCGAAATGCCGCGCTAGCTGATTGTTAATCTCGGCCGCGCTCGCCAGATCATGCCCTATGGGTTTTTCGATCACCACCCGGGTAAAGCCGCGATTGCCGTCGGCGGGGCCAATCAGGCCGGCCTGGGTCAAGCCGGCGGAACATTGATCGATAAACTGCGGCGGAATCGCAAAATAAAATACCTGGTTTCCGCCCGTGCCGAATTGACTATCGATTTCGGCAAGCCGCTGCTTGAGTTTTTGATAATCGGCAGCTTCCATAAAACTGCCGGAGACAAAATGAAGCAGCGGGGCGAATTTGCTCCAGCCGCTTTCCGTCAACTTGCGGCGCGAGAACGCCTCGATGCCGCTGTGGGCAAACAGCCGGTATTGCTCGTCGTCCAGCGTTTCGAGCGAAAAACCCAGAATCGCAAATTTCGGCCCCAGCGCACCGTCCAGCGTCAAGTTGTAGAGCGCCGGCAGCAGCTTCTTATGGCTCAAATCGCCCGCCCCACCCAGAATCACCAGCGTGCAGGGAACTTCCTGCGGCATCGGATGAAACGAGCCGGGCGCATGAACGGAGCTGTGAGGTAAAACGGCAGCCATCAGGATGCTTCTATTCGCGATGTTTGACGGCCGCATGACCGTCGAATTCGTTGCGCACCGCGGCCCACGATCGTTCGGCGAAACTCACGCGTCCTTCACGATCTACGCGCGGGATCGACGCGCGAACGCAATCGCGCAAGACAGCGAAAGTGCAATTACCGGCAGCGCGACATCCCTGATTTACTTCAGGTTGGATTCCGCAAAGTCCCAGTTGATGATGTTCCAGAAAGCCTCGACGTACTTCGCTCGTGCATTGCGATAATCGATATAATAAGCGTGCTCCCAGACGTCGCACGTTAAGATTGCTCGCTTATTATGAACAAGCGGATTGTCGGCGTCATGGCCGCCCTCAATCGCGAGTGAGCCGTCGGTGTTCTGCACCAGCCAGGCCCATCCGCTGCCGAAATGACCGACTGCGGTCTCGGTGAATTTTTTCTTGAAGCTCTCGAAGTCGCCGCAGGATTTCTTTATCGCGTCGGCCATCCGCCCGCGTGGCTCACCACCGCCGTGCGGCCTCAAACAATTCCAATAGAAGCTATGATTGAAATGCTGGGCAGCATTATTGAAGACCGGGCCTTGACCCGCTTCCTTGACGATTTCTTCGAGACTCATCTTCTCGAACTTGCCGCCTTTTACCAGATTGTTGAGGTTGGTGACGTAAGTGGCGTGATGTTTGCCGTGATGGAACTCGAGGGTTTCTTTCGAAATGTGCGGCGCGAGCGCGTCGATGGCATAGGGCAGATTCGGCAATTCAAAGGCCATAGAGGTTTACCGTCCTTTTGTGTAGAGATGCGAAGACGCGCGGGCTCATGCCGGCGAGCACAGCAGCCCATGCCGTCACGCGAGTCGGGCATGCGCGCGAGTTGCGTTCAATCAAATTCTAACGCTCGCCTTGAGCGGCTTGCAAGATTGGCACTTCAGTCCGCCGGGCTGGCCCCGGGACGTTCGGTGACTATTTTCCTATCGAGCCGAACAGGCCAACGAAAGCCTCGGTTGGAGCTTCGCTTGCATCGCTCTGGATATCGAGCTGATCAGAATAGGTGCCCGGCCGACGTGCCTTAAATTTGACTCGCAACCCTATAGGTCCTTGTGGCTTTACCGTCGCTGTTTCTGAACGGAGCGCAAACGGTTCGAGTTCCTCCAGTTCAGAGGCGGAACGTTACAACTCGCGTCTGCCGCTGAGCGCGCTCGAAAGCGTGGCCGCATCGCTATATTCGAGATCGCCACCTGCCGGAAGCCCCCGGGCCAGCCGCGTTGCCCGGACGCCCAATGGCTTGAGAACCTTGGCAAGATACAGAGCGGTCGCTTCGCCTTCGACCGTGGCATTGGTCGCGATAATTACCTCGCGCAGCGCGCCGGGATTCTCCAGCCGAGACATCAATTCCTGAATCTTGATATCATCGGGGCCGATGCCATCAAGCGGCGCGATCGCTCCATGCAGCACATGATAAAGACCGTTGTAGCTGCGGGCCCGCTCGATCGCCATCAGGTCGGCCGGCCCTTCCACCACACAAATCAACTCACTGTCGCGCGCCGAGTCGCAGCAAATCGGGCATCGCGGAGTATCCGACAGCCCGAAGCATTCAGCACACATGCCGACCCGTTCCTTCATTTCGAGCAACGCTTCGGCCAGCGCGATCACCTGGTCTCGCGGCCGGTTCAATAGATTGAAGGCGAGACGCGAAGCGGTTTTCTCTCCGATGCCTGGCAGGCGCGACAATTCCTTGACCAGGCGCGTCATCGCGGGAGGCAAACCGTCGCTGCGCTTGAGATTCTCCGCCATTGGACTGAGAAGAGAGAGATGAGACAGGGGGAAGAGGAAGCCGGGCGGCTCAGTTGCCCTCTTATCTTCGGATCTCTTATCTCCTCCCCCTTTTTATTCGCGCCCCCCGAACAATCCGGGGATGTTGATTCCGCCGAATGGTGAAAGCTTGCCCATCTCTTGCGTGAACAGGTCCTGCGCGCGGCGCAATGCGTCATTGATCGCGGCGACTATGAGGTCCTCCAGCATCGCTTTGTCATTGGCCGCGAGTAATGCCGGTTCGAGCCGGATAGTGCGGACGCGCATCGAGCCGTCAGCCACCACCCGGACCATTCCGCCACCGGCTTCGGCCTGTACCGTTTTGGCCGCTATTTCCTCCTGCATCTGCTTGAACTTTTCCTGCATTGCCTGAGCTTGTTGCAGCAACGATGAGAGATCGAATTGCGCCACGAGAATACTCCTGAAATTTAATCAACCGACGTGCCGATTATTTCTTGCGGTCCGATGAAACAGAGGCGTCGGGCCGTATGGACGTGGTTTTGACCTCGACTAATCGCGCGTCAAATTCTTCAAAGATACGCTGCACCAGGGGATCGGCATAAAGCTTTTGTCGCGCATCGGGCTGAGATTGCCCGGCTGGAGGCACGGATGAGGCCAAGGTCACCGGAGCGCCTCTGCCAGCGGCTGTTGGAGCAGAGCCCGGCGTGGGTTGCGCCGCCGACGGGTATGCGGCAGTCCCGTCGGGCGACTCAAGCCTATCCGATAATGCGCTTCCGCTTGCGTGCGTACCTGCCATCTCAACCTTGATGCGCCGGCCGTAAAGTTCTGACGCCAACTCGCCAATCACACTGCGGTTGTCAGTCAGATAGCGCACGTAGATATCGCTGCGGGGGGTTACCGTCAGCAGGTCGCCGTCAAGCTGTAGAGAGGCGCCCTGCTCCATAAAGCCGGCCAATGCCGCGCGCCGGCTGCGAATGAAATCTCTCAGATCAGGCAGCTCTCCGGCGCTGCCAACGGGCGCCGATACGGTCGACGCCGCCACCCGGCGCGGCGCATCCGCCTTCACATCACCTTCGAAGCGAATTCGGCGGGTCGGAGATGAGTTGGTTTCCGTCGATGTTGACAGTGGCGCCGCGGCGGATGTTTCCGGGAACGATTCTTCCGCTGAGGAAAGTGCTCTGCGCGTTGAGGGTGGTTGACCCTCCGGTGGTTGTGATGTTGCCGATAACCCGCTGCGAATATCATTGCCGGCGGAACTGGTCCCGCCGCCACCGGCAGAGCCAATTGCCCGCATGAGTTCGTCCGCATCGAGCACCGGCGCCAGCGTGGCCATCCGGATCATCGTCATTTCGAGCATCAGGTCCGGGTAGGGCGAGCGCGCTAACTGTTCCTGCGCGTCAGCCATCAGCCGAAACAACCGCATCAGATCGCGCGCGCTCGCCCGCGTCGCGAGCCGCTGCACCTCGGCTGCTTCCTGATCCGGGAGGTCAGCCAGCAGGCTGTTCGGGCCATTGGCGGCGGGAAGCTTGGCGACGGCGAGATTGCGCACCATCTCCAGCAGCTCCCTTCCGAGCGATTCAAGATTAGCGCCGCGCTGATTCAGCTCGCGCACTGCGCGCAGAGCGTTGGCCGGGTCTTTGTCGAGAATAGCGGCGATCATTTCAAAAATCCGCGTGCGGCTGGCAACGCCAAGAATTGCGGCCAGCTCGCTTTCGTTGACCTGCGCGCCCAATGACGCGATGGCGGTTTCCAACATCCGTTCGGCATCGCGCATGCTGCCGCTGGACTCACGCGCCAACAAGGTGAGCGCGCTCTCGCCGATATCGACTCCTTCGCGCCCCGCTAGCTCATGCAACCGGGTGCGAATAACAGCAAACGGTATTCGCCGGAAATCGTAACGCTGAAGCCGCGAGAGGATCGTTTCAGGCATCTTCTGCGGTTCGGTGGTTGCCAGGATAAACTTGACGTGCGGTGGTGGCTCTTCGAGGGTTTTCAGCAATGCATTGAAGGCCTGGTCTGTGAGCTGGTGGGTTTCGACGATGATGTAGATCTTGAACCGATCACGGGCCGGACGATAACCCAGATTTTCGATGCTCGCGCGCGCGTCGTCCATTTTAC
>WNFC01011227.1_pt1 | contig 15615 bp, 17 predicted proteins | sample 5400541 | NCBI WGS metagenome assembly WNFC01 (sample SAMN13153342, study PRJNA577476) | soil metagenome | isolation source: 120 cm saprolite under Douglas fir tree site 2 hole 2 replicate 1 | place: USA:California | collected 2015-04-18
CCTACCTCCCCCGCGCAGCGGCGGGGAGGGTCGCTCGCCTGAGCAACGCGAAGGCGAGCGGGGTGGGGGCCTTCGCTTCAAGTCACTCCAGCCACCGCGCCAGATTCTGCCGCACGAAAGCGTCGTCGGCGAGATCGGCATGCTCGCGATAGACCCGGTCGATCTCCTCGCGCTGCCCGGGGCCCAAGCTTTCCCGCGGATCGAGGCACCAGATGCCCTCCAGCAGGCCCTGGCGTCGCAGCACCTCGTGACAGCCGGCGATGCAGCCGCGAAAATCGTTGGCGACGTCGAAGAACGCCGCGTTGCAATCGGTGACGCGGCTGTCGAGCTCGAGCAGCTCGCGGTCGACGCAGCTTGCGAATTGCGCCTTGCGGCAGCGCGCGAAGAGATCGACGGCCGTGCGCACCCACACCGACCAATGGCCGAGCAGGCCGCCGCGAAACCGCACCGACACGCGCTCGTTGCCGCGCGCGATCTCGAACGGCGTCAGGAGATCGAGCACGATGTGGTCGTCGTTTCCGGTATAGAGCGCGATGCGCTCCTCCGCCCCGGCCGCGACGACGCCGCGCACCACGTCGAGCGTGCGGTAGCGGTTGAACGGCGCGACCTTGATGGCCAAAACATTGTCGATCCCGGCAAAGCGCGTCCAGAACCCGCTCGTGAGCACGATGCCGCCGACGCTCGGCTGCAGATAGAAGCCGACCACCGGGAACTCGCGCGCGATCGTCTCGCAGTGCTCGATCAGCTCATCTTCCGAGGCGCCCTGCATCTCGGCGAGGCTCAGGAGCCCGGCGTGATAACCAAAACCGCGCGCCACCGCGGCCTCGCGCAGCGCCTGCTCGGTGCGGCCGCACAGGCCGGCGATCATCACGAGCGGCCGGTCCGTCCACTCGCGCGCGGTGTCGATGGCGAGGCGCAGCACCGGCTCGTAGAGGTCCATTTGCCGGATGGCGAATTGCGTGGTGTGCACTCCCACCGCAAGCCCGCCCGCGCCGGCATCGAGATAATAGCGGCTGAGCGCGCGCTGCCGCGCGACGTCGAGCCTGCGCGAAGCATCGAGCGCCAATGGATGCGCGGGAATGACGGTGCCGCGGTGGAGCACGTCGAGGACTTCGCGGGGGATGTCATTCCGGTGCAAGGCCGCGGTCATTTCCTACTCTTATCAGCCGAACTCGGGGCCGGCGGCAGCGAACAGCAGCGCAGGATCGCCGAACGGCGTCGAGGTGCCGAGCGCCATCCGGGTGAACGGCCGCTGAACCTCGAAGCCGCGCCCCGACAGCATGCGCGCCAAAAATTCCCGGCCGTCGAGCAGGTCGATGAACACCGGGCCGGGCGCGGCACCGAGCGCCGCCGCCAGCAGGTTCGCGGCCGAGACCTCGTCCTGCGCGACCAGAGGACCGATCTGGTCGGCGCGCAATCCGCTGCGCCGGATGACCAAGCCGTCGGCGGAGATAAACGCGCGGGTGCCCAGCCGGGCCAAGAAACTCGCCATCAGAAACGACCGCGGGGCACCGAAGGCCTTGGCATCGAGCTCGGTCAGCATCGGCAGGTCGGCCGAGGTCGCTTGGCGAATGCCAGATGGCGCGGCGGCATCACGACCTTGTCCCTGCCAGCGCCGGATCGAAAACACGTCGCGGAAGCCGAGCGGCCGATAGACCGCGGCACCCGCCGGAGTGGCGTCGAGCATCGGCGTGCGATGTTGCGCTTCGAGCGTGGCGATCGCGTCCCGCAACAGCCGCGTGGCGATGCCGCGGTGGCGAAACGCCGGCGTCACCAGAACCATGGCGACATAGCCGAACCTCGCGTACGGCAGGATCGCCGCCGTCGCCACCAGGCGGCGGCCCGCCGCGAACACGCCGGTCACGCGGCCGTGCGCGAGAAAGACCTTCCAGTCGTCGGCCGTCTGGTTCCAGCCCGCCTCCGCGGAGAGCTCGAGCGCCGCCGGCGCATGCGCGCGCGCAAGAATTTCGGTGATCAGCGTGTCCTCAATAGAGGCCATCGCGCACCTCGAATTTCGTCGGCTTGCCCAGACTCGGCATGTCGCGCGCCACCCAGTCGGCGACCCAATCCATCATGGCTTCGAGCGGCACGCCGGGCGGACCGAACAAACGACCGGCCGTGCTGGTGTTGGTCAGCCACGCGGTCGGCGCCTCGTCGCCGGCGATGATCGGCTGTTTGCCGAGCCGCTCGCCGAACGCCCGCGCCAGGGCGCGCACCGAGACGGTTTGCGGTCCGCTGACGTTGATCGGGCTGGTCGGCACGGTGCAATGGCGCAGCGCCCGCAATGCCCGCTCGTTGGCATCGCCCTGCCAGATCACGTTGACGTAGCCCATCGTGACGTCGACCGCCTCGCCGGCCTGCACTTTGCGGGCGACGTCGTGGAGCACGCCGTAGCGCAGATCGATCGCATAATTGAGCCGGAACAGCCGGCCGGGGGTATCGCGCCGCGCCGAGTAATAGGCGAACACGCGCTCGCGGCCGACGCACGAATTGGCGTATTCGCCGGGCGGGGTGAGCGGCGAATCTTCCCGCGAGCCGCCGGAATCCACTGCGACGAACGGATAGACGCAGCCGGTCGAGAACGCGACGATGCGGGAAGTCGCGAACGCTTCGGCGACGACCGCCGGAACGAGCACGTTCATCGCCCAGGTGAGCGGCTCGTCCTCGCCGGCACCGAACTTGCGCCCCGCCATGAAGATCACGTTGGGCAGTTGCGGCAGTGTTGCTTCGACCGCGCGGCGGTCGAGCAGATCGCAGGCGATCGTCTCGATGCCGTCGCGCTCCAGCGCTTGCCGAAGTCCCTTCTCGCTGAAGCGCGCCGCCGCAACCACGCGTTTGCCGGCATTGCAGGCAAGCCGCGCGAGCGTGGGCCCCATCTTGCCGCCGGCGCCGAGCACCAGGATATCGCCGGGAACCGCGGCGAGATCCTCGACGAGCGCCCGGCGCGGCCGGGCCATGAAGGCCTCGAGCGATTCCACGTCTTCGAAGCGGCGCGGAAAACTGGCCGGATCCATCAGCATTTCAGATGACAACCGTTATGATACGACGAAGAGGTTGAACTTCCTTCACTCGAACGTCGGCGGCGTCACCTTGACCATTTCGAGATTCTTGTCGAGAAACTCGTCGGCGTAGGCGACCTGGGCGTCGTAAGGCTTCTCGATCCCGACATAGTCGGCGACGAGCTTGTGGTCGTTGGCCATGCTGCGAAGCGGCCACCAGAGCCGCAAGGGCGATCCGGCCGCGATTCATTGGGCTTCCTCTCCTTGGCGCGGTGGCACGCCGCGCTTGCTTGTGGTACCGCGCAATGTACCCAACCGATCAATTCCATGTCGATTCCGGCCCGACCCGCGATGAACCTCAAGCCATGGACAAACGCCATGGGCGTCTACGAGCCCGCGCAGCGCTACGCGTTCGAGGTTTGCCGTGAATCAGATAGCCGGGTCGTCGCGCGGCAGTAAGCACCAAGAGGAATTGGAGTCGTACATGGATATCCGTGCAAGCAAATCCGAATCTGAAAAAGCCGCCCGGCGGATCGGCATCGTCATGTTCGGCGTCACCGGCCGGATGGGAACCAACCAGCATCTGGAGCGGTCGATTGCGGAGATCCGCGGCGAAGGCGGCCTTCGTCTCGATGACGGTGGGCGGCTGTTTCCCGATCCGATCCTGGTCGGCAGGAACGAGGAAAAGCTCCGCGAGCTGGCGGCCAAATACGGCGTGGAGCGCTGGAGCACCGATCTCGATTCGACGCTGTCCGATCCTCGCTACGAAATCTTCTTCGACGCGTCGGCGACCAACGTGCGGGTCGGCGCGGTCAAGCGCGCGATTGCGGCCGGCAAGCACATCTATTGCGAAAAACCGACCGCGACCAATCTTGCGGACGCGCTCGAGCTCTACCGGCTCGCACGCGCCAAGGGGGTCAAGCACGGGGTCGTGCAGGACAAGCTGTGGCTGCCCGGCCTGCGCAAGCTCAAGCGACTGATCGATTCGGGCTTCTTCGGCCGCATCCTCGCGGTGAAAGGCGAGTTCGGTTACTGGGTGTTCGAAGGCGACTGGCAGCCGGCGCAACGGCCGTCGTGGAATTATCGCAAGGAAGACGGCGGCAGCTACATTCTCGACATGTTCGCGCACTGGCGCTACGTGCTCGAAGGCCTGTTCGGGGCCGTCAGGGCCGTGAGCTGCCGCGGCGCCACCCACATTCCCAACCGGGTTGACGAGCACGGAACAACCTATGCCGCCACCGCCGATGACGCCGCCTACGCGACCTTCGAGCTCGACCGGAACATCATCGCGCATGTCAACGGCTCGTGGTGCACCCGGGTGCGGCGCGACGATCTCCTGACGTTCCAGGTCGACGGCACGCTGGGCTCGGCGGTCGCCGGCCTGCGGCGCTGTTATGTCCAGCCGCGCGCGGCGACGCCGAAGCCGGTGTGGAATCCCGACATCCCGCAGACCATCGACTTCTTCGCCGGCTGGCAGGAGATCCCGGACAACGATCCCTATGAGAACGCCTTCCGGGCGCAATGGGAGCTGTTCCTGCGGCACGTCGCGCAGGGCGAGCCGTTTCCGTGGGATCTGCTCGCCGGCGCCAGGGGCGTGCAGCTCGCCGAGCTCGGGCAGCAGAGCTGGGCCGAGCGGCGCTGGGTCGATATCCCCGAGCTGAAGGTTTGATCATGGCGAGCCTGAAGCTGCCGACATCCTCGCGTCGGCTCGAGCCCTACCGCACCGGCGCCCCTAGTCCGTTTCCTGCGGTCGCCGCGGGGCCGTTCAACCGCCGGGCGTTTGCCGCCGTGCATGTGGTCGCCGATCCGTTGTCCGACAAAGATCCCTGGGTCGAGCCGGCGATCGATTGGGAGGGCACGATCGCGTACCGCCAGCATCTGTGGCGGCTGGGCTTTGCGGTGGCCGAGGCGATGGACACCGCCCAACGCGGCATGGGCCTCGATTGGCCGACGTCGCTCGAGCTCATCGGGCGCAGCGTCGCGGCGGCGGCCGCGGTCCCCGGCGCCATCGTGTTCAGCGGGGCGGGCACCGATCACTTGCCGCCGGGGCCGCACGTCGGCATCGACGACGTGATCGGCGCCTACGAGGAGCAATGCGCCGCGATCGAAAAGCTCGGCGGCCGCATCGTATTGATGGCGAGCCGGGCGCTCGCCGCGGCGGCGCGCACCCCGGACGATTATGCCAAAGTCTACGCGCGCGTGCTTTCGCAGCTGCGGCAACCGGTGATCATCCACTGGCTCGGCGACATGTTCGATCCGGCGCTCGCCGGATATTGGGGCCATGAAGATCTAAAATCGGCGATGGACGTCTGCCTCGCCGTGCTGGCCGACAATGCCGAAAAGATCGACGGCGTGAAAATCTCGCTGCTCAGCGGCGAGCACGAGATCGCCATGCGCCGGCGATTGCCCCGCGGCATGCGCATGTACACGGGCGACGATTTCCATTTCGCCGAGCTGATCGCGGGCGACGAGCACGGCCATTCCGACGCCCTGCTCGGCATCTTCGACGCCATCGCGCCGGCGGCATCCCCGGCGCTCACCGCGCTCGCCCGCGGCGACCGCACGGCCTACGAGAAGATCCTCGCTCCGACCGTGCCGTTGTCGCGGCACATTTTCGCGGCGCCGACGCGGTTCTACAAAACCGGCGTGGTGTTCATGGCGTGGCTCAACGGACACCAGGACCATTTCGTGATGGTCGGCGGCCAGCACAGCGCGCGTCACATCCTGCACTTGTCCGAATTGTTCCGGCTCGCCGACCCTTGTCCGAATTGTTCCGGCTCGCCGACCGGGCGGGGCTGCTGCGCGATCCGGATCTCGCCGCCCGCCGCATGCGCACGCTGCTGGCGACCAACGGCATCGAAGCGTGATGGGCCCCGACCCCTCGCTGCTGTCGCTCAACACCGCGACCGTGCGGGCGCAATGGAAGCTCGATGCGATCATCGCCGGCTGCGAGCGCCACGGCATCCGCGGCATCGCGCCCTGGCGCGACCAGATCGCCGAGCTCGGGCTGAGAGAGACGCAGCGGCGGATCCGCGACGCAGGACTGACCGTGACCGGGCTTTGCCGCGGCGGATTCTTTACCGCGCGGGGCCGCCCCGGGCTTGCCGCCGCCATCGAGGAGAACCGGCGCGCGGTCGAGGAGGCGGCGGAGCTTTCAGCGCAATGTCTGGTGCTGGTGGTGGGCGGGCTGCCCGACGGCAGCCGGGATATCGCCGACGCGCGGGCACTGGTCGAGGAGGGCATCGCCGCAATCCTTCAGGACGCGCGCGACGCAGCCGTGCCGCTCGCGATCGAGCCGCTGCACCCGATGTACGCGGCGGATCGCGCCTGCATCAACACCCTCGCGCAGGCGAATGCGCTGTGCGAACGGCTCGGCGAGGGGGTCGGCATCGCGGTCGACGTCTATCACGTCTGGTGGGATCCGGGGCTCGCGCGTAGCATCGCGGCTACGCCCGCGCGCCGGCTGCTCGGCTTCCACATCTGCGACTGGCTGTCCCCGACCACCGACCTGCTGACCGACCGCGGCATGATGGGCGACGGCGTGATCGACATCCGCGGCATCCGCGGGCTGATGGAGCGAGCCGGCTATCGCGGCTTCCACGAGGTCGAGATCTTCTCGGCCAACAATTGGTGGAAGCGCGATCCCGACGAAGTGCTGCGCACCTGCAAGGCACGCCACGTCGAAGCGTGCTGATGGACCCTATTCCGTTTTCGTCATGCGCGGGCTTGACCCGCGCACCCATGCGGCGCCGCCGCCACGGGTAGTATGGATTGCCGGGTCAAGCCCGGCAATGACGAGCAGAGTATCAGCCGATCTTGCCGAGCAGGTTGCCGCTGCGAATGCAGAGCACCTTCACCTGCTCGGTCTCCTTCATTTCCTGGCCGATCGAGGTCCCTGCGAGATACGCCTGCCCGCGCATCATGCACATGACCGGGTTGCCGAATTGCTCCGGCACCTGGAGCACCTGCAAGGCATTGTTACGATCACAGTTGCGCAGCTCCGGCGTGATCGCCAGCGAGCACACGAGAATCAAAGCGGTGAGCATCGTTTTCACCCCTCTTTTCCGATACGGGCAACGGTGCAAATCCGATGCCAGAACAGAGCAGGTGACGCCTCGCGCTCTTAAGCCGCGCTGATTCGCGCCCCAGCGTCAAAGTGCGATTGCGGTGTCGTGTTTTTAGGATGACGATTTCGCTCGATCGTTGCATAAATACAACAGACTTGCCGCCCAAAGGTGCTGTCGAGACGCTTTGATGTGCATGCATGCGCAGATTTGAGGCGGCCGATCGGGGAGCTTCGCCATGGCAATCAAGCTGCACTACCATCCGCTCTCGACCTATTCGCGCCGGGTGCTGATCGCGCTGATCGAGAAGCAGATCTCTTATGAGCCTGTCCCGCTCGACATGACGGCGCGCAAGCACAGGGAGCCCCCCTATCTGGCACTCAATCCCTATGGCCGCGTGCCGACGCTCGAGGAGGATGGTTTCGTGCTCTATGAGTCGACCGCGATCCTGGACTATCTCGAAGCGAGCCACCCGATTCCGGCGCTGGCTCCGTCCGAGGCGCGGGGCCGCGCGCTCGTCGACATGCACATGAAGCTCTGCGACCTGCAGATGACGCGGCCGTGGGCGGCCATCATCTTTCCCAAGCGATTTTTGCCGAAGCAGCGCTGGAACGAAACCGCAATGGCGCAGGCCAAGACGGAGGTCGAGAAACATCTGGCCGTCGTCGAGCGCCAGCTCGGCGCGGGAAAATTCCTGGTGGGCGATCGATTCACGCTCGCGGATCTCTGCTATCTGCCGTTCCTGGAGTTCCTGCCGCTCACCGAGATCGAGCCGCCGCCCGCGGTCGCGGCCTGGACCGAGCGGCTGCTCACGCGCCCGAGCGCGCTCGAGACCAAGCCGGAGCACTGATCTCACTTATCAGCTTGCTCCGGTTACCTCCCCCCTTGTGGGGGAGGTCGTCTCGCGTGCTATGCGCGCGAGACGGGAGGGGGGTCTGATCCCGCAGAATCAAACAAATACCCCCCTCCCCATCCCTCCCCCACAAGGGGGGAGGGAGGAGATTGTGGCTCGCACCAAGCCGGATCGGGACCGTATTGCCTGGGGAGGGCGCGCCCTACCCCCTCCAGCTGGCGCCGCGAATCAGATAATCAGCAGGCGAACGGCCTGCGAGGCTGCGATGAGCGGCTGCAACCTGTCCGCGGATCTGCTGCGCACGGCGCGGAGCGTGGTCGAGGCGGCGACACGAATCGTCGAGACCGGCGGCTCGGCCGTGCATGCGGCGCTGCTGGCTTCCCAGCTCTACGAGGCGCTGAAGCTCGAGCTGCGGGGCAGTCAACGCCAGGAATCGGCAAAAATCGGCTTGCTCGCGGCCGCAATCGACCAGTGCCGGCGTGCGGCCGGTTCGAACACGCGCCCGGCGATCATTGCGGCCGAGCTCGGGGCGACGCTGGCGCTCTTGGAATCCGGATCGATCCTGCGCCTGGTCGCGAACGGCGGCGCCGTTCGATCCTCGCGCCCCAGGCCGCAATTGCGGGTGATCGCGGGCGGCCTGTCCCGGTCGGCCTGATTCCGCGGTAGTGTCCATTCGAACCACGGCGGGTCCGGCGAGGTTTGTCCGGCCGCCTTGAGAACCTCGAACCAGCCGCTTTGTGGCCCCTCGTGATGCTCGACAGCCTCATGCGGTTCCGGCCGCTCCGGTCCGCACCGGCGCCGAGGCGCAAACGCAAGCAAGAGGGCGACATGCATCCAATGATCGCTTTGCTCATCGCCGCAGCCGTGTTGGCGTTGCATCCGGCGCAGGCGCAGGACATCGCCGGCATGGAGGACTGCACCAAGACCAGCGGATTGGACAAGCGCACCGGCTGCTTCCAGAGCAATATCGAATATCTCAACCGATCGATCGCGAAGAATGCGGCCGACATGCAGCAAAAACTGAGCGCGGCCAATTCCGAGATCGGCGAGCTCAAGCGAGCCGTCGCAGGCCTGCAGGCGAATGTTGCCGGTCTGCAAGCCAATGTTGCAAACTTGAAAACGAGCATCGAGCAGCTCCAGCAGGCTGCCAAGAAGCCGGAAGCGAAGTAAAACTAGCCCCGCGCATTTTGCCTCGTCATGGCCGGGCTTGTCCCGGCCATCCACGCCTCCGACGAACCGAGATTCGGATCGTGGATGCCCGGCACAAGAGCCTGCCCCGGACTTGATCCGGGGCCGGGCATGACGGGTCGGAGACAAATCGTCGACCAAGAATGATGAAAGAGGAGACGCCGATGGAGATGCGAAACTTCGGCCGGACCGGCCTGCGGATCTCGATCCTGGGGTTCGGCTGCGGCGCGGTGGGCGGGCTGATGGTGCGCGGCGCGCCGGCCGACCAGGAGCGGGCGATCGCCCGGGCGCTCGAAGCCGGCGTCAATTATTTCGACACCGCGGTCCAATACGGCGACGGCGAGTCGGAAAAGAATCTCGGCCGCGCGCTCAGGAAGCTCAAGCCCGAAAGCGCAATCGTCGGCACCAAGGTGCGGCTGCCCGCCGCCGATTTCGGCCGCATCGAAGAGACGATAGCCAAATCCCTCGAGGGCAGCCTGCGGCAGCTCGGCATGGAGCGGGTGGACATTTTTCACCTGCACAACGCCATCACGGTCGAGGGCGGCGGCGAATCGCTCGGCGTCCGACAGGTGCTCGACCAAGTGGTGCCCGCGTTCGAGCGGCTGCGCCAAAAAGGCATGATCCGCTTTTTGGGCATCACCGCGGTCGGCGACACCGCGGCGCTGCGCCAAGTGATCGACGCGCGCGTCATCGACAGCGCCCAGGTCACCTACAACATGCTCAATCCTTCCGCCGGCGCCGCGCTGCCGCCACGCTATCCGGCCCAGGACTATGGCCTCCTGCTCGACCACACCCGGGCGGCCGGCGTCGGCGTGATCGGCATCCGCGTGCTCGCCGGCGGCGCGCTGTCGGGCTCCGCCGCGCGCCACCCGATCGCGAGCCCGCCGCCGGCGCCGATCGGCTCGGCCACGAGCTATGACGGCGATCTCGAGCGCGCCCGGCGGCTCATGCCGCTGGTGGAGCAAGGCTTTGCCCAAAACCTCGCCGAAGCCGCGACCCGCTTCGCCATCTCGCATCCGGCCGTTGGCACGATCCTGGTCGGCATGGCGACGCTGGGGCAGTTCGAAGCGGCGCTTGCCGCCGTTCAGAACGGGCCGCTGCCGCCGGCCGCGCTCGGCCGGCTGACGGATTTGCAGCAAAGATTTTCCGGCGAGGCGCGCTGATTTTGCCCGCGCTCGCCGGTACGGGCCGCGCGGCGTCTCCGCCCTCCGCGGCATCCGCTCGTGCGACCCAAATTCAACATCGATCAGGCTCACGGCAATCAAATGGCAATCTGGCGTCCGATCTCCACGACCGAGTTCGAGGGCAGCCGGAAGTAATCCGTCGCATGAGCGGAGTTGCGCTGCATGAAGGCGAACATGGCCTCCAGCCAGCGCGGCAGGGCTCTGCGGTCCTCACGGGGGACGACCGTCTCGTGACCGACGTAATAGGTCACGTCATCCAGGTCGATCCTGCAGCCCAGCCCGTGAGCAAATTTCAGCAACGCCGGGACATCCGGACGCTCCATGAAGCCGTAGTCCGCAACCGCGCGCCAGAAGTTCGGAGCGACTTCTTCGAAAGCAAGCCGATCCGCGTCCCCGATCCAGGGCATGGACCGCGTCCTCGTGCTCAGGACAAAAAGCTGCCGATGCAGCGCGCGATTGTGCTTCACGTGCCAGACCATCACCGGCGGCGCGCCTTGTTGCGTTCGCGTGAGAAAGACCGCGGTGCCGGGCACCCGCGCAATCCGATCCCGTTGGACTTTTTCCATGAACTTCTCAATCGGCATGATGGCGTCACGCAGACGCGCGTCCACGGCCCTGGCTCCCGTGTGCCATACAATCATCACGAAATAGACGCACGCGGCGAGCAGCAGCGGCACATATCCGCCCTCCGCGATTTTCGTGAGATTCGCGAGCAGGAATGCGGTATCCACGATCATCAACGCGCCCGCGAGCGCAGCGGAAGCAAGCAGGTTCCAGCGCCAGATCTCGCGCATGGCGATGAACAGCAGCGCGGACGTCATCAGCATGGTAGCCGAAACCGCGATGCCATAGGCCGACGCTAAATTATCGGACTTCGCAAACCCGATGGTAAGCGCGACAGTGGCCATCATCAGCAGCCAGTTGACGACCGGGACGTAGATCTGTCCGTAGCCTTCGGCCGAGGTGTGCACGATCTGGAATCGCGGCAACCAGCCGAGCTGGATCGCCTGCTGGGTCATGGAGAACGCCCCGGTGATGATGGACTGGCTGGCGATGATGGTGGCGACCGTAGCCAGCGCCACCATCGGAATCAGCAGCATCGAGGGACAGAGCTGGTAGAAGATATTGGCGTTTGTCGGCGCGCCGCCGAGCACCAGGGCGGCTTGACCGGCGTAGTTCAGCAGCAGGCTGGGAAACACCACGCCGGACCACGCGAACCGGATGGGTCGCGCGCCGAAATGTCCCATATCCGCGTAAAGCGCTTCGGCTCCGGTGACGCAGAGGAAGACGCCACCGAGAACCAAGAACGCCCCGGTCTCTCCCGAGAACAGGTAGCGCAGCGCATGACGGGGATCGAGTGCCGTCAATACCGACGGATATTGTGCGATCCCCCAGATGCCGAGCACCGCGAGGCACACGAACCAAACCCCCATGATCGGCCCGAACGTTCTTCCGATGCGTGACGTGCCCTGGCGCTGCACGGCGAACAGCGTCAACAGAATGACAACGCCCGTTGGCACGATGTACGGCTGTACCGCGGGGGTGGCGATGTCGAGTCCCTCCAGCGCGGAAAGCACGGATATCGCCGGCGTGATGGCCCCGTCGCCGTAGATCAGTGCGGCGCCCAATAGGCCGACGGCTACGATGACCGGTCGCCGCGCCCGCTTGACCCCGAGCAAGGCCATCAGCGCGAGAATCCCTCCCTCACCGTCGTTATCGACGCTCATGGCCACCGAAACATATTTGATCGTCGTCACGATCGTGAGCGTCCAAAATACGAGCGAGAGGACGCCCAGGATGGTGCCGGGGCTCGGGTGCTCGCCTGTGAGCGCGAAAACGGTCTTCAGGGTGTAGAGCGGGCTCGTACCGATATCACCAAAGACCACCCCCAGGGCTGCGACTGCCAGTCCGGAAGTGCTCCGCTGCAACCCGGGACGGCTGCGGCTTATGGTTTGGCTCCTGGGCAAATGCGATCTTCCATTTCGCCGGGTCGGCGTGGCGGCTCACATGGCGGAGCACGGTGCGCCGCTCGCCGGATCAGGCAACACGATAATGATGGCTCTGAAAACCCTTCTCTGTTGTCCGAGGCCGGCATTGCTGCATCGTGGCCGTGATGCTTGGGGCGCACACCTATATCGATCGGTGCGGGAACGTCACGGCGGCAAAAGCGGACTGCAGATCCGATTCAGCAGGACAAACTGGGACCAGTTTTTGGTAAGTCTTTGAAACGATAGTCTTTTTGGCCCCAAATTCAGTGTTTGCGCACACACAATAAGTCCAGTTGAAGATATCTTATTTGATAACTATACTTCAATATATGAAACGCCGCATCCTCATGCAAAAGTTGGACGATATGGATCGACGCGGGGTGTGGGCCTTCACCCCGGCCACATTTTCAGCCCTGCTTGGCGAGCCCGAACGAAACTATCTCAAGCTAATGATGAAGCGCTTGGCCGACCAGGGCGTACTGATTAGAGCCGCGCGTGGAGTGTACGTAAATCCGTATGCCCGCTCCATGCCGAGCGATGTGCGAGGCGGGCTCATCCGCTTCTTACGTCCCCGCGAACTCACGTATGTGAGTCTGGAGTCCAAGTTGTCCGAGGCAGGAGCGATCTCTCAGGTCGCGACGACTTTGACGTGCATGACCACCGGCTCTCCCGGTCATTTCGACACTCCCTGGGGAGCAATCGAGTTCACCCATACCGATCGCCACGTGGCGCTCGGAACCGATGTGCACATGAGAGATGACGGCGTGCTCGAAGCTACGGTGGAGCGATCGGCCCGCGATCTCCGCCGTGTCGGAAGGAATACGGATCTGATCGACGAGGGAACTCTGGCCGAAGCGATTTGCGAAGAGAGAGGTCATGAACAGCAAGGCCACCAGCATTAAGAGCGCCATCGCCGACTTCATGAGGAAGCACGGCATCTCCGGCGAGATGGAGCAAAGCCTTGTCAAGGAGGCGATTCATCTTCATCTGCTGTCTGCCTTGTCTGATGTAGGCGTGCTTGGCCACGTGGTGTTTCAGGGCGGTACCGCCCTGCGTCTTTGTTACGGCGGAGAACGCTACAGCGAAGATTTGGACTTCGTGTGCGGAAAGGCAGGATCTTACGTCGCCAAGATCGAATTCGACCGGCTCGTTCGAGACGCGCTGGAGATCACCAGGAAATCGTTGCATCGCGATTTCGACATCGATCCGGATCAGATCGCCCTCAAGCAGCCCTCACATCCCATGGCGATAAACAGCGATACCTTATCAGTGGCTGCTTGGCAGATCGTCGTGCCGATCGGTCCAACGCCCCGGTCGCCGAAGTCACGCATCAAGATCGAATTCGCGAATGTGCCGTCATACGATAGCGGGCCTAACGTGGCCAGGGTGACCCAGGGACTCGTGCAAGTGCAGGACGTTATCCTCACCGCCGAAAGCGCCAACGAAATCCTTGCCGACAAGGCCGTCGCGCTGACGGCAAGGGAAGTCCTGAAATACCGCGACGTCTGGGATGTTTGGTATCTCGTCAAGAAGCTGAACGCTCAGGCCGACCGGGACGTCGTCACCCGGAAATTCGCCGATTACGGGACATCGGATATCGAGGCGAAGGCCAAGCAAAGGCAGGAAGACTTGGCGAAGGATTCTACCGCGAAATCGTTTCTCGACGAGATGAGAAGATTCCTGCCGGCAAAGCGCGTTGGAGAAATGAGCGACGCCGGTTTGCATCGGACGATCCTCGCCGCCAGCGGCGAACTGATCGAGCGCGCGGTTCTTCCGATAGCGCCGAAATAGGGCCAGGAGCTACCACCATGTCGTGCTCGCGCGGTCGGCGGCCCGCGAACTCCTCGGTGTGATTACTTCGGGAAACTCGCGAAGATCGATGCGAAAGAACTTCGCATCATGGGTTCGAAAAGCGTATTGCTGCGCACGCTTGTCGCCGCTTCGAGTGCAAAAACGGCGGCTTTTGGCGTGCTCAGTTTTGTACCGAAGGAACTGGCGCGCCCGAAGAGATTCGAACTCCTGACCCCCAGATTCGTAGTCTGGTGCTCTATCCAGCTGAGCTACGGGCGCTTGTTGTGCCGAAGCCGGACCGGCAAGCGCGGTCCCCAAAGGCTCGATCCCGCGCTGGCAAGGGCCGGCTCTCGGGTTCAAGAGGATCGGTCCGCCGGCAGTTTTGGGGTCCCGGCTGGCGCGCCGGAAATGAACACAACCTTGTGCATCGCACAGATATGTGCGATACATTACGATGACCGGGCGGGAATTCGAGAGGCGAATCAGGAAATTGGGTCGCAGGCTGGGTGTGCCCGTCTCCTTCGATCGCAGTCATGGCAAGGGTAGCCATGGACGCCTCTATTATGGTGACCGGTTCACGACCCTGAAGGATCGTAAGAAGGAAATCGGCCCCGGCCTCCTCAAGGCGATGCTGGATCAGCTGGGCCTGACCAAAGAGGACCTGGAGTAGTGACCATGGCGTTTGGCTATCGATACACTTTGGAGCGGCAGGACAATGGTTGGTGGCTTGTCCGCTTTCCTGGGGTCCCGGAGGCGCTGACCGAAGGCGAGACCGAAGAGGAGGCCCGGGCAAATGCCCGCGATTGCGTCATCACGGCCCTCGAAGGTTACATGAAGGCTGGGAAGCTGCTGCCGAGAGACGGCGCGGGACATTCCGGACCCGACAGGGCGGTGCTCCCGTCACTCGTGACCGCAAAGCTGGCCGTTTATGAGACGATGCGCGCCCGCGGCTGGTCCAAGGTCAAGCTCGCCAGGGAGCTCGGCATGTCGGAGAACTCCGTGCGTCGACTGCTCGATCTGCATCACAGTTCCCACATGTGGATCATCGACGAGGCGCTGGCGAAGATGAACGCCGAGCTGCCCATCGATTTGCCGAAGGTACGGCCCAGCGGGAAGGCAGCATAGGGCTCGATCCATTTTAGATCACGGACCGACCACAACCCGCTCAAGCGAGGGGCCGGCGGTGCCTGGCTATACCGACGCCGATATCCGTGCCAACGAGGAGCTTGTCCGGCCGGCGTTACCCAACCAAAAGTCCGACAATCAGATTCCTGGCTGGATCAACGACGGGTGCCGGTAATAGTAGAGCCCCCGCCACTTGTACCTCCCTGAGGTACATTGCCGAAGCCGCCGCCAGAATCGTTTTCGGCGGGAGCGGACTGATTATTGCACGTGCGATCGGCAGCCATGATCGGACACAGGTGTGCCGATTCGGTGCCGATATCCGGAGCGATAAATCATTGAATCGTTGGCGCGCCCGAAGAGATTCGAACTCCTGACCCCCAGATTCGTAGTCTGGTGCTCTATCCAGCTGAGCTACGGGCGCTT
>WNFC01010607.1_pt1 | contig 15614 bp, 13 predicted proteins | sample 5400541 | NCBI WGS metagenome assembly WNFC01 (sample SAMN13153342, study PRJNA577476) | soil metagenome | isolation source: 120 cm saprolite under Douglas fir tree site 2 hole 2 replicate 1 | place: USA:California | collected 2015-04-18
TACGTCGAAGGACAGATTTGCGGCTATCCGGCTCGACGACTACTACCAGACTTACCTCCTGCTTGCAGCCTATGTAGCCTTCCTGGACATGGTTCCACGCTCCGCCACCCCGAATGCCCACTAGTCAGCCCTGTTTAGGCAGGCTGGGACCTTCATGAATGCGCCTTTGGCTTCTACCACACTCTGCAGGCGTTTTCCGGCACCATGGCTTGCCCGACCTTGCAGTTAAATGCCTTCTGGAATTCAGGCATGTTGCGCACGACGCCGTCGATCCGGTATTTGCCGGGCGAATGAGGGTCCACGCTGACCAGCATGCGCTGATATTCCGGACGTCGTTTTTCGCACCAAGCCCGCCCCGCGCCCAGGAAGAAACGCTGCTGCGGCGTGTAGCCTCCGACAGTCTGCGCTGCGCCGCTGGCCGGGTTCGCGGCAATCATCTGCTCCAGCGCCATAAGCGCGATACGCGCTCCCCCATTGTCGGCCGTGTTTTCACCCAGGGTCAACCTGCCGTTCAGTTTCAGATCGTCCACGGCTACGAAGTTGCTGTACTCATCAGCGATGCAACTGGCGCGCTTTTCAAATTCGGTGCCATCCTGCGCCGTCCACCAGTCGCGAAGATTGCCTTCGGGATCGAACTTGCGGCCTTGATCGTCAAAGCCGTGGGTCAGTTCGTGCCCAATCACCATCCCGATACCTCCAAAATTCACCGCGTCGTCGGCCTGTTTGTCGAAGAAGGGAGGTTGCAGAATTCCCGCCGGGAAAACAATTTCATTCCTCGACGAGTTGTAATAGGCGTTGACCGTGGGCGGCGTCATCTGCCACTCGTTGCGGTCCACCGGCTTGCCAATCTTAGCAATCTGCCGGCGTGATTCAAATTCGTTGGCCCGCAGGAAGTTTCCCATGAGATCGCCCTGCACGGTATTGAGGGAACTGTAATCGCGCCAAACGTCGGGGTAGCCTATTTTGTTGCGGATTGCGTCGAGCTTGACCTTGGCTTGCTTTTTTGTCTCTTCGGTCATCCAGGGCAGGTTGCGGATGTCCTGGTCAAGACTTTTCTCCAGCGCGTCCACCATCTTCAGCATGCGCTGTTTGCCGTCAACGCCAAAGGTTTGATCTACGTAGCGCTGGCCGAGGGCCTCGCCCAGCGCGTCATCGGTGGAACTGACGCAGCGTTTCCATCGCGGCTTGATTTCTTTTTGCCCGGTCAAGACCTGCTGCATTTTGAAGTTGGCGTCCACGAATGGCTGGGGAAGCCAGCGAGCGGCACCGTCCAGCAAATGCCAACTCACATAGGTCCGCAGAGCGTCCAGCGATTCCGATTCCAGAACGCCGTTCACTTGTTTGAAGAAATCCGGGTTGGTTACGTTCAGGCTGGAAAAACTGGGGGCGCCTACGGCGGCAAAGTAGCGATTCAGGTAGAAATTGGGCGCCAGGCCCAGGGCTTCGTCGCGGGTCATTTTGTGATCGCGATTCTTGGGATCGCGCCTCGCGGTGCGATCCATGGAAGCTTTAGCCAAAGCGGTCTCGACGCGTAAAACCGTCTGCGCCGAATCCGCGGCCTGCTGCGCGGATTGGCCGGCCAGCGTGAACATCCGGGTCGCATACTCCACCAGGCTTTTTCGCGCCTCCGCCATCTTGGGATCGTCTTTGAGGTAATAGTCCCGGTCGGGCAGCGACAACCCGCCCTGGTCAATATAGGCGATCACATCATTGGCGCTGTGCAAGTCGGGTGATGAATAAAAATTGAACAGCGGATTGGGGCCAATCAGGTGCACCCGGGCAATCGCTTCAATCAGTGCTGCCTTGTCTTTCGCGCCCGCGATGTGGTCGAGCTCAGGTTGCAGCGGCTTCAGCCCTTTGGATTCGACCGCCTTCTCATCCATGCAGGAACCGTAGTAGTCGCCAATTTTCTGGGTGATGACATCGCGTCCCGTACTCTCAGCCTCAGCCTTTTCCAGAATCTGCCGCATGACCGCGGCGTTTCTTTCACGAATCTCGACAAAGCTCGCCCAGGAAGTCTGGTCAGCCGGAATTTCCGCGGTCTTCAGCCAGCTGCCGCAAGCGTACTGGTAGAAATCCACGCACGGGTCGACGGTCTTGTCGATTGCGTCGGGATTGAAAGCGGCCTGAGAGGGCGCGGACTGGGCGGAACTGCTGACCGCCAGCAACAAAATGAACGCCGCCAAGAAGCGAAATGCACGCATGAATAACCTCACTGGAATCGAGTGTCGATTTTAGGGCCTTCCGCTTAGACGGACAAGGCGGGAAATTGTTATGTTGCCTTAGCGCATCGCGGGATTCGACCTGATTGGCTCGCGCAGCGCAGCGTATAATCTTCAATAGATACTCCAAAGGAAAACTGGTAATGACTCCCTCAAACGGCAGTCCCGCTAATGGCAGCAACGGAAGCGGCATTCTGCGGCCTCGCGCGGAGTGGATCGCAAACCGCAAGGCTAAGAATACCGACGGCAATTTCTCGCAGATGCGCTATGCCCGCAACCGAGTCATCACCGAGGAGATGGGATACGTCGCCCACCGCGAAAAGCTTTCGCCCGAACTGGTTCGCGACGAAGTCGCTTGTGGACGCATGATTATTCCCGCCAATATCAACCATCCCGAGCTTGAGCCCATGTGCATCGGCGTGGCCTCGCTGTGCAAGATCAATTCCAATATCGGCAACTCGGCGGTGACTTCGGAGATCAACGAAGAACTCAACAAGCTGCACACGTCCGTTCACTACGGTGCTGACACCGTGATGGATCTCTCGACTGGCGGCAATATCCACGAAATTCGCGAAGCCATTCTGCGCCACTCACCTGTGCCCATCGGCACCGTCCCGATTTACGAAGCTATCTCGCGCGTCAAGCGGATTGAAGACCTGAACAAACAAGTCATGCTGGAAGTGATCGAAGAGCAAGCGGAGCAGGGCGTGGACTACATGACCATCCATGCTGGCGTGCTTATTCAATATTTGCCGATGGTTTCAAAGCGCATCACCGGAATTGTGAGCCGCGGCGGCGCGATTCTGGCGCAGTGGATGGCGCATCATCACAAACAGAATTTTCTTTACGAGTGCTTTGAGGACATCTGCAAGATTTTCATCAAGCACGACGTTTCGTTTTCTCTTGGCGACGGATTGCGTCCCGGCTGCATTGCCGATGCCAGCGACGAAGCCCAGTTCGCGGAACTCGAGACTCTCGGTGAGCTCACCAAGAAAGCCTGGGAATACGATGTGCAATTGATGATCGAGGGGCCCGGTCACGTCCCGTTGGACAAGATCAAAGAGCAGGTTGATAAGGAAAAAGAACTTTGCTACGAAGCGCCGTTCTACACCCTGGGCCCGCTGGTGACGGACATCGCTCCCGGTTACGACCACATCACGTCGGCGATCGGAGCGGCTATGATCGGCTGGCATGGCGCGGCGATGCTGTGCTACGTCACGCCCAAGGAACACCTGGGACTGCCCAACGATAAAGACGTTAAAGACGGCATCATCGCTTACAAGATTGCCGCTCACGCCGCCGATCTCGCGCGTCATCGTCCCGGCGCGCAGGATCGTGACGACGCGCTCAGTTACGCGCGCTATACATTCGATTGGGAAAAGCAGTTTGCGCTGTCACTCGATCCGGAGACGGCGCGCTCGATGCACGATGAGACTCTGCCCGACGACTACTACAAAGAAGCGGCCTTCTGCTCCATGTGCGGCCCGAAATTCTGCTCGATGAATTATTCCTCGAAAGTGGATGAGTACAACAAGCAGGTCCACGGGCTGGAAAAGAAAGACTATTCGGAACTGGTGGAGAAATTGGTCAGCCTGAAGTAACCCCGGACCGCGTGGGGACAGCCGCCCTCGACTGTCCGGCTCAGCAAAGCTGAGCATTTTTTCCGGGAGATGCTGCCTTCCGTCCTATAAGATCGCGGAACTGCCGAGCTTCGCTCGGCTGGACAGCCGGGGGCGGCTGTCCCCACGTGGTTCGAGGTGCGTCCAGCTTTACTGTCTGAAATCCGCTACCCCGTCCCAGACCAACTGCACGGCCACTGCAAAAATTAGGAAGCCAAAGATTCGGGTAATGCCGGCGACCGCTCCCGGACCCAACTTAGCTACCAGCGGGCCTCCCAGGCGCAGGAACAAATAAACACTGAGGCCCAACGCAGCGATCCCGATCACCATCCCAATGTACGTGACCATGCTGTCGGCGTGGGCCGCCAGGCCCATCACTACACCGATTGAGCCTGGGCCGGAAAGGATGGGCATCGCCATCGGAGTCAAGGAAATGTCGCTCTTGGCGGCGGCTTCGTCACTCTCGGCGGGAGTCATCCGGGTTGAAGCGGTGACCATGCCCCATGCTGTGTGGGCCACGATCAAACCGCCGGCAACTTTCAGCACCGGCAACGAGATTCCGAAGAAGTTGAGCACGAAGCGCCCGAAAAACATGAAGACTACAAGGATGCCAATCACATACATCGCCGTCTTCACGGCGGTCCGGTTGCGCTCGCTTGCGGAGAAGCCCGCGGTGAGCGCGAAAAACAGCGGTACGCCGCCGAATGGATTCACGATCGGAAATAGAGCAAGAAAGGTCGCGCCTGCCGCCGAGGGGAGAGTCTTCAGTATGTGAGCAACAGCATTTTCGGGCGTCATCAGTGATTGCCCTCCAGCACCCTGGCTGCACGATTCAGCGCCGCCGCGAGAACGGCAATCTGCTGCCGAGTTCGCTCCAGATCGTGTTTATCGATGGCCTCGTTCACGCCTGGGATCACCACCGCCGCATAGCCCGTGTACTGTCCCGGTGCATAAATCGCGTGGCGGAACCAGGGACGGTTGGGCAGTCCCTCGGGAATCAGCAAGGCGCGCTCCGCCTGACGCAGGTTCTGGTTGAGCCTGGCAGTGTCATTGCCGGGATTCTGCTGCTTGTGCAGCATCTTTGTACCTGCCTGCTCGAACTGACGCGCGGCGTGAATAGCCTCGGCAAAATTGGGCGACTGGCTGCCGAAAGTGTTTTCTGCCTTCCTCCTGGCAGCATCGATGTAGGCGGCGATTTCCTTCCCGTACTCTTGGTAGTCGTAGGGCAACACGTCGGCTTCCGCCATGCGAATGGTTTCAACTCCAAACACTCGCGCCATCTCCTGCTCGTAGATGAAATCAGGATCGCCAAATCTCTTGAACCAGTTGAAGTTGTCGAACACCGAGTGATAAACGCCGTACGATCCGGAGGAACTCACATCCGACGAGGGTACGCCCAGATGTTGCAGGAAGACGGTGTAGTCAGATCCGCTGCCCAGGTCTCCGACCGAAATATCGGACTTGCCCTGTGCCGCGGGAATGCGTTCCGTACCGCCAATGTCCTGGGTAGGTCTACGGTCGGCGTCCGCTCCCGCTTGGCTGGTCTTTCGCCAATCGTCATAGAGCATGCCGCCTTTGGGCCCGGGAACGACCTTTGTCACGTCCCGAAGAAACTGCTTCAGAGTGGGCACCGACGACGCGCCGAACTTCGCGCCTGAGACCGCTACATCCATATTGAAATAGGCGACAGCGTTGGCCAGATCGGCTTCATGCTGCTCGCCCCATTCCGTGGAACCGATAAGGCCTTCTTCCTCCGCGTCCCAGCTGCCGAATATGATGGTCCGCTTGGGCTTCCATCCAGCCTTGATCAGTTCGCCGATTCCGTGGACCGATTCCAGCATCGCCGCCGTGCCGCTGTTGGGATCGACCGCACCGTAGACCCAGGCATCACGGTGATTACCGGCTACCACCCATTCGTCAGGCAATTGGTTGCCGCGAATGCGCCCGATGACGTCCCAGATGGTGCGCAGCTGATAATCCTGCTTGAGATGCATCTTCACCGTTATCGGCCCAGGCCCGACGTGGTAGGTGAAGGGCAGCGAACCTTGCCACTCCCGTGGCGAGTCTGGCCCGCCCAGATGCTCGAGAATTGGCCAGGCGTCCGCGTAGGAAATTGGCGTTGTGGGAATTTTAGGCAACTGCGCTGACTGCTCAGGCGGCGTGCGTTTGGAATCGGGCAGGGTTGGCACAGAAGCGATCCCGGGCGTTGTGGGATCGCCGGGAAACTGGAACATGTAGCCGATAGAGCCACGCTGCACGCCGGTGTCGGGACGCCACGGGCCCTGCGGGTACTTGTCTCCGTGGCGCCAACCGTCGTCGGCCGGGTCGGAGTAAATAAGCACGCCAGCGGCGCCGTGCTCCTGCGCAACGAGCGCTTTCACGCCCCGAAAATTCTGCCCGTAACGAACCAGCACAATCTTGCCGCGCACATCTATTTTCAGCTGCTCGAGTTTCTCGAAATCGTCCGGCGTCCCGTAGTTCGCATACACCACTTCAGCTTCGACGTCACCCGACGGCGACATGCTGTTAAATGGCATGACGACGCGGGGGTCGTCCTGATAGGGATCGCCGCTCACCCGTTCGCGGGTGGGGCCGTGCATGGTTACGCCCACGGGCGCAGTCACATCCACGCTGATTTCGACCGGGTAGTTCATCCAGACACGGTATTCGACCACTTCGGTTTCGAGGCCCGCCTCACGGAATTTTTGCGCTACATAGTCGGCGGTGGCCTTGTCCTCCGGAGTTCCGGCCATGTGCGGAGCCTGGGTCAGGATGCGCAGGTGTTCTTCGGCAAGTTTCGGATCGGGTACAACCATGAAACGGATCTCTCGCGCCATCTCGTCGGATGAGTTGCGGAATCCAAAGAGCGGCGCCGAGCTGGTCGGCAGGGCGGATTGCGATGTACCACTCAAGTTGGGAAAAAGAAATATGAAGAGAATCGCCGCGGAGATGAATTTCATCTGGCTCCTGTTTGGCCTGTTTTTTTTGTTCCGTGGCTTTCAAGTTATGGAACAAGTAATACCCTGCCGCTAATCTGCCGCTGCTCGAAAGTGGCATGGCCTGAGCAGCATCGGCCAGCGGATACGTGCGATCGATCCTGATGGAAATTTGTCCCTGCCGTATCCAGGCAACAAACTGTTGCAGATAGTGAGGGTACTCCTTGAGGTAGGGGAGGCCATTCGAGCGCGTGAGAAACAGGGAGCCTTTTTCCTGGAGTCTCATTAAGTCGAACGGGGGAACGTACCCACTCGACTGCCCGTAGATGACCAGGTAGCCTCCGGGAGCAAGGCTATCAAGGCTAGCCTCAAATGTGTCTTTCCCAACCCCGTCATAGACAACATTTACTCCGCGACCCTCTGTAATGCGTCTGGCTTCCTTTGTGATGTCGGCTTGTTTGGAAATGATGACCTCATCGGCGCCGGCATCTCTCACAAATTTCGCTTTCTCCTCGCTCGAGGTCACGCCGATCACCCGTCCCTTACGAATCTTCGTCATCTGACAAAGCAAGAGTCCAATCCCTCCCGCCGCTGCCTGGATCAAACACCAGTCTCCCGGTTTGACGGGGTAGGCTAAATGGGTGAACGCGTAGGCAAGGAATCCCTGGTTCATCCCCGCCGCGGCCTCTTCCAGGCCAATACCATCAGGTACGCGGATCAATCGTGCAGCGGGGACGAGGGCATGGGTGGCGTACGAGTCCCCTACGAAACTGACTCGTTCTCCCGCTTGAAAATTGCTGACCTCGGGACCGAGTGCTTCCACAACTCCGACTCCTTGACTTCCAAGAGTTGCAGGCAGGTCAGGCCCGCTGGGGCCCATGTGTTTATAGAAAGCTTGCCCGACAAGCTCTCCACGACGTTTCTGGACGTCTAGAAAATTGAGGCTTGCTGCTTGGACGCGCACGAGAACTTGTCCTGGGCCAGGGACTGGGATGCGGAACTCTTCCAATCGCATTACTTCGGGACCGCCATAGGCGTGAATGCGGACGGCCAGCATCACCTTGGTGCTTCTTGTTCCCCTCGCTGTCTCTTTGTGTTGATCGCGCATGGCTTTATTGATTGGCTCGTTCCAGCCGCGGGTCTACCGCCCGCGCAACTCGTCGAGCGTCTCATCGAGATCAGGAAGCTGGCTCATGGGATAGATCCTACCGAACACGATCCGGCCAGACTTGTCGACTACAAAAATGGCGCGTTCGCTGGCTCCGGCCCAAGGTTCATGTTCGCGAAGCACACCGTACTTGCGGCTGACTTCGCCATGAGGCCAGAAATCGCTGGCCAGCAGAAAATCGAAGGGGCCGATCTCACGCTCCCAGGCGGTCGCGTTCATAATGTGATCCACGCTGATGCCAACCACTTCACTCTGCCGCTGCAAGAGTTTTTCCCGCTCCACCTGATACGCAACCATTTGTTGGGCGCTGACCGGCTCCCAGTTCATGGGGTAAAAAGCCAGCACCAGATTCTGCTTGCCCCGGCGCTCCGAGAGGCGGAACTGTTTCTTCACGCCACCGATCAGGACAGGAACTTCGAAATCGGGAGCCATGTCGCCCGGCTGCAGCAACGTCGTCCACCTCGTTTCCACTCGTCTTCCACCCTGATAAGGAAGGGGCGCGGGCATGACTCAGCCGCCGTGATTCCTATCTCACCTGCCCGGTACCAATGACTTCGTACTTCGAGGAAGTTAATTCTGCTAGCGCAAACGGTCCGCGGCAGTGCAGTTTTTGCGTGCTGATGCCCATCTCAGAGCCAAAACCAAATTCTCCTCCATCGGAAAATCTGGTCGAGGCATTCCAGTACACCACCGCGGAATCAACCCGCCGCAGAAACCGGCGCGCTTGCGCTTCATCTCGGGTCACGATGGCTTCGGAGTTTTTCGTGGAATTGCGGTTGATATGGTCGATGGCGTCTTCGAGGCTCGCCACCACCCGAATCGCGATGCAAAGCCGCAAATACTCTTCGCCCCAATCCTTGGCTCCCGCCGGGCTGACGGGCATTCCCACCGCCAGGCGGCGAGTCTCATCGTCACCGCGCACTTCCACGCCACTTTCCAGCAGCTGCTTCACAATCCGCGGAATGTATTCCGCCGCGATGTTCTGGTGCACCAGCAGTTTTTCCGCCGCATTGCAGACCGACGGACGCTGCGTCTTGGCATTGATCACGATGCGATCGGCCATTTCGAGCTCGGCCGATTCGTCTACGAAGATGTGGCAGTTCCCCGCCCCGGTCTCGATCACCGGCACCGTGGCGTTCTCGGTCACGAAAGAGATCAGACCGGGCCCGCCGCGAGGGACCAGTACGTCCACCAGGTCCCGCGCTTTGATCAGCTCGTGTACCGAATCGCGGGTGCTCGAATCCAGCAGTTCGATTGCCCCGGGGAGGACTCGGGGCACAGCGTTCATGATGTCGACCAGTCTCTGATTGCTGTTAGCCGCTTCCTTGCCTCCGCGCAGCACAATCGCATTGCCGGTTTTGAGCGCCAGTGAAACCGTATCTACCGTCACATTTGGCCGCGATTCGTAGATCACTCCCACCACGCCCAGTGGGACGCGCACCTTGCGAATGCACAGCCCGTTGGGTCGCGTCCACTCCGCCAACGTTTCGCCGACCGGATCAGGAAGGCTGGCCACCTCGCGCATGCCGCTTGCCATCGCCGCAACCCGCTCCGGGTTGAGCAACAGACGCTCGCGCATGGCACCGGTCAGACCGGAACTGTTCAGATCCGCCTGGTTCGCTTCGATGATGATCGCAACGTTCGCTACGATCGCGTCGGCCATCGCAAACAGGAGATCATTCTTCTGGGCGGTGGTGAGCTGCGCCAGATGCGACGCAGCTTCACGCGCGCGCAAGAGCTTGTCGCGGGTCGAGATAGACGTCCTGAGGCTAGTTGCCATGGGCCGACTTTCTGCGTTTCGGCGGGAAGTAGGTTCCAATCCTGCGCTCGAGAGCCAATGGAATGGCTTGGGAGTGGCGTCCGTTGGCGATGGCCACGCTCGCCCCGGCTTCGCTGGCCAGCTTGGCCGCGCGCAGCTTGGAACGCATGCCACCCGTGCCCAGCTTGCCCTTGCCATTGCAGAGGGCTTCCATCTGAGGGGTGAGCTTGCGCACCGTGCGCAGCAGTCGCGGCTGCTTGCCGTTGGGAGCGTAGAAGCCGTCTACGTCGGTGAGCAGGAGCAACCAGTCGGCCTTGACTGCAGTTGCGAGCAAGGCGCTCAGTTCGTCGTTGTCACCGAAGGCGCCTACCAGTTCGCGCACAGAGACACTGTCGTTCTCATTTACCACCGGAACCACGCCGAGCTTCAGCAATTCGTGCAGTGCATTCTGCAGATTGCGGTAGCGGACGGGCGAGGTAAAGTCGTCGCTTGAAAGCAGCAGTTGGGCCACAACTTTCTTTCCGAAAAAGACGCTCCAGAGCTGACGATCAGATACTCGTGCCGGGAAAGGTCGAGCTGATCGACCAGTGCCCGCATGCGTGTGGTGTCGATGCGGCCTCCGGGCGCGATAAGACTGGTGCCGACTTTGACGACGAGGCGCATGTGGAGCTTCTAATTTAGCAATTTGGAGGATTTTGGGCGAATGGGAGCCGAGCTTCACTCGGCCGGGCAGGTTGGGGGTACCCGTCCCTACGTGGTTCTTGGCGCGCTAAACTAATTTCATGCCTGTTACAGACCCGACTCGGCGTTTTTCGTCTCGCGTGGAAAATTATGTTCGCTTCCGGCCTGGCTATCCCTCTCCCGTCATCGATCTGCTGAGGAAGGAATGTGGCCTGACCGCGAGTACCGTCATCGCCGATGTCGCCTCCGGCACTGGCATCTTCACGCGCATGTTGTTGGAGAAGGGCAGTCGCGTGTTCGGTGTCGAGCCCAACGCCGAGATGCGCAAGGCCGGCGAAGAATTTCTGGTCGCATACCCGCACTTCACCAGCGTCGAGGGACTGCGGAAGCGACAACTCTGGCGGATCACAGCGTTGAACTGGTCACCGCCGCCCAGGCCGCCCATTGGTTCGATCGTCCGAAGGCGCGGCGTGAGTTCATGCGCATTCTAAAACCCTCTGGATGGACCGTGCTGCTGTGGAACGAGCGTCGCGTCGACTCGACGCCATTTCTTCGCGAATTCGAGCACCTGCTGCTTCGCTATGGCACGGACTATCAAAGCGTCCGGCATGAGCGTACGACTCAGGAAATTGAAACATTTTTCGCACCCTCCCCCGTTTGGGTCCGCACTTTTGAGTATCTGCAGCAATTCGACTATCCCGCCCTCGAGGGACGGCTGCTGTCTTCTTCCTACACCCCACAACCCGACGATGTGGCGTACCGGCCTATGCTTCAAGAACTGCGGCAGATTTTCGATGCGCATCAAGTGAGTGGACGAGTGGCGTTCGAGTACAACACGCTGGTCTACTACGGGCAGCTGGCCTGATCTGGCCTGACCAATTAAGATGTCATCCCCCACGGAGAACGAATGGCCACCGAAAAGTCTTTTCACATGACCCCTGACGAATTCCGCCGCCACGGACATGCCGTGGTGGACTGGATCGCCGACTACTACACCCGCATCGAGTCTTTTCCAGTGCTCTCACGGGCAGAACCCGGACAGATTCGGGCTTCTTTGCCGGTTGATCCGCCGGCGCAAGGCGAGTCTTTCCCGACGATACTGGCCGATATCGAAAAGCTGATTCTTCCAGGTGTCACGCATTGGCAATCGCCGAACTTCTACGCCTATTTTCCCTCGAATGCCTCGGGACCGGGGATTCTCGGTGATCTGCTTTCTTCCGGTCTGGGGGTGCAAGGCATGCTTTGGGCAACGAGCCCGGCCTGCACCGAATTGGAGGCGCATGTGCTGGACTGGCTGGTCCACATGCTGGATCTCCCGCATAAATTTCTTTCGACCGGCAGCGGCGGAGGGGTCATCCAGGACACGGCTTCCAGCGCCTCTCTGTGTGCGTTGCTGGCGGCGCGGGAGCGAGCGACAAATTTCGCCAGCAATGCTCGCGGGTGCGACGGAAAACTGCTGGCCTACACCTCATCACAAGCCCATTCTTCGTTGGAGAAGGGTGCGCAAATAGCCGGGATCGGAAAGGATAATTTGCGGTTGATCGAAGTGAACGAGAATTTTGCCATGCGCCCGGAGGCGCTGGCCCGGCAGATCGAGCAGGACCGCCGCGCGGGTCTGGTCCCATTTTTCGTCTGCGCAACTGTCGGGACCACCTCCTCCAACGCGATTGATCCCGTGCCTGAAATCGGCCAAATCTGCCGGGAGAATAAATTATGGCTGCATGTGGACGCCGCTATGTCCGGTACCGCCGCGCTCTGTCCTGAATTTCGTCACATCCATGCCGGCCTGGAGTTTGCCGACAGCTACTGCTTTAATCCGCATAAATGGATGTTCACCAATTTCGATTGCGATTGTTTTTATGTCGCCGACCAAAAAGCCCTCATCCAGACTCTGAGCGTGCTGCCGGAATATTTGCGCAACAAAGCTACCGAAACCGGAGCGGTGATCGACTATCGCGACTGGCAGATTCCCCTGGGTCGGCGATTCAGGTCGCTCAAGCTGTGGTTCGTGATCCGCCACTATGGAGTGGAAGGGTTGCAGCATCACATCCGGACGCACGTTGAGCTGACGCAGAGTTTTGCCGGGTGGATGAAGCTAGACGACCGCTTCGAGTTGGCCGCACCCGCGCCGCTCAATCTAGTCTGCTTCCGGCACAAGGGCGGCGACGAGGTGAATCAGCTATTAATGGACCGCCTTAACCGCAGCGGCGATCTCTATCTCACGCATACCCGGTTGAGCGACCGCATGGCGCTGCGCTTCTGCGTGGGCCAGACGAACACTACGTCTCGACACGTGGAGCGTGCCTGGAAACGGATTCAGGAAGAAGCGAAGAAATTGGGTTGAGGTTTGATGTGGGGACGATGCATCTCATTTGTCCAAGCCGAATACCGCTCGACAACATGTAGAACCGTTCGCGGCTTCAGCACGAAGCACGGCGGGAGGCCCGCGCCTACATTCGCGTCGCCCTACGGGCAAGGTATTTTCGTTCTCGCGATCACTCTCCACGCTGAGCACTCCAAGTTCCCGGGACGCCAACTTCATGGAGATGAGAATCTTGGAGCGCGCTTCCAGAAGTTCCACTTGATCCGGCATATCGCTGCCAGCGCCCAGCGAGTGCTGGGCAGCGCTCGCCCCCACGGCCAGATAGATACCCACCCAGGCATAGTGCCGCCCGTGGCACAGCAATTCGATCACATCTTCCAGCGGAGAATAATGGAAGGAAGGCTGGCTGGCCGCGAGTACGCCTTCGACGTCAGCGAGTAGCTGACGGGTGGAACGATAGGCTTTCAAGGGCGAGTCCTAGGGTAAGAAAAATCGCCGCCAGTGTAACTGCAAGAGAGATGGGGGTCAAACGGTTTTAACGTTGCCGCACTTGGCAATTAGCACTCAGCAGTCAGCATTCAGCACTCAGCCAATCCCCAAATACGCGCCGCGGCTGACGTGGGACGTCGGGCAACCCTTACTCAGACTTTCGTGAACAGGGGCTGAATGCTGAGTGCTGAGTGCTAATTGCCAAGTGCCAATTGCCGCCCTACCTCTTCTCCAACTCTTTCGGCTTGTCGGGAAGCGGATTGTTCGCTGAGGCGTCCGGCTTCCACGCCGTCGCATTGGCGCCTGCGGAAGGGTTCACGCCGAAATCCCAGACATAAAGATTCATGCCATCTTTTCCCAACAGCTCGATCACTGCATACTCACCGGGATCGAGATCGCTTGACGGGGTCACCTTCACCCAGCCACCAGTAAGCCTGGCCGCGGTTGTCGGCACAAGCTTCTGCTCCTGGCTGACCTTGCCGTAGATGGCAATCTTGACGTCCCCCACGATTCGCTTGTCCTGCTTAGTTTGCAGACGCACAATGCGGAAACGGTCCCAGGGGAGTTCTTGCTCCTTCGATTTCTCGGCAATCTGGGTAGCCTTGTCTAGCTGGTCTTGCTGTTGCACGTTCACATAGATCGCGGGCACGCTAGCGTGCGCCTGGATTTTCGAGTGCAATCCGGGAAGCTCGATGATTTGTTTAGCGCTGGCAACTGGATTGATTGTTGCGCGTAGAATGTTTCCCTTCATGTTTTTGTTGAGCTCGCCGCTGCTCTGCTGCAGTTCGATCAGCTGAGGTTGGGACTGGAAAGTATCGAGCAGTATGACGCCGTTGCCATCGTCGGGCAAACGCAAGCCCGGGGCCACATGGGGAGACTTGGCTTCATCGGCTTGGCGTTCCGCCTCGAGTTCCTTGTCGAGCGCCACAGCCTCCGGCGAGGGCTTGCCTGCGGCCCGATCTTTTTCGTATTTGTCGGTGGCAGCCCAGTCCACCATGGAGTTGGGCACTTCCTCCCACTCGTTGCGCTCAGCACTCAAATAGCGCACGCGCTCGCCCTTGACCTCCCACTTGGTCGCAAGCTGGTAGGAGCCGTCCTTCAGGATGAGGCGTTTAGCGAGGTTTTGGGCGGATACGGGAATCGCCACCAGCAGGAACAGCATGGTTCCGGCCAGCAGGGAGATCAGGATGCGATCAAGCTTACGCATAGACTCATTTTATTGGATGCAACCTGTTGCCGCTCAGTGTACTCCGGAAGAACCTTTCTCGTGAGTTGACTTGATGCGTCACTTCCACTTCTCGCACAAACCGCGAGATATGGGCACCCACGCGAGATCCTGACCGCGATTGGGGCGGAGATGCCACCGCTCCAAAAACTTCATCTGGTCACGTGAATAGTTTTCTGGCATAATCAGTCGTGCACCCATCCTGCACAAAATTTCAAAGACAATTTAAGGTGAGGAATCGATGTCGGCAAAGTACATCTTTGTGACCGGTGGCGTGGTGTCTTCGTTGGGCAAGGGACTGGCAGCGGCCTCGATGGGCTGCCTGCTGGAGAGCCGTGGGCTGAAAGTTAACCTCATGAAGTTTGATCCTTACCTCAACGTCGACCCGGGCACCATGTCGCCCTTCCAGCACGGCGAGGTGTTTGTCACCGACGACGGCGCCGAAACCGATCTCGACCTTGGCCACTACGAGCGATTCACTCACGCCAAGCTTTCTCGCGACAACAACTGGACCACAGGACGCATTTACGAGCAGATCATCGCCAAGGAGCGGCGCGGCGATTACCTGGGCAAGACGGTACAGGTGATTCCTCATGTGACCAATGAAATCAAAGCCGCCATGAAGAAAGTGGCGCAGGATGTGGATGTCGCCATCGTCGAAGTCGGAGGCACGGTCGGCGATATCGAGTCCTTGCCCTTCATGGAGGCGATCCGGCAGATGCGGCAGGAATTAGGCCGCGACCACACCTTGTTCATGCACGTGACCCTGGTGCCTTTCATCGCCGCCGCCCAGGAGCTCAAGACCAAGCCGACGCAGCACTCCGTAAAAGAACTTCTGAGTATTGGGATCCAGCCCGACATTCTGCTTTGTCGCACCGACCGGTTTCTCTCCAAAGAGATCAAGTCGAAGATCGCGCTTTTCTGCAACGTAGAAGAAGAGGCAGTCATTACGGCCAAGGATGTTGCCTCGATTTATGAGGTGCCGCTGGTATTCTCGCGAGAAGGCGTGGACTCGCTGGTGCTTCGCTACCTGCGTCTTGAGGCTAAAGATCGCGATCTGAAGAATTGGGACGACATCGTACAGCGAGTCTACAACCCAAAGGCCGAAGTCACGATTGGGATTGTGGGCAAGTACGTCGAATACGAGGATTCCTACAAATCATTGAAAGAAGCGCTGGTCCACGGCGCGCTG
>WNFC01005617.1_pt1 | contig 15611 bp, 12 predicted proteins | sample 5400541 | NCBI WGS metagenome assembly WNFC01 (sample SAMN13153342, study PRJNA577476) | soil metagenome | isolation source: 120 cm saprolite under Douglas fir tree site 2 hole 2 replicate 1 | place: USA:California | collected 2015-04-18
AGGTCCAGGTGACCGACGGGCCCAATGACAGCGGCGAGATGTTTCAGCGCCCGGCCCGGCCGTCCGACCCGATCCCCGGCCCGTTCGCCAACGACCAGGCGGCGCGGGCCGCGAACAACGGCGCCCTGCCGCCCGATCTGTCGCTGATCACCAAGGCGCGCGAGGGCGGCGCCGATTACGTCTACGCGATTATGACCGGGTTCAAGGACGCCCCGGCGGCCATGAAGATGAACCCGAACATGAATTACAATGAATATTTCACCGGGCACCAGATCGCGATGCCGCCGCCGCTCAGCCCGGACCAAGTCAAATTTGCCGATGGCACCCCGGCGACGGTCCCACAAATGGCGCACGACGTCGTCACCTTCCTCAGCTGGGCGGCGGAGCCCACCCTCGAACAGCGCCACCGCATCGGCTTCAAGGTGATCCTCTTCCTCATTATCGCGACCGGCGTGTTCTACGCCGCCAAACGCAAGGTCTGGTCGCGCATTCATTGATTTGATTTTTACCACGGAGACACGAAGGTCACGGAGGTTCCAAAAATCTCCGTATCCTCCGTGTCTCCGTGGTAAATCTTAATTTCGATCCTCTCAGCGCGGGTTCACATGACCGGCCGCATCATCGGCATCATTGGCGGCAGTGGCCTATACCAGATCGACGGCCTCGACGGTGTTTCCTGGCGTCGCGTCGACAGCCCGTTCGGAGCGACCTCAGACGAATTCTGCTTCGGGACGCTTGACGGGCAGCCGGTCGTGTTTGTACCGCGGCACGGGCGCGGCCATGTATTGCCGCCGTCGGCCATAAATTTTCGCGCCAATATCGATGCGCTGAAGCGCTGCGGCGTCACCGACATCGTCTCATTGTCGGCGGTCGGCAGCCTGCGCGAGGATCTCGCCCCGGGCGATTTTGTCGTGATCGACCAGTTCATCGACCGCACCTTTGCCCGGGACAAGAGCTTTTTCGGTCCGGGCTGCGTCGCTCACGTCTCGATGGCGCATCCGGTGTGCCGGCGGATCGGCGATGCCGTCGCCGCCGCGGCGCCCGGCGCCGGGATCAGCATGAAGCGCGGCGGCACCTACCTCGTCATGGAGGGCCCGCAATTCTCGAGCCTCGCGGAAAGCGAGCTCTACCGCAGCTGGCGGTGCGATTTGATCGGGATGACCAACATGCCCGAAGCCAAGCTCGCCCGCGAAGCCGAGATATGCTACGCGACCGTCGCCATGGTGACCGATTATGATTGCTGGCACCCCGGTCACGATGCCGTTGCGGTCGACATGATCCTCGCGGTGCTGAACGCCAACGCCGCGCATGCCCGCGCCCTGGTAGGCGAGGTCGTGCCGCTGTTGTCGCGCCATGCCCGGCCCTGCCATCAGGGCTGCGACCGGGCGCTCGAACACGCGCTGATCACCGCGCCCGAACACCGCGATCCCGCCCTCCTCGCCCGGCTCGACGCGGTCGCCGGGCGGGTGTTGCGAAAGTAGGCCGCCGATGAAGGTCGCCGGCCGGGCGATGCGCACGATCTGGCTCGCGGCGGATGGGCGCACGGTCGAGATCATCGACCAGACCCGGCTGCCGCACGAGCTCGTCATCGCCCGTCTCGTGCGCCTCGACGATGCGGCGCGCGCGATCCGCGAGATGCAGGTGCGCGGCGCCCCGCTGATCGGCGCCACCGCCGCCTATGGGATGGCGCTGGCGGTTGCCGAGGATCCCTCCGACCGGGGCATCGAAGAGGCCGCCGCTACCCTCGCCGCAACCCGCCCGACGGCGGTCAACCTCGCCTGGGCGCTCACTGAGCTCCGCCGCGCGCTCGCCGACGTACCGCGCGATCGGCGCGCCGCTGCCGCGCTTGCCCGGGCCGAAGCCATCGCCGATGAGGACGTCGCGATCAACCGCGCGCTCGGCGAGCATGGAATCGGCCTGATCGAGGCGGCGTTTCGCGAAAAAGGCGGCCGGGTCCAGATCCTCACCCATTGCAATGCCGGCTGGCTCGCGACGGTCGATTGGGGCACCGCGCTGGCGCCGATCTACCGCGCCCATGACCAGGGCATTCCGCTCCATGTCTGGGTCGACGAAACCCGGCCGCGCAACCAGGGCGCCAGCCTCACCGCCTGGGAATTGGGTCAGCACGGCGTGCCGCATACGGTCATTGCCGACAATTCCGGCGGTCATTTGATGCGCCACGGCGAGGTTGATCTGTGCATCACCGGCACCGACCGCACGACGGCGGGCGGCGATGTCGCCAACAAGATCGGCACCTATCTGAAGGCGCTGGCAGCGCACGACAATGGCGTACCGTTCTATGTCGCGCTGCCGTCGCCGACGATCGACTGGGAGATCGAGGACGGCGCGGCGATCCCGATCGAAACGCGCGACCCGCGCGAGGTCACCCACATCGCCGGCTGGACCGAAGCCGGAGAGCGGGTCGAGGTGCGGCTCACCCCAGAGGGCAGCCCGGCGGCGAATTTCGCCTTCGACGTGACCCCGGCGCGGCTCGTCACCGCACTCATTACCGAGCGCGGCGTCTGCCCGGCCTCGCGCGAAGGCCTGCTCGGCCTCTTCCCCGAACGACGGCGAGCGGCGTGAGAGGCATTGTGTTACCATCCATGCAGTCCCGGCGAAAGCCGGGACCCACTAAGCGGCGCCCAGACCGTTGAATGGTGGGTCCCGGCTTTCGCCGGGAAAGCGATTTTAAAGAACCACATAACCTGGCTGAGTGGTCATGCAGAACTGGAGCGAGACCTATCGCGGTACCGTGCCGCCCTGGGAATGCGACGTCACCGAGCATTTCACGATCGCCTATTATTTCGATCGGCTCGAGGAGGGCGAACGCAACCTGGCCGAGACCCTCGGCCTCAGCGAGCTGATGCGCGGCGGCGGGTTTACCCGCCACCTCGATGTCCGGTTCGCGCGCGAACTGCGCGCCGGCAGCAGCTTTCACATCGAGAGCGCGGCGCTCGCGGTCGATCCCGGGCTCCGCCTCGGGCATCGCTTTATCGACTCGGCGAACGGCGAAACCGTGACCTGGATCGCCGAGAGTTGGGATTTGCCCGCGGGGGCGCTGTCGTCCGAGCGACGAAGCGCGATCGCCGGCCGGCTTGGCGCGTGGGAAGGCCCGGCCGCCGAGCCGCGCCCCGAGCCGCAGAGCACCAAGGGGTTCATCCCGACCGCGCGCGGCCGGGTCAAGACAGCCGATCTCGACGCCGACGGCCGGTTCGCACTCGCCGCGATCGTCCACCGCTTGACCGATGCCTGTCTTCAAGCGGGATCGGCAATCGGCATGGACGGGGCGTTCCTCGAGGCCAACCGCCGCGGCTTTTCGACCTTCGAGCTGGCGCTGCGGATTTCGGGCGCGCTGGCGCTCGACCAGCCCTATCTCGTCGAGAGCGGGATCGCGCATCTCGGCAATTCCTCGCTGCGCCTCATTCACCGCATGTGCGACCCGCGCAGCGGGGCCGAGGTCGCGCATCTCGGCCAATATGGCGTCAACCTCGACCTCGAGGCGCGCCGCCCGGCCCGCTGGCCCGACGAGATCCGCACCCGCGCCGCCGCGCTCGTCGTGCCGATGGCGTAGCGCGAGGTCCTCCGACCTCCCTCCCCGCCATCCCGGCGAAGGCCGGTATCCATCGGGGGATGGATCCCGGCCTGCGCCGGGATGGAAACTTCAGCGGTGATGCAATTGGGCCACGATCGGGCTTAGGATCGGCCAGAGGCGAGAGGAGCAGCCCCGATGAGCGAGCCGATCTGGAACAAGTTTTTGACCGAGCGCGACAAGGCGGTGTTCGCCGCCGGCGGGTTCGGCGCCCGCGCCGGGTTCGGGAAACGGCCGGCGCTCCTGGTGATCGACGTCAATTGGGCATTCTGCGGCGAGCGGCCGGAGCCCATTCTCCAATCGATCAAGCGCTGGCGCACCTCATGCGGCGAGGATGCCTGGGTGGCGCTCGACTACATCAAGCGGCTGATCCTGGCCGCGCGCGAGAAAGGGCTCCCGGTCATCTACACCACCGGGGAGGGTCGCCCGGACAAATGGGATCGCGGCAGCTGGGCCTGGAAATCGACGCGCGCCGACGAGGCCGGTGGCACCCCTCACAGCGCGCTGGATGGCAACGAGATCGTCGCGATGATCGCCCCCGGCCCCCAGGACATCGTCATCCGGAAGCAGAAGCCCTCCGGCTTTTTCGGCTCGAACCTCGCGTCCTATCTGACATTGCTCGGCGCCGACAGCGTGATCGTCGTCGGCACGACCACCTCGGGCTGCGTGCGCGCCACCGTCGTCGACGCCTTCAGCCTCAACTACCGCGTGATCCTTGCCGAAGAAGGCTGCTTCGACCGCAGCGAAGCAAGTCACGCCGTCAGCCTCTGCGACATGCACGCCAAATACGCCGATGTCATACCGACCGCCGAAGTTCTCGCCTATTTCGACCAGCTGCCCGCCGACCTGTTCGACCTCCCTTCCGGCACCGCCGGCACAGCGGCGGTGAAGGAAGCCGCCGAATAGCCAGCATTGCCGAGCGTGCGTCCTTCGAGACGCGTCCTGCGGACGCTCCTCAGGATGACGTAAGTTTGGGTTGGAATTGAGAAAGAACGTCATCCTGAGGAGGCGCGGAGCGCCGTCTCGAAGGACGCACGGCCGCCAATGCCGACTGCCGTTAATCGAGTGGACGCCATCGCTCCTTGCCAAACCGGCAGCATCGACCGGAATTTCGCCAACATTGCGTGGTATGGTCGGGCGATGCTGGAGGTGGTGATCGGGGGAAAGAACCGCGCGCGCTGAGGCCAATAGTAGCGACAAGGGCGCCCGGCCGGCGCGCAACTGGCACGCGAATTGCCCTGCTGATTTGCTGCAGATGCAGGCCGGCCTCGAACGGTGGCTCAATCAGAGGTCGTATGGAGCGGGCCCTATCATGGGTTCCGGGCTCGCCGCTCCGCGACGCCCCGGAATGAAAGGGGGGATAACCAATGAGCGACACCGGGCCTCCCTACATCGGCCGCTCGCTATTGCGGCGGGAGGACCGGCGCTTGCTGATGGGGCAAGGGCAGTTTGTCGCCGACCTCGTCTTGCCGCGCATGCTGCATGCCGTGTTGGTGCGCAGCCCGGTGGCCCATGCCAGGATCCGCACGATCGACTTGTCGCGGGCCGCGGCGGCGCCGGGCGTGATGGCGGCGCTCAACGGGGCCGATCTCTTGCAGATGCTGCCACCCGTGCCCGAAGGCCAGATCTCGCTACCGCGCAAATGGACGACATTCGTCCAGCACAAATTCCTCAACCCGCGGCAGCCATTGCTGGCCCACGACAAGGTGCGCCATGTCGGGGAAGCGGTCGCCATCATCGTCGCCGAGAGCCGCTATCAGGCGGAGGACGCCGCCGAGCTCGTCACCCTCGACCTCGAAGAGCTTCCCGCGGTTATCGACCCGGAGGCGGCACTGCGCGACGGCGCGCCGATCGTCCACGAGCGTTTCGACACCAATCTGATCGGCCAGTTTTCGGTCGGCAAGGGCGACGCCGACGCCGTGCTCGCCGGCGCGCCGCACCGCTTGAAGCGCCGCTTCTACCACCATCGCTATGCCGCGGTGCCGCTCGAATGCCGCGGCGTCGTCAGTGCTTACGATCCGCGCACCCAATCGGCAACGATCTGGTCGTCGACCCAGATCGTCCATTGGCTGCGCCGAGAGGCGGCGCTCATCCTCGGCCTCGCCGAAGAGCGCGTGCGCGTCATCGCGCCCGATGTCGGCGGCGGGTTCGGCGGCAAGGGCCATGTCTACCCCGAGGATCTGCTGGTCCCGTTTCTCGCACGAAGGCTCGGGCGGCCGGTGCGCTGGATCGAGGACCGGCGCGAGCATTTCATGTCCGCGACGCATTCGCGCGACCAGCTGCACGATGTCGAGATCGGCTTTGACGATGACGGCCGGATCCTCGCAATCCGCGACGACTACATCGTCGATTGCGGCGCCTGGAACCCGATCGGCTCGGGCGTCGCATACAACACCGCCGTCCATCTGACCGGCCCCTACAAGATCGAGCACCTCGCGGCCTCGGGGAGGATCGTCGCCACCAACAAGGTGCCGAACGCGCCCTATCGCGGCGCCGGCCGGCCGGAAGCCGTCTTTGCGATGGAGCGCTCGATCGATCTGGTGGCGCGCACCCTCGGGCTGGAGCCGGCGGAGGTGCGCCGGCGCAACATGATCCGCGCCGACGAGATGCCCTATTCGGCCGGCATGATCTATCGCGACGGCGAGCCGATCGTCTATGACAGCGGCGATTATCCCGGCGCCCTCGACAAGGCGCTCGCCGCGGTGGGCGGGGTCGAGGCGTTCCGCCGGAATCAGGCCGAGGCCCGGCGCGAGGGCCGCTATCTCGGGCTTGGCATCGGCTGCTATATCGAGGGGACCGGGGTCGGGCCGTTCGAGGGCGCCGTCGTGCGCATCGATCCGACCGGCAAGATCTACGCCTCGTCCGGCGCCTGCCCGCAGGGCCAGGGCATGGAGACGATCTTCGCCCAGATCGTCGCCGATGCCTGGAAGGTGGCGCCCGAGGATGTGGTCATTTCACTCGCTGACACGGCCGTGATCCCGATGGGCTTCGGCACGATGGCGAGCCGCAGCACGGTTACCACATCGGCCGCGATCCACCATGCCAGCGAGCGCCTGCGCGAGAAGGCGTTCGCCATCGCCGCCCATCTCCTGGAATGCGCCCCCAATGACCTGGAGCTGCGCGATGGCGGCGTTGCAATTGCAGGGGTGCCGGGCGCGGCGGTCAGCTTCGCCAAGCTCGCCCAGGCGGCGCGCCCGGGCTGGGACCACGGCCGCCCGCCGGGGGTCGCGGCCGGCCTCGAGGAAACCTATTACTGGGAGCCGCCGACCGTCACCTGGAGCTATGCCGTCCATGTCGCGATCGTCGAGGTCGATCGCGAGACCGGCCGGTTAACCATCGAAAACTATGCGGTTGCGCATGATTGCGGGGTCGTCGTCAATCCGCTGCTGGTCGAGGGGCAGGTCAGAGGCGGAACGGTGCAGGGGCTGGGCGGCATCCTCTGCGAAGCGATCGCCTACGATGCCGACGGGCAGCTGTTGAGCGGCACGCTGATGGATTACGCGCTGCCGATCGCGAGCGACATCCCGGCGATGCAGGTTATTCACCAGCATTCGCCCTCCCCGCTCAACCCGCTCGGCGTCAAGGGCGTCGGCGAGGGCGGCGCGGTAGCACCCCCCGCCGCGATCGCCAATGCGGTGTGCGATGCCTTGGCGCCGTTCGGACTCGAAATCAACGCGACGCCGATCCGGCCGGCCGAGATCGTCGGCGCCACGCGCTCCGCGGGTCAGGCTACCGCCCGGTGATCTGTGCGCCCGGCTTTGTCGGCACCAGCACGGCGACCGATGGCCCCAGCGCCCCCGCCCTCCGCGCGGCGTCCGACGGGTCGACGCTGCCGCGGGCGAGCGATGGCGCCGCATCGCGAACGGTGACCGCGACAAAACCGGTAATATCGAGGGCCGCGAGCCCGATCGCCAGGACAAGCAACACGGCATTGATCTCGCGGGCAGCACGATCGAGCCGGTCGATCAATCGCTTTGCCCTCGCATCATGCTGCGGCGGTCGGTTTTCCATCGGGCGCACTCCACTGCGCATCGGCGGCAAGCTGGGCCGCGGAAATTGGTTTCGCTTGGCTAACACCCGACAAACACGATCGGCCTTGATCCGCTTTAATTCTCGCCCAGGTTTTGGGATGAACGCGGGCGCTGCGCCGCGGTCGCGCCCCCTTGGCGATCCGTGTCGCTTGTGGTCAAATCGGCAGAATGACAGCAAATTTCCCGCGCTTCCGAGTGACGATCTGCGGCATCCCCGAACTCGACGAGCATAGCGCCGCCGGCGTCACCCATGTTCTGTCGATCCTCGATCCGGAATGGCGTGATCCGCCGATCTTCGCCGCGTTCCCGCCGCATCGGCGACTGGCGCTGCGCTTCAATGACATCATCGAGCCGACGCCCGAGCGGCTCGCCCCCTCGCGCGACGATGTCGAGCGGCTGCTCGCCTTCGGGCGCGAGCTGGGCGAGCGGGCGGGGAACCACCTTCTGGTGCATTGCCACGCCGGGGTGTCGCGCTCGACTGCCTCGGCGGCGCTGATCCTGGCCCAGGCACATCCCGATCGGCCGGCCAGCGAGGTGCTCGACGCAGTCGCGCAACTCCGGCCGCGGGCCTGGCCCAATCTGCGCATTCTCGAATTTGGCGACGCGCTCCTGGGCCGCAACGGCGAGATCGTCGCCGCTGCGGGTGCCATCTACCGGCGCGTGCTCGACCGCGAACCGTCGATGCAGGAGGCGATGACCGATGGCGGGCGTGCCCGCGAGGTGCTCGCCGGGCTCGACTGGCGCCAAGTCAGGCCCGCTAGTTGATCTCGTACTCGACGCGGATCACGGCGAACCACGGGTAATCGGGGTCGACGACCACCCCGTCGGGGCCGGCGAGATGGCCATCGGCGATGACCGGGATGTGCTTCATCGCGACCGAATTGTCGACATTGCCGCCGATCACGTCGAGCAACCCGGGGTGGGGCTCGACGACGATATCGCAATGCCCGGGGAAGCGACCGGTCGGCAAATCGTCGTAGCGGATCGCCTGGCGGCCGCGCCACATGCAGATCAGATCGCCCTTCTGCGGCGCATAGCGCTCGGGTCGCTCGGCGCGGATCGCCAGGTCAGGCCGTTCGCCCGCGGCGTGCTGCCGGGCCGCGTTGATGTAGTCGGCATGGGTGGGCGAATAGGGAAAGCGGCGCCCCGCCCCGGCCATCCGCATGACGTAATCGATGAACGCCGCCGACCAGGCGAAATTTGCATCCTCCTGCTCCGAGAACACGCGGCCGTTTTCATCGTGGATGCCGGTGAAATCCTGCTCCCGCCAGCCGAGGGGCAGGCCCAGCCACCAATATTCCCCGACGCGCTGCCACAGCCCCTCGGCGCGCTCGTTGTCGAAGGGCAGCTCGCTATGCGGCAGCACCACAGGCTGGCCAAACGCCCGCCATTCGCGCAGCGCAATCTGCACCGCCGCGGCGCGCGAGAAGCGCTGATAGGGCCAGCGCGCGAATGGCGGGATGTGCGCGTCATCGACCCCGCCGGCCGGAAGCGGCCCGGGTTGCCGGGATTCCGGGGCGCAGCCCGCCAACACGAGCCCAAGCAGCACGAGCCAACAAAACCGTCGGGCGAGCAAGGCGATCAGCGCTCAAAAATCGTAGAGTCGCGCCGGGTTCTCCACGAGGATCTTACGGCGGATCGCCGCGTTGGGCGCCCAGATCCGCAGCTGGTTCAGCGCCAGGCCGTTATCGATGTCGAAGAACGGCGCGATTTCGTCGAGCGCCGCGCCGGGCGGCGCGGCATGCGGGTGCGGCCAATCGGTGCCCCACAGGATGCGCTCGGGGTTGGCGGCGATCAGCGCCCGCGCCAACGGCGCCACATCATCGTACGCAGGCGCCTTCTCGGAGCTGCGATAAGCGGCCGAGACCTTGACATAGGCGTGCCCCGCGCCGACCAGCGCCAGCAACGCGGCGAAACCGGGCTGGTCGATCCCGCCCGCTGCCTGGGCACCGCCGAAATGGTCGAAGACGATCGGCACCTGTAGCCGCGCGACCTCATCGCGCAGCCCCGTGATCACCGACAGCCGGGTATAGACCTGGACATGCCAGCCAAGCGGCGCGACCCGCTCGACCGCGGCGGCGAGGTTGCGCCGCGCGGCATCCGGATCGGTTTCGCCTGCGGTCTCGAGATTGACCCGCACGCCGCGGATCCCGGCTCGCTGCATCTCGTCGAGCGCGGCCTGCGAGGTCGCCGCGTCGATGACCGCGACCCCCCGGGCACGGGGCCCAAGCTGGCGCATGCCATCGAGCGTGCAGGAATTGTCGCTGCCATAGACGCTCGGCTGAACGATGACGACGCGCGACAGACGCAATGCCCGTTGCAGGGCTAAGAGCTCGGCGGCGCTCGCCGGCGGGGGCGCATAGCCGCGCTGCGCGGCGAACGGGAACTCCGCCGCGCCGCCAAAGACATGGACATGGCAGTCGCAGGCGCCGGCCGGCACGGCGAACGCGACCTTTGTCCCTGGCTGTGAGGCCTTTGTCGTCCGGCCGTGGCTGGCCGCCTGCGATCCGGCCCGGCGCACGCCGGGCCGGATCGGGGCGCGCCGAGGAGGCGTCGTCGGAGCGGACGAGGCCGGCTTCGCGGGGCGGCTGCGCGCCGTGGTGCCGTCATGGCGCACCGCATCCGCGGCGCGCCACAGCGCGATGCCGCCGGTCAACCCGTCGCTGTTGGGGACGATCGTCACATCGGGCGGTAGGGCGAATTTGATCTGCTTGGCGTTGCCGCCGCCGATATAGAGATGATCGAAATTCACCAGCCGGCGCAGGATGTCGATCACCCGCGCCACCCGCTTGTTCCAATTCTTCCTGCCTTTTTTTTCCAGCGCCCGCCTGCCGATGTACTCGTCATAGGTTTTATCCCCGCACACCGGGTGATGGGCGAGCTCGAGATGCGGCATGACCTGCCCGTTGTAGAAGATCGAGGTGCCGGCCCCGGTCCCGAGGGTCAGCACCATTTCGACGCCGTTGCCGGCGATCGCGCCAAAGCCCTGCACATCAGCATCGTTCAGCACCCGCACCGGTTTGCCCCAGCGCTTGGCGAGGGTGGTCTGCAGATCGAAGCCGGCCCACAGCTCGGTCCCCAGATTGGGCGCCGTCAACACCCGCCCATCGCGCACCGCGCCGGGGAACCCAACCGACACCCGGTCGAAAGCGCCGAGCGGGGCAACCGCCGCATCGATCGCTGCGATGATCGTCTGGGGGGCGACGGGCGGTGCCGGGGTGAGGGTGCGCACTGGTTTGCCGATGATCTGTCCGCTGCCGTCGAGCACGGCCAACTTGATGCCGGTCCCGCCGATATCCACGGCAAGCGTGCGACGGTCGTCCATCGGAGGGGCCCCTCTTCGAGCGATGCGCGGCGACGATAGCGCAGCCGGGACCTCGCCACCAATCTATCTCCATTCGGGCAATGTCTTGGCTTGGAGTCGGAGGATCGCTATGCGTCCTTCGAGACGCGCCCTGCGGGCGCTCCTCAGGATGAGGTTAAGTTTTGATGATATTGAGAAAGAACCTCATCCTGAGGAGGCCGCAAAGCGGCCGTCTCGAAGGACGCACAGCGCGCCAACGGATTGCCCCATTTTGTCTGATATGATGTGCCTGGCTGACAGGAAAGTGGGAATGCGGATCGGGCCGATCCTCTGCGGCGTGATGGTTGCGGCGACCTTCGCGATCGCCGCGCCGGCATATGCCGCCAGCCTTCCCGACCCGGTCGCGGCCAGGCTCGTCCCCGAGGCCGGGTCGATCGTGCCGGGCGGGACGCTCTGGGTCGACCTCCATCTCGATATCGCCCCGGGCTGGCATACCTACTGGCGCAACCCCGGCGATTCCGGCCTTCCGACCGAGATCGCCTGGGAGCTGCCGGCCGGGTTCAGCGCCGGCGAGAGCGCCTGGCCCGCGCCGGAGCGCTTCGCCGTCGGCACGATCGGCAATTACGGATACAAGGTCGCGACCGATTTGCTCGTGCCGATCGCCGCGCCGTCTGACCTGAAACCCGGCCGCACCGCGCACCTCACAGCCAATGCGACCTGGCTGGTCTGCTCGGAAATCTGCATTCCGGGCGAAGCAAGGTTGGCACTCGACCTGCCGATCGCGGCCGCCCCGCTGGCTGACGATCCGTCGGCGGCGGCGCTGTTCGCGGCCGTGCGCGATCGACTGCCGCACCCGGCGAAGTTCGAGACCCGTTTCGCGGCGTCGGAGCGGGAGCTGAGGCTGTTTGTTCCGGCCGCGGCGCTTGCCGGCACCGACAGGCCGAGCGCGTCGTTTTTTCCATTCGACAGCAATGTCGTCGACGCCGCCGCGGAGCCGAAAGAGGAGCGCGGCGAGGACGGTCTGACGCTTGTGCTGGCCCGGGCTAGCGGCCCCGCGGCGACCCTGCCGGCTACACTCGGCGGTGTGCTGGTGCTGCGCGACGCCGGCGGCGCCGAGCGGACCTTTTCGATCAGCGCGCCGCGCGCCGCGGCAGCGCCGCTCGGCGGCGAGCCGGATGTCGGGTGGTGGGGCGCGCTGGCGCTGGCGGTGCTCGGCGGCATCGCGCTCAATCTGATGCCGTGCGTCTTTCCGGTGCTGTCGCTCAAGCTGCTCGGCCTCGCCGAAGCGGCCCACCGCGCCGAGCAGTGGCAGCATGGGATCGCCTATGCTGCGGGGGTGATCCTCAGCTTCGCGCTGCTGGGCGGCGTGCTGCTCGTGCTGCGCGCCAGCGGCGCCGCGATCGGCTGGGGGTTTCAGCTGCAATCGCCGGTGGTCGTCGGGCTGCTCGCCTATCTGTTGTTTGCGATGGGGCTGAGCCTGTCCGGAGTGGCCGAGTTCGGCACCGGGCTTACCGGCGCCGGCAGCCGTTTTGCCGGCCGCGCGGGGCTGCCCGGAGCGTTTGCCACCGGAATCTTGGCGACGATTGTCGCGACCCCGTGCACCGCGCCGTTCATGGGCGCCGCGCTCGGCGTTGCGCTGATCGCGCCGGCCCCGGTCGCGCTGGCGATATTCGTGGCGCTCGGCATCGGGCTCGCCCTGCCCGTCATGCTTGCCACCGCGATCCCGGGGATCGCCCGGAGGCTTCCGCGGCCGGGCGAATGGATGGCCTGGTTCAAGCAACTGCTGGCCTTTCCGCTCTACGGGACGGTCGCTTGGCTGATCTGGGTGCTGATCCAGGAGGTCGGGCCGACCGGCGCGCTCTCGGCCCTGCTCGGCCTGGTCGTCGTCGGCTTCGCGGTATGGATTTACGGCCGCACCCGGGCGATCGGACCGGGGGGACGCCGGCTCGGCGCCGGCCTCGCCGCAGCCGGGATCGCGGCGGCGCTGTTCCTGGCGACAACGCTGGGACCGTCAGGAGAGGTCGCGGGCAAGGCGACGGCCGAGCGCGACAATCTCGGCTACCAGCCGTTCAGCTCGGTCCGGCTCAATGGGCTGGTCGCCGACCACCAGCCGGTTTTCGTCAACCTGACCGCGGCCTGGTGCATCACCTGTCTGGTCAACGAGCACACCGCCCTTAACAGCCGGGCGGTGCGCCGCGCCTTTGCCGAGCGCCGCATCGTCGCGCTGAAGGGAGATTGGACCCGGCAGAACCCCGAAATTACCGCCTTCCTGCAGGAATTCGGGCGCAGCGGCGTGCCGCTCTACCTGCTCTATGACAAGGCCGGCACGCCGACGATCCTGCCGCAGATTCTGACCGAGGCGAGCGTGCTCGCAGCGGTTGGAAAAATCTAAAAAGCCGGGTGTTTGCTTCCGTCCAACAACGCACCCCTCTTGCAGTAGCGCCTGGGGATGTACCATTCTGGGCCCGCAACGCAACCGGAGCATTTATCTGGCAAGCGATCCTCCCGCAGCGGTCATGATCCAAGACATCGCCGGCGAAGAAATCCTGGCCGCTTGCGGCGACGCCGAGACTGTTACGTTGAAACCCGGCGAAATCCTGTTTCGCGAGGGCGATGACGCTCGCGCGATGTATGTCGTGAAACAGGGAACGCTCCGCATATTGAGCGGCAGCACCATTCTCGAGACGGTTCGCGTGGGCGGCCTGGTCGGCGAGATGGCGATCATCGAGGCGCATATGCCGCGCAGCGCGACGGTGATCGCCGGCACCTATTGCGAATTGGTCGAGATCGACGTGCCGAGATTTCTGTCGCTGGTCGCCAACACCCCGGCTTTTTCGATCACGAAGCGCGCTTCAGTTCTCGACGACCTGGGTCACCGCGCCGCCGACCGCGGTGCGCCCGCCATCGACGACATATTGGCCGCCGGTGATGTTGCTGGCGAGATCGGAGCACAGGAACAGCACCATGTTGGCGATCTCGTCGGGCGTCGTATAGCGCCCGGTCGGCATCGCCGACTGGTAGCGCCGCGCGACGCTCGCCGGGTCCGCGGGATTGATCTGCTGTTCGAGCGAATGGATCATGCGGGTATCGACCGGGCCGGGGCACACCGCGTTGATCCGCACGCCGCTGCGCGCGACCTCGCCGGCCGCGGTTTTGGTCAGCCCGATCACGGCATGCTTCGAGGCGACATAGGCCGGCATGCCCGGGGTGGCGACGAGCCCCGCGACCGAGGCGGTGTTGACGATCGCCCCCGATTTCTGCCGCAGCATCACCGGCAGGACGTGGCGCAGCCCGAGGAAGACGCCTTTGACATTGACCGCGATGACCTGGTCGAACATCGCCTCGTCATACTCGGCCGTGTGCGTCCATTTGCCCTCGATGCCGGCGTTGTTGTGGAAGCAGTCGACCCTGCCATAGGCATCGAGCGCGGCCTTCACATAGGCCTGCACATCGGCCGATTTGGTGACGTCGGCGGCGACAAAGCGTGCGTCGCCCCCCTGCTGGCGGATGATGCCGGCGGTCGCCTCGCCGCCCGCCGCATCGCGATCGACGACGACGGTCTTGGCGCCCGCTTTGGCGAAGGCGAGCGCCGTGGCGCGGCCGATCCCGTTCGCCGCCCCGGTGATCAGCGCGACCTTGCCGGTGAAATCGAGTTCCATGGCGTCCTCCCTCATCCACAAAAGTCGTCACCCCCGCGAAAGCGGGGGTCCAGGGCAAGCGCCCGAGCTTTGGCCCCTGGATTCCCGCTTTCGCGGCAATGACGCACCTATTTGTTGCCGATCTGCCGGGTCCACCCGACGAGGGCGGCCATCAGATCACGGATCAGGTTCTTCGCGACCTCGTCCAACAGATTGCCCTCGGCGTCGAATTTGGTCTGCGCCTGGCCGATCAGCACCTCGGGTTTGTTGAGCGGGTGCATGTCGAGAAAGACGCAGCTGCGGCGTAGATCGTATTGGGCGCGCGCGCTGCCGGCCATCCCGGCCGCGGCGCCGATGATCGCGCACGGCTTCCCGGCAAAGGGCTGGTCGGGCGGGCGCGAGGCCCAGTCGATCGCGTTCTTCAAGACGCCCGACATCGAGTAATTGTATTCGGGGCAGGCGAACAGCAGCGCATCGGCCGCGGCGATCTGGCGCCGCAGGGTCTCGACCGGCGGCGGAAAACCCTCGGCTCGGACGTCCTCGTTGTAGGGCGGGATCTGCGAGATATCCGCGACCGTCACCGCCATGTTCGCCGGCTTCAACGCGATCGCGGTGCGCAGCGCCGCCGTGTTGTAGGAGGCCTTGCGTAGGCTTCCGCAAATGCCGAGTACCGAGATGCCCGAATCGCTCATGCTGGTCCTCCGATCGATTCCTCTTGCGAAGCGTTATCGCAGCTCTCGGCCGCCGGCAAGGCCGATACCTCCTCGGGCGGGCGGACCTTCTGGAAATTGTAGAGCAGCAGGAGGTCGTAGACCCCCTTGACGACGCCGCCGATCAGCAGCGGCCAGCCGAAGGTCGAGAGCGTCAACAGGTAGCCCGAGATCAGCGACCCCGCCGCCCAGGCGAAGGTTTTCGGCACCGCGGTCACGCTCGCCGCGGCCGGCCGTTCCTCGGGCGCGACCACGGCCATGACATAGGAGCTGCGGGTCGGCACATCCATCTGCGACAGCGCGCTGCGCGCCAGGAGGAGCGCGATCGCGACCCACAGC
>WNFC01010897.1_pt1 | contig 15608 bp, 13 predicted proteins | sample 5400541 | NCBI WGS metagenome assembly WNFC01 (sample SAMN13153342, study PRJNA577476) | soil metagenome | isolation source: 120 cm saprolite under Douglas fir tree site 2 hole 2 replicate 1 | place: USA:California | collected 2015-04-18
TTCCTCTACATTCGAGTGAACAGGAGTGCAGCATGCCCGACATGGCCGGAATGGATTGCTGCAAGAAGGCGGCCCAGGTTGAGAGCCTGACGCCAGAAGTTTCAACCGCTCGTTTGTGCTGTGCCCTCAATTGTTCGCAGAGTGGAACCACCGGCTCGACCGGATCGCGACTTCCGCGACCATCAGCGAGCCAAGCCATAGCGATTCACCCTGCCTCTGTGCAGCCGGTAGTTGGGTTACCGCATTTAGCTCTTCGTTCAAGTTGGGCAAATAGCCCTCCTCCATATTCCAATCCCGCTTACATTCGACACCTCGCTCTTCTGATCTAAAAGACTCCAAGGCCGTAGTGTGCTTTCTCGTCGCTGTTCCCGCGGTTAGGAACGGCGGAGTTGCGCGTCTTCGCGTGACGCGCGTTGGTCTCTGTTTCATGAGAGGGTCGAATATCATGTCGAAATTTATTCTCGCGTTTAGTCTTCTCGCTCTTCTGTTGTTTGTCGCGGCCTGTAGTTCCAATTCCAAGTCATCCTCGATGGACACTGGCAAGGTCATCAAGAGTGCGCCGATCGGAAATATGACCGTCACGCTGTCGAGTCCTTCCGGCCAGCTTAAACATGGCAGTGATCAGTTCTTCATCACCTTCAAAGACTCCGCGGGCAAGCCAGTGGATGTTGGCGCCGCGGCGCTTACATTTCACATGCCGCAGATGGCCTCGATGGCTCCGATGAACGATCCGGCAATACTCACCACCACGGATACACCAGGAGTCTATCGTGCCAAAGCCAACATTGAGATTGCTGGCGAGTGGCAGGCGCAAGTGTCTTTTGAAGGGCCGGCGGGAAAAGGGCAGACCTCTTTCTCAGTAACAGCTCAATAGTTTCTGAGTCGGTAGACCGCCACCACGGCGGTCTGAGGAGAATACTGCCATGATTCACCGGCTCATCGAGATAAGCCTGCGTAACCGCGGGCTCGTCATTGTGCTCTATCTTGGTCTCGCGTTGTGGGGCTATTGGGCACTAACGCGGACGCCAATCGACGCGATACCCGATCTCTCAGAGAACCAGGTCATTGTTTTCACCGACTGGACCGGACGCTCGCCGCAAGAGGTCGAGGATCAAGTCACCTATCCCCTTGTCACTAACCTGCAGGGCTTGGCTGGTGTGAGGGTCGTGCGTGCGAGTTCGGCGTTCGGGTTCTCGATGATCAATGTCATCTTCGAGGACAACATCGACCTCTACTTCGCACGAACGCGCGTCCTCGAACGCTTGAACCTTGTCACGAAGCAACTGCCCGAAGGTGTCGTGCCGACACTGGGCCCAGACGCTACAGGTGTCGGACAGGTCTTCTGGTACACGCTTGAGTCAGACCAAATGAACCCGCGCGACCTGCGTACTCTGCAGGACTGGTTCGTGCGCTACCAACTGAACTCGGTGCCCGGTGTAGCGGAAGTGGCCTCGGTAGGCGGCTACGTGCAGCAGTACCAGATCGATGTCGATCCCAACAAACTCCGCGCTTATAACATTCCGCTGTCCACAATCGTTCAGGCAGTTCAGCGATCGAATAATAACGTCGGCGGAAACGTCGTAGAGCAAGCTGGCCAATGGGCCGTGGTGCGCGGCATTGGCCTGATCAGTTCCATAGATGACGTCTCGAACATTGTTATTGGTTCGGCGAACGGCACTCCGATCTATGTGTGGAATGTTGCGGAAGTGAAGCTTGGCAATGCGTTCCGCACCGGCGTACTCGACAAGAACGGCAAAGAAGCAGTCGGCGGAGTCGTTATAGCGCGCTACGGCGTCAACACCCTCGAAGTAATCCAAAGCGTCAAGCAAAGGATTGAAGCCATAAAGTCCGGCTTGCCGAAAGGAGTGGAGATTGTTCCTTTCTACGACCGTACACAACTCATCCAACGTGCGACTCACACTTTGAAACGTGCGCTAATCGAAGAGCTAATTCTGGTCACGCTGGCGCACATCCTCTTTCTCGCGCACTTTCGCTCCGTTCTGATCGTGACTATTCCGTTGCCGCTTGCAGTGCTTACGTCGTTCCTCTTCATGTATTACATGGGCATCAGTTCAAACCTGATGTCACTTGCTGGAATCGCGATTGCTATCGGCGTGCTGGTCGACGCCGGCATTGTAGTCACCGAGAACGCCTTTCGCTTTTTAGAAACGCGGAAGGTCGATCCGAAAGATCGGAAGAAGGTTTTCGAAACGGTCAGAGACTCTACAAAGCTGGTAGGGCGACCAGTGTTTTTCTCAATGGCGATCATCATCCTGGCATTCGTTCCAGTCTTCTCGCTCACCGGTCAGGAAGGAAAACTTTTTCATCCCCTCGCGTTCACGAAGACGTTCGCCATGTTTGGCGCAACGATCATTGCGGTCACGCTCGTGCCGGTACTTTGCACATTTCTATTAGGTGGGAAGTTTCACTCCGAGCAATCGAACCCAGTAATGCGTTTCCTGCATGCCATCTATCGACCAGTACTCTTGTTGGCCTTGCGTCATCGTCTCATCACAGTCTCGATCGCATTGGTGCTCTTCACTGGAGCAATCATTCTCGCAACTGGTATCGGCAAAGAGTTCATGCCCCCGCTCAATGAAGGCGATCTCATGTTTATGCCGGTCACAGACCCCGCGATCTCTGTCGATGAAGCTCTGCGAATTCTCAGTAAGCAAGACGAGGTCCTGAAAAGTTTTCATGAAGTCGAATGGAGCGTAGGCAAGGCGGGACGTGCAGATACTTCGACCGATCCGGCTCCTGTAAACATGAATGAAACAATCGTCCATTTGAAGCCTACCGAACAATGGCGAGCCGGAATGACGCGGGAGAAGCTCGTTTCTGAGATGAATGAAAAGCTGACGATGCCCGGCATCACGAACATCTGGACGCAGCCGATCCAGAACCGCATCGACATGCTTTCGACGGGTATTCGTTCCCAAGTTGGTCTGAAGATCTTCGGCAATGACTTAAAGGAACTCGAAGAACTGTCAAGGCGCGTCGCTGAAGTGGTGAAGACAGTGCCAGGTGCGGTCGACGTCTATCCGGAGCAAATCAGCGGCGCGCCTTACATCGACATTCATATCAACAGACCGGCCGCAGCCCGTTACGGCATTGATGTCGGGACAATTCAGGATGCGATCGAGAAGGGCATCGGCGAGACGAACCTCACGGTCACGATCGAAGGGCGCAGGCGCTTTCCTGTTCGCGTTCGCTACGCGCAGCAGTATCGCAGTAGTCCCGCGGCTCTGGGCGAGATTCCAATTACTTCACCATCCGGCGCACCCATTCCGTTGGCGCAGCTGGCGGAGATTCGCACCGTCGAAGGTCCAACTATGATCTCCAGTGAGAACGGCCTTCTCCGGGGAACAGTGTTACTGAATGTGCGCGGTCGCGATGTGGGCAGCTTCGTTGATGAGGCCAAGCCGAAACTTGCGAACCAGGTGCAACTGCCTCCCGGCTATTACATGGATTGGAGTGGTCAGTATGAAAACCAGCAACGCGCTCGGCAGCGCCTGATGATTGTGATTCCCATAGTGTTGGTAATCATCTTTGGCCTGCTCTACCTGACCTACAACTCCGTGTTGGAATCCGCGCATGTATTGCTCGCCGTTCCCTTCGCCCTAACTGGCGGTGTCTATCTGCTCTGGGCGCTTGGCTACAACTTCTCGGTCGCTGTCTGGGTAGGGTTCATTGCGCTCTTCGGCACGGCCGTGCAGACCGGCGTTGTGATGGTCATCTATCTCGAGGAAGCAGTTGAAAGAAAGCGGCAAGAGGTCGGCGTACTGACCCGCAAGACTTTAATGGAAGCAGTGACTGAAGGCGCCTTACTTCGTTTGCGCCCAAAGGTCATGACGGTTTCGACTGTTGTTGCCGGTTTGCTTCCAATTATGTGGAGCAGCAGCGCGGGCTCGGAAGTAATGAAGCCCCTTGCCACCCCGGTTCTTGGCGGCATGGTCTCAAGTCTCCTGCATGTTTTGATTGTGACGCCAGTGATCTTTTTCTGGCTTCGTGAACGGCAGCTGAAGAAACAAGGCGCAGCTACGCCAAGCGAGGACATTGGTGACGAGTTCGCTTTCGAGACAACTGGAAGAGCATCGACCGAAGATAGCGGGTCACGGACAGGAAACGAGAAAGAGAGTGGTACCCATGAATAAACATCGCAGCGGTAGGGCGTTGATAATCGCTTTAGCGCTCGCCCAGACTCTGTCTAGCGCTTCCGCAGTGCTAGCCCAATCAAGTGACGCGGATTCAGAAAAACGCTTGTCGGCAATCAATGCGAGCCTAATTTTGCCTCCCAACTCGTCAGTTACGAAATACTTCGATCCACAGACAGGCATAACGGTTGAACAGGCCGTCACTTATGCACTTGAACACAATGGCGAATTGCTCGCGGCGCGAAAAGAGATCGACGCCGCAAGCGCGCTCGTCAAGCAGGCGACGCTGCGAGCAAATCCGAAAGTGGACGCAAGCATTTCGAAAACAATCACTGGCACAGACAACAATATTACCCTCAACGGCATGCTTCCATTGGAACTTGGCGGACGCCGGCCCGCGCGTATCAGGGTCGCTGAACGCGAACTCGAAATGCGGCGGCAAGACGTTTCCAACCGAGAACGAATGCTCGCTGCTGATGTGCGCGCCAAGTTTGGCGAAGCTCTGGCCGCTATTCTCAAGCTCGGCTTTGATGAAGAGCTGATTGCGACAAGTCAGCGCGGCTACAACCTGGTCGCGGCGAGAGTTACTGAAGGAGGCACCGCTCCATTAGAACAGAACATGGTGTTGGTTGAACTCAATCGTCTGCGTTCGACGCGCGAAACGGCTGAAGGGAAAGCGCAGATCGAAATGCTGGAGCTGCGCAATCTTATCGGTATGACACCGGAGGAGCCGCTTAGCCTGCGCGGAGACTTCAACGATGTCATTGCTCCACTGCCGTCGCTTGCCGACGCCACTGAGCTAGCACTCTCCGCGCGACCAGATCTGAAACTGGCGCAAGCCGCCGAAAACTTCGCGGAAGCTCGCATAGAGCAAGCGCGAGCCGAAGGCAGGCTTAATGCAAGCTTGACAGCCGGCTACCAGAGAATGGCTTTCGGCTATCCATTGAATGGGATCAATGATGCGGGTCACCTGAGTCCAATTCAGGGCACCTTTCACTATTTCACAGTCGGTGTCTCTCTCGACCTGCCAGTGCGGAACAAGAACCAGGGAGCCATTGAAGCTGCAGTAGCTGAAACGGAAGGAGCAAAGCGGCGGCGTGAGTTTCTCGAACTCACGGTGCGGCGTGAAGTGGCTTCGGCTTATGCGCAGTACAACAGCACAGCTCGTGCGGGTGAGATCTTCCGCGTCGGCGTAAAGGACCAAGCCAACGCGAACCTCGACGTGGTTAGGCAAACCTACGAACTGGGCTCAAAAACGCTCATTGATTACCTTGGCGAGCAACGACGTTTTATCGACTTGCAGAACGGTTACATCGACGCGTTACTCGATACATACAAGGCGCGCGTAGAAATTGAACGAGCTGTTGCTTCAACCATAGCAACCAGACAGCAGGTGACACAAAGATGAACGAAGCACCGAATATTAAGAAACAGACTGAGACTAAAGTCGGTGACCGCAAGGAAAACAAATCTGCAAAGACCGCTACGGTAGCTGTCGTCGCGGTGGTGGCTGTTGCAGCTATTGCCCTCCTTCTGTGGCTACTCATGCCACGAGGTAGCGGCGGACGTCCTGTACCCGCGCCGCGCTCCATTGGCCCGGATCAAACCGCTGGTAACACGTCCGGAGACTCCACCCTCACAATAACTCCCGAACAAGTTCAGCGAGCAGGGATAAAGATCGAAACGGTGGGTGAACATATCTTGACAGATGCAACCGGCCAACAAGCAACCGGTGTGGTGCAGCCAAACTCTTATCGCGAAACCCCAGTAATGTCTCTGGTGGGGGGAATTGTCCGTAGTGTAGGGCCGGAACTTGGACAAAGTGTTCGGAAAGGTCAAACAATCGCCGTGGTGTCCAGCAACGATCTTGCCGACGCGCAAACGAAATATCTGGCGGCATTCGCCGAGTTAGAAGAGCACCACAAGCATCATGCGCGTACTGAGAAGTTAGTAGCGATAGGCGCCGCCAGCCGCGAAGAGTTAGAGATGGCGTCCAGCAAATTGAAAGCAGCGGAGTCGGAAGTAGCCAACCTACGCCAACGCCTTCTGCTTTTGGGTCTGAGCTCTCAACGTGTCACTGCACTGCGTTCTACTTCACAGGTCAGTTCAGAAGTGAGCTTGCCGTCACCTGCTTCCGGTACTGTGACCAGTCGCACCGTCAATTCGGGCGAGATCATCGAGGCCAACAAAGAACTGTTGCGTGTTACCGACTTATCCAGCGTGTGGGTAGTCGCCCAAGTCTATGAGAAAGACCTCGGCAAGATTCACATTGGGAGTGGCGCGAGCATTACAACTGATGCTTACCCGGGCCGTATCTTTCGTAGCCGGGTATCTTACGTTGATCCGGCAGTCAATCCGCGAACACGAACCGCACAAGCCCGGATTGAATTAGCCAACCCTGGACAGCAACTTAAGATCGGGATGTACGTGAACGTAACATTCGGCGCTCTCGGAGGCGCTGAGAATACAGCGCCAACAATTCCTGCTGCGGCAGTGCAGAACCTTAACAATCAACAAGTGGTCTTTGCTGCGACTAACGAACCAAACGTCTTCATCATGCGCCCCGTACGCCTCGGCCCGGAGACCAATGGCATCTATCAAGTGCTCGAAGGACTAAACGTGGGCGACCGCATCGTGACGAACGGCAGTTTTCTTTTGCGCGCTGAGTGGCTAAAAATGAAACCTACCAAGTAAAACTTATTGCGGTATCGGTCTTAGCTAGTGGCGCTAACAGCGTTTTCGTAGGCCGCTGATAGCTGCTGCTGATTTGTAATGCAGATGTTCAGATCGCGGAGCAGTCCGTCACCGATCCCATAAATCCAACCATGAACGGCTAATTCCTGTTCGCGGCCCCACGCATTCTGCAGCACCGTCGTGCGGCTGGCGTTGAGAACCTGCTCGATTACATTCAATTCACAAAGCCGGTTCAGGCGCTGTGTTTCGTCATTTATTTCTGCCAGCAATGCCTCGTGGTTGTGCATTACGTCCTGCACATGTCGTAGCCAGTTGTCTATCAAACCCAGTTGTAGGTTGTGCATCGCAGCCTGAACGCCGCCACAGCCATAATGGCCGCAGACGATAATGTCACTGACTCCCAGCACGTCCACCGCGAATTGCATCACCGACAAACAGTTTAGATCCGTATGGACCACCAGGTTGGCCACGTTGCGATGGACAAACATCTCGCCCGGTTGCAGGCCCACGAGTTGAGTCGCAGGCACCCGACTATCCGAACAACCGACCCACAGATAACGCGGATTGTGTTGTTCAGCAAGGGCTTGAAAAAATTCCGGATCGCGAGCTTTGATCCCCTCGGACCAGACTTTATTTTTCTCGAGCAGATCCTTCAAATTCTTCATTGGGTTAAACAGGGCAACTTTGTCAGGGAAGTTTTGCCGCCAGCACATCCACCTTTTCGATCACTGGCGGTTGGGCCAGGAGCTCTGAAGCTTTCGCCATCAAGGCTGTCGCCACTTTGCCTGACAGATGCGCTTGCCGCCCTGAGTCGTCCGGGAAGGCGTCAAAAATTCCAAAAGTTGATTGGCCCATGCGGATTGCAAACCAGGCAACTGTATCCGGTTCGTCTTCGACGAGGACCAGTCCGCTATTGAGAAAGCTTTCAACTTCAGCTTCTTTTCCCGGTTTTGCCTCAAGCCGCACAAGCAACGCTACAGTGACCATGAGTAATCTCCTTTGTGATTTAGCTGCATAACTCTTACCGTTGTTTTAAGTAAAAAGTGCAGGTCGAACCGATAGGACATTTGTGCTTATTAACTTGCCAGTTTGATTTGCGCTACACCAATATCATAGGAACAGCGTACGATAAAACATGGATAGTTCAAACGAGGTGAGTATCGCGCAGAATGTCGAAGCCCCAGCAATCGATCCAGTTTGCGGCATGACAGTCTCGCCGAATACTGCCGCCGGATCTTTCGACTACAGGGGCCAAACATATTATTTTTGCAGCAAGAGTTGCCTCGCGAAGTTTCAAAACGATCCCGAATTGTTTCTCACTAAATCCGCCATGCCAATGATAGCGCAGCAGGTGAGTATTCAACGCGAAAAGGCTCCGCCAAAAGCAGATGCGCAAAACATTTACACCTGCCCGATGCATCCCGAGGTGCGCGAGTCCAAAGCGGGCTCGTGTCCAAAGTGTGGCATGGCCTTAGAACCGGTGACCATCACAGCGCCTAAGAAAAAGATCGAATACACCTGTCCTATGCATCCGCAGATCGTTCGCGACGCGCCAGGCAGTTGTCCTATTTGCGGCATGGCGCTCGAGCCGCGCACAGTTTCACTCGAGGAGGAAGAAAATCCTGAACTCGCGCAGATGTCGCGACGATTTTGGGTGTGCGTCGGACTGTCGATCCCACTGCTTATAATTGGCATGAGTGATTTGATTCCGAGCGCGACACTCGAAAGCGCTGTGCCGATGGGTGTTCGCGGATGGATTGAACTGGGAATCGCGACGCCGGTGGTCCTTTGGGGCGCGTTGCCTTTTTTTGTGCGTGCCTGGCAGTCGCTGGTCAATCGAGCGCTCAACATGTTCACGCTGATTGGCATGGGCGTGGGCGTCGCCTATCTCTTTAGCGTCATCGCAAAACTCTTTCCCGACATTTTTCCGCAGTCGTTTCGCGATGCATCAGGCAACGTGCCTGTTTACTTTGAAGCCGCGGCCGTAATCACTACCTTGGTTTTGCTCGGCCAGGTGTTGGAATTGCGCGCCCGCAGTCGCACTGGCGCAGCCATTAAAGCCTTGCTCGGCTTGGCGCCAAAGACAGCGCGACGTATCCGGACCGACGGCTCGGATGAAGACGTAGCTCTTGAACAGGTAAAAGTGGGCGATAGGTTGCGCGTGCGACCGGGCGAAAAAACTCCCGTCGACGGCGTGGTTATCGAAGGCGCAAGCGCGGTTGATGAATCAATGATCAGCGGCGAACCAATTCCGGTGGCGAAGCAAGCCGGTGATCGTGTGATTGGCGCCACGGTCAACGGCACCGGGTCGTTTGTGATGCAAGCGGAACGCGTCGGCGCCGAAACGTTGCTGGCGCAAATTGTGCAGATGGTCGCGGAGGCGCAGCGCAGTCGCGCGCCAATTCAAAAGCTTGCGGACGTCGTCTCGGCTTATTTTGTTCCCACAGTCTTTGCGATTTCCGTTTTGACTTTTGTCGTCTGGAGTTTCTGGGGACCGGAGCCGCGCATGGCCCACGGACTGGTGAACGCGGTCGCCGTGCTGATCATCGCTTGCCCCTGCGCGCTTGGCTTGGCGACGCCGATGTCGATCATGGTGGCCAGCGGAAAAGGGGCGGAAACCGGCGTTTTATTCAAAAATGCTGAAGCCATCGAGGTGTTGCGGCAGATCGATACCCTGGTCGTTGATAAGACCGGCACGCTGACTGAAGGCAAGCCAAAACTCGTTTCGCTGATCGCGCTTTCAGGTTTTGATGAGCAAACTTTGCTGCGCCTGGCCGCAACTCTCGAACGCAGCAGCGAGCACCCACTGGCTGCCGCAATCCTTGCTGAAGCGGCGGCGCGCGGAATTGAGCAGGGCAATACAAGAGATTTTGCATCAGTAACCGGCAAAGGATTAAAGGGCGAAGTTGAGGGCCATCAAGTTAGTCTCGGAAATCAAGCTCTCGCTGCGGCACTGAGCATCGACCTCGACAATTTGCTTAATCGCGCTGAAGCGCTGCGAGCGGATGGGCAGACCGTATTGTTCGTTGGCATAAACGGCAAGGCAGGTGGTTTGATCGGCATTGCAGATCCGATTAAAGCGACGAGTCTAGAGGCGATCAAACAGCTGCACGCAGAAAACGTTCGCATCGTGATGCTTACCGGCGATAGCGAAACGACTGCACGAACAGTCGCCGCGAAACTTCAGATCGATGAAGTCGTCGCCGAAGTCTTGCCAAACGAGAAAGCTGCGGTCGTGAAGCGCTTGCAAGCCGAAGCGATGGTATCAACGATGCGCCGGCGTTGGCCCAGGCAGATGTTGGTATTGCAATGGGAACCGGCACCGATGTGGCGATGAAGAGTGCGGCGGTCACTCTGGTGAAGGGTGACCTGCGTGGCATTGTGCGCGCAATCCGGCTAAGCCGCGCCACCATGAAGAACATCAAACAGAATCTCTTTTTTGCTTTTGTCTACAATGCGCTGGGTGTGCCCGTCGCTGCCGGCGTTCTCTATCCTTTCTTTGGTTTATTGCTGAGCCCGATGATCGCTGCGGCGGCGATGAGTTTTAGTTCTGTTTCCGTAATCGCGAACGCGTTGCTTTTGCGAAAAGCGCGAATCTAGATTTGTGGCCTGGTCTCTAACGCTTCAGGGCGCAGAGGGTGTAGTATCAAATGCGATCCGAAAGACACAACCGAACGGCAAAAGAATCTCAGGCGATGCCCGGTGCATGGTCTGCTTCTTAATTCAGCTACAAGGAGAATAAGGCATGAAGTATTCGTTACGGCAACAGTTGATTTGCACGTCTAGCGCCTGCTTATTGTTGGTGATTTCTGCGAATCTGGCGCCGGCGCAAAAGAGTTCGAGACTTCAGGATGCCGCCCGCCACGCGCAGGAGGCATCGGAGGTTTTTACCCAGATCATGAATGTACGCGAGCGCGCGATTCCCAAGGAATTGCTCGATAAAGCTGAGGCGATTGCGGTTTTCCCGGGTGTCCTGAAAGCTGCCTTCATCTTCGGTGGCAAGGGCGGTCAGGGTGTCATCAGCAAACGTACTTCGAAGGGTTGGTCGGCGCCGGCATTCTTCAATATTGGCGGCGGTAGTTTTGGCGCTCAAATCGGCGCCACGAAGACAGACTATGTTCTGTTAATATTGAACCAGGAAGGCTTGAACGGTTTGTTGAAGGACAAGTTTGAGATTGGCGGCGAAGTAGGTGTGGCAGCTGGTCCAGTCGGGCGCGAAGCTGCCGCCTCCACCAATCCAAGGTTGGATGCCGGCATTCTTTCATACTCTCGTAGCAAGGGAGCTTTCATCGGCGCGGCTATTAAAGGTGCGGCGATCAGTCCGGACAACAATCTCAACGAGGCGGTGTATGGCATGAAGGCTAAAGATGTCTTGACGAACAAATCAATGACGCTGAGCCAGATGCCGGCCGGCGTTCGCATCTTTCCACGAACTCTTGCACGCTACTCACTGCGCTAAAAGTCTTTTTTGCAGTGGCACAGACTTTAGTCTGTGTGTTCTTCGGATTGCAGAACACAGACTAAAGTCTGTGTTACTAACCAAAACGACTTGACGCGTTTGTTAACGCGCCATAGAATGGCCGCGTTCCCTCAAGGGGTCATCCTGCTCTCTTCATCGACGGCGCGAGTTGGTTTTAACTTATGCTGCCACGCACTCAACGACAGAAAGAAATTCTCGACTACATCACGCGCTTTTCCGAGCGTCACGGTTACGAACCTTCTTACGCTCAGATTGCGCGCCACTTTGGTGTGAAGTCGCGCGCCACGATCGCAAAACACATTGCCGCGCTTGAACGTCGTGGACTGCTGGCACGCAAACATGAAGACGGATCGTTTGCCCTCAACGTGAAGGTCGACGATCCGGATGCGCTTTGTGAAGTTAAACTACTGGGACGGATCGCCGCCGGCGCGCCGCTCGACGTCGTTGAATGTGACCAGACGGTTGCAGTGCCAAGATTTCTCCTGGGCCGCGTGCGCCCCGAGAAAGTTTATGCATTAAAGGTCAAAGGCGATTCGATGATCGACGAGCATATCTGCGACGGCGACATTGCCTTGATCGAAAATCGCACCGACGCGCGCGATGGCGAAATAGTTGTTGCACTCCTCATCGAACAGAACCAGGCAACATTAAAGAGATTGTACCGGCGAGGGATCAACATTGAACTTCATCCCGCCAACTCTCAATTGCAGGCGTTGACTTTGCCGGCCGATCAAATTCGAGTTCAGGGTATCTTCCGCGGTCTCCTGCGTCCTACAGTCTAGAAAAGAGAAAACGAGAAGTTATTGAGGAAAACAAGGGTTTTTGCAGGCCCTGGTGTGGCAGGAAAGGCTCAATTAAACCCACGAAAAGGCAGTTCTGCCGGTCTCTGGAGCCAGTTATCCTGGGCGTAGTTTCCATCGGCATCGATCAAGTGCAACGTGTATGCATGCCGCGATCTTGAGGAACGATTAGCAAGACTCTTGTGCGGAAGCAGTCCGTGAAGAAGGATCAAACTCCCTTTGCTTACTTCCAACGGAACTAGTTGATCTTCAGGCCACGGTTCTAAGTCGTAAGTTTCAAAATACATTCCTTCCGGTCCCCGCCGCCAGCGTTGCTTGAGTCCCCGCTTGTGTCCTGCGGGAATGGCCCAGAGACAACCATTCTCGAGCGTGGCATCTTCCAGCGCAAACCAAAGCCCGACAATGTCCTGTTGTTCGGTGTAAAGAAAAGTGCTGTCCTGATGACAACCGACTTCGCCACCGATGCGTGGTTGTTTGAAGATGTACATCGACTGCAACAGCAACGGCGCGACTAGGCCGAGGCCCGAGGCTAATTGCTTCAGCTCCACAGTTCGCGAGAATTCATTGAAGACGGGATCGAGATCGTGAAGCGCGTGTCCGATCTTGTTGATCGACTTTTCCTTGCTTTGCTTCAGTGAGCCGTCCGGCAAGAACGCATCTTCTTCAAAGAAGAAATGAATCTTGCCGGCAGATCCGAGAAAGTAATCGTTGGCAAGCCGATTCTGTTCCCGAGTGGAAAAGATGGAAGCAATGCCGCGCGGATCAAAGTTGTGGACGAGTTGTTCAGCCCGCGCGCGCAAATGATCGCACGCGGCTGCCGGGACAAAATCTGCAAGCACCAGAAAACCATCGCGGCGATATTGTTGCAGTTGTGCGGCGCTAACTCGCATCGGCCCGCGAGGTTAACACTTCAGCGCGAGAATTTAATCGCCCAGCGAACCTTCGCGCACGTGTCAATATCTAGCAAAATCAATTCCACAACCAATCGATTGGTCGTATTTGGAGGCGGTTTTGTTGTGTTATGGTAGGAGAGTTCTAAAAATAAAAGCGGCGTTGGTTAATACGCCGCCTGTTTGGATGTTTTTGCTGGAGCCGGCTGCCGGAGTTGAACCGGCGACCTTCTAATTACGAATCAGACGCTCTACCAACTGAGCTAAGCCGGCTTCGAATGCAGTCACCTGGAGTGGCTGCGACGCGAGATGGCAATATACGAATGCTAACTTTGAGGTGTCAAGCGCTGTAACTCCACCTGTTAGCTGCGCGCGAACAGTTTGCTTTACGAGCGATTGAAGTAAGTAGGCGAATAAGAAATGGGAGGGATATAAGCAATATGGGCAGAGAGCAGATGAGAAACCTTGATGTTGCCAAGGTTGGCGCCGGACACACGGTCAACGAATTTGAGTACCAGAAACATCAGGGCGAGATAACTGAGCAGGAGCACGTGGGCCAACCGGGACGGGGCGCCAAGCGATTGACGCAAGCCGAGCGAGTGGCGCAGGTAACAGCAGCCGCGCACAAGAAGGTCGAGAAGAAACGCAAGAAAGAGGGAGCGAAGTCGGGGTCCCCGAAGCGCGTAGCAAAGGGCAAGAAGAAGTGATTACTGGGACCGCGGCCGTCTCGGCCGCAACGGCGAGCCTTAGGCTCAACATTATTTGCATGCGGACGAAAACCAATAGGCTTTCCGCAATTCAGGCGGTACACCCAAAGGAATGAAAAAAGTTAACGTCATTGGCGGCGGATTGGCAGGTGTCGAAGCCGCCTGGCAGGCGGCGCGCGCCGGCGCTCAAGTGCGCTTGTTTGAAATGCGGCCAGTTAAACAAACGCCCGCGCATCGCACCGATAAACTCGCGGAAATTGTTTGTTCCAATTCGCTGAAGTCAGACGAACCCGGTTCTGCTCCTTATTTATTAAAGGAAGAGTTGCGTCGTGCTGGCTCGATCGTGATGGAAGTTGCGACCGCCACTCGCGTTCCCGCCGGCGCTGCGCTTGCTGTCGATCGTCATAAGTTCGCTGAATTAATTACTCAGGAGATTGAAAGCAACCCAAACATCGAGTTAGTTCGTGAAGAAGCTAAAGAGATTCCCGAAGATGAGATAACGATCATCGCGACGGGTCCGTTGTCGTCTGACGCGTTGACCGCAGAGATCATGAAGCTTACCGGCAATGACCAGCTTTATTTCTACGATGCGATTGCGCCCATTGTCTCAGCCGATTCAGTCGACCGCTCAGTTGCCTTTCTCGCTGCGCGCTATGGCAAGGGTGGCGACGATTATCTGAACTGTCCGTTTGATGAGGAGCAGTACGCGATATTTTATGACGCGTTGATCAATGCGCAGAGTGTGCCACTGCAACGCTTTGAAGACACGCGTTGGTTTGAAGCCTGTCTGCCGATTGAAGAATTAGCGCGTCGGGGAGTAGATACGCTGCGCTTCGGCCCGATGAAGCCGGTCGGGTTGGTGGATCCGCGCAGCGGCCGCGAGCCTTATGCGGCGGTGCAATTACGGCAGGAAAATTTAATGGCCGACGCATACAGCCTGGTTGGCTTTCAGAATCATCTACGTTACGGCGAACAGGCGCGCGTGCTGCGATTGATACCGGGAATGGAGCAGGCAGAGTTTCTCCAGTTCGGACAAATCCATCGCAACACCTACATTTGCTCACCGCGCGTGCTGGCCGCGACCATGCAAATGCGCGAGCGACCCAACATCTTCTTTGCCGGACAAATCACGGGCGTCGAGGGTTATGTTGAGTCGGTAGCGATGGGTTGGCTGGCGGGAGTAAACGCCGCGCGATTGGTAGCAGGCGAGGAATTGATTGAGGCGCCACGTTTGAGTGCCGTTGGCGCGCTGGCGCGTTATGTTTCTCGGACCGAAACTAAAAACTTCCAGCCGGTAAACATTACCTTCGCCTTGCTCGAGCCGCTGGCCAACGACGAGCGGAGGCGTGTTCGGCGTAAACGCGATCGCCACGAATTGCAAGTAGATCTGGCATTGAAAGAATGGGACGTTTGGCTTCAGGAAAATCAGCAGCAACGACCAGCGTTACAAGCTTCCGCATGAGTAAGTTTGCATCGCGAACCACGAGCGTTCTCGTGAGTGCGTGTCTGCTGTTCAGCTTCAGCGGATTAACTGCAGTTTCACAATCGGGACGGTTCAAGGAACCAGCGCCAAAGCCTTCACAAAAAAAACCGCAATCGTCTCCTGGCCCGGTTGCCGAACCTTCGCAAACACCAAATGCAAATCCACGTAAGCCGCCACCGGCATCGACGGACAATGCAAACGGTGAAATCGATGCCAACGATATCGTGCGGGTTAGTTCGAATCTTGTGCCCATCCCGGTTTCAGTTTTTGACGCTCGCGGCATCGCACTCACTGGACTACGGCTGGAGGATTTTGAACTGCGAGTGGATGGGCAGCTACGGAATATCAGCGATATGACGCGCAGCGAAACAAACGTGCGCATGGCGATGTTGTTTGATAA
>WNFC01004224.1_pt1 | contig 15607 bp, 18 predicted proteins | sample 5400541 | NCBI WGS metagenome assembly WNFC01 (sample SAMN13153342, study PRJNA577476) | soil metagenome | isolation source: 120 cm saprolite under Douglas fir tree site 2 hole 2 replicate 1 | place: USA:California | collected 2015-04-18
CTTGTCTTTGCCTTTGGACCCGCCTCGCTCAGCAGGACTTTGTGTCTACACCATCACCTCCTCTTTCGTCAAAGCATCCAACTTCAGTTGTCAACATCTTCACGACCACTCTTCTCACTTGCAACGCTGACGGCTTGCCTCTCGATTGCCAACACCTTCCACCGGCGCCGTCTCCTTTCAACAAACATTCCACCTCAGTCGTCGACATCTTCACAACCCCTCTTCTTGCCAGGGACCCCAACGCCTTACATCTTAGTCTAGATGCCAGCGCTCTTCACCAACAAGCACCTTCTCTCGCCGAACATCTCAACGCAGGTCTATGATCCCCTCCTGTGTCGAAGATCTCTCTTCTTGGCACCACAACTTCACCCTCTCCACGCCTCAGCTCGGGCCGTCATCCCGGCGACTTGCGCGCCCCTTGGTCACTCTGCCTGGGTTTGGATCTTTGCATCTAAGCCCAGTTCTGATATCCCCCTCGAACTCTTTGGGACACAGAGGTAACTTCATGCTTTCAAAAGGAAGAAATCCATGGGTGGAAAGAGCTGTGCGAGCAAATCAAAGACGATCTACTAAAGGCATACAGAGAAAAAAACAAAACATGCACCTGGGCGAACCAACTCACTATCTTGAGAAACTTTGTGACACTCCGCATCAAACAGTTGGAACATATCAATGTGAGTAAAGAGATTGTGTGGCAGTGGCATAAAGGTGAGGGTGTCTACTTTGCCTACCAGATTCGTTTCCTGGCATGCCACTATCAGCTGTTTGAACAGCTGCCCATTGAAACATAAGGCAGTGACAGGGGCCATTCTCTGTTGAATAATGAGCAAATACAGGTGGCTGCGAGAGCTTACCTATCGAGCCTGGCCATGGGTGAGGTCACCCCCAAGAGGTTCTAGCATGCCCTTAACACCCGAATCCTTCTGACACTTGGGTATCCACCCACGAAAAACTTGTCGGAACAGACAGCTAGGCGATGGCTCATCAAGTTGGGATGGTGGCGCACAACGTTGAAAAAAGGTGTCTATATGGATGGCCATAAAAGACCAGATGTAATCGATTACTGGGTGAACACCTTCCTCCCCTTGATGGCACAGTTGGAGAAGCAGATGGTCCATTGGATCACGAACAGGTCCAAGCTTGTGCATGTTGATCTGGAGCTGGGGCCAGATGAGAACAGGGTTATCACAGTGTTCTAAGATGAAAGCTGCTTTCATGTAAATGAGTATATGCATAATGTATGGTGTGCACCACAATTTTCATTCCTGGGGGTGCTCTCTTGACGCTCTCAAACAGGGCCAAATGTGACCAGCAGAAGCTCCTGAGGAAGGGGCACGGGCAACTGATTCATGTCTCAGATTTTGTTGAAGAGGAAAATGGACATCTTATCATCCACAATGAAGAGGGTGATGTGATGAAGGACATGCGATGCATTATTTATCTGGGGATGGGCACCAACACATGGTGGGACCATACACAACTCCTCGTGCAAGTTGACAAAGCGATTGAGATATTTGAAGAGGCACATCCCAACTGCATTGCATTGTTTGTGTTCAATCAGTCGTCCACACACGCCTCACTTGGGCACAATACACTTCATGCCTTTGAGATGAACAAATCTAATGGGGGTGGTCAAAGACAACAGAAAGACACAATAATTCCAATGAATAACCCATGCCCCAAGTTCCACAGCAAAGCACAGAAGATAATGACCGAGAATGGTGAGGCAAAAGGCCTCCAACAAACCCTGGAGGAATGTGGATTCAACGTGTGGGGGATGCGGGCCAAATGCAGGCCTGTCTGCCCTTTTGAGAGTGAATCTTGCTGCATGGCACAGCTTCTCAGCAAGCAGGACAATTTTCAATTTCAGGACTCCCTCCTTGAGCACAAGGTTAAAGCAAAGGGGTATATCTGCATGTTCCTTCCAAAATTTCATTGCAGACTCAATCCCATCGAGATGGTTTGTGTATATAATTTATTTTTTTCTAATAATATTTATTAAATCTAATTACAGTACTGGGGTTGGTGCAAATACAGGTACAGGCAAGTTTACAAAACTAAGTTCAAGGAGGCAAAAAAATGTGCACACAAAAGCCTTGATGCGTGCCCCATAGAGGTGATCCAAAGATTTTTTAATTGGTCTTGGCATTTCATGGACACATATTGGCACAGCTTGACAGGGAAGGCAGCCAAGTGGGCAGTGTGTAAACAAAAGTCACACCAATGGGTTGGCCAAGCAGCCATGATGTTGATTGAAGCTGTTGTGAACTGAGATTAACCCTACAAGTGGTATATAAAAATTTAAATTTTGCCCCAAAAAATCGTTCCAACCTAAAAGTTATGGGAAAAGTCCAGTGAGCCTAGATTTGGACATTTTCAGCCCATCTGAGAACAAATCCATTGTCCATTTGTCCTAAAAAAATCTAGTTCAGACACTATGGAAATTGTCAACTTTGGTTGTCCAGCATTGTAGAACAATACCTTCATCTTATTGTGGCCAATCAGGAAGACTGGGCAACAGTGCTGCCAATTGCCACCCTAGTACACAATAACATGAAGAATGGAACAATGGGCTTTTCCCCAAATGAACTTCTGATTGGAAGAGAACCCTCAGCTATGCCATTGCAAGGGGAAGGTACCCAAAACCCACTCACAGAAAGGAGGGTCAAACAATTAAGGCAACAGCAAATACTTGCCACCTAGGCACTCAATAACACTGCAAAGAAGTTGAGACCTACAGAAGCTAAGAGGAGTGTTGGTCAGAAGGTTTGGCTAGAAGCCAAGAATCTAGCCCTCCTGTACAAAATGATAAAACTAGCCCCTCAACATCATGGACCCTTCAAGATAGTGAAGGTACTATCCCCCATCACATACAAACTAGAACTTCCATTCTAATAGACAATACACCTGGTGTTCCACATGTCCCTACTGACCCCTTACATCAAAACAACAGAACACAGAGAAAACTTCTCAAGACCACCACCTGATCTTATTGATAATGATGAACAATACAAGGTTGAGACCATTCGCAGCCACCAACATCAAGGGAGGAAAAGACAATTACAATATCTTGTAAAATGGATGGGATACCCTAAGAGTGATAACATGTGGGAACCAGTGGAGAACATTCAGGCCCCCTTATTAATAAAACAATACCACCAACAACACCCCCTCGAAGCTATAAAAGCTAGCTTAATGCAAACCATACCTCATCAGTCAAACTGGATCACCAATGCCCCAAATTCTATCCTAAACCCAAGAAGCCTACTATTCCCCACCTTGACCTCACATCCCTCCTCTGCTCTTACCTATACACAACCCACAAGTTCACCATCTTTCAATCAGGCCAGCAAAGGCACTTCACGTACAAACACCACACCCAACATTCCTACAACTGCCACAAATACTACTGCCCCACACACCGCTAAATGTCTGTCAACCTATCCAACAAGTCTCCAGCCTCCTCTCACCAATCATCCATCTCAAGCAGAGACAAAAACCTCCCAGGACTCATCACCATCCCTGAAGAACACCTACCCACCTTCACCAAAGCTGCCATGGCCAACTTACCACACACAGTCATTGACACTGAAGATGAACCTCCATCCTTTCACCTCACTGTTGCCACCCAAGAAGCTGAGCAAGAATTCCCCCCAATCTCCCCACGCACCGCTAAAGTGCTACTACAAATGCACCCCAATATCAACAACACCATCCATGCAGTCGCCTTCGGACTCATCACCACCATACACTGCCACACCTTGGCCACCAGCCAGGAACTTGACCAATCCCAAACCTATGAGCAACAACTATAAAGCCAAATCACAGCTTATAACCTGGAGATCACCAGGCTCCAAGGATGACTGGGAACAGTCGACATACCCACAGGATTCAAGCCAAACCTGGGCCACATATCAAGCACAGTACCCCTCAGCATGGGGGAACAAGTTGTCCTGTGGTTCATTAGAAGGTTAGGAATAGGAGAGGTGGAAATGATAGCAGGATGGGAGGGAGACAAGCCAGTCTATGTGGCTCAACTTATTCTCAAACCCAATTGCTCACTACCTGTGGCTGACCCTATATCGCTCTAGTTTAGCAATCTCCTCACATCCCCAGGGGACAAGTTCAACACACTTGCCCAAGCTGTATACAAGTTGGACGACTGGGCAGCTCACACCAAAATCATGCAATACTATCACATCAACAAAGAATGCTGCGAACTCGAGGAACAAATGGCCATACTCCGAGCACACCTCTCCTTGGACAATGAGGCCCTCAACAGATGCAGGTTCTGCATCAAGGCAAGTAGAGTCCCACACCAGCTGCAGAACCTGCAAGGTCGATCCGACTTCCCCCAATGCCGTGGTGAGCAGCTGGGCCAACACACAGGAGGATGCCCACACAGCACTGGGCCAGGGGTCCCAGTCTGATGAGAGGGTAATGTCACCGCCTAAGCATGCAGTTAAACTGCCATACTGGTCTAGTGAATGGTATTGCTGGTATCACCAAGAAGTGGCTCATTACATATACATTTCCATTATTGACTCTCTTATATCCCATCTTCCCCTGCTCTGTATGCCTCAATTTGGGTCAGAGGAGGAGCTGTCTGTGTCTGTGTGTCCCCTGTATCACCCCTGTGATCATTGCCTTTAATAGGCATTTGTTATTGTCTCAGCTTATAGGTACTCCAGCTTTATTGTTAAGCTATAGTAATAGTCTCCTATTGTCTCACATCGTCTTATTGTCTCACTACCCCCATTGGTACAGGCTTATTGTCTCTATTGTCTACACATCTTACCTGCCCTCACTTGGAGGATAGCTATAAGTAGTGCTGTAGTACATCGTATCTCACTAAGTAGAGTCTCTTATGCAATCTAGCACATTGTACTCTCACTCCTCAGGGCCTTTCATGTGCATCACTTGAGGCAAATACCTCTAGGAGTTTCCCCTTCATCTCCTGCTTCATCATAACACGATTCTACTTGCACATCAAGTAGCTCACAGAGTCATCATAGTCAGGTTGCCATCTTGGCGGTAACAGTGTGCCACAATGCCTACTTGGTGTGTTTAGAGGGTGTCTCCCACTTCAGTCCTTGTGGGCTGCACTCTTGTAGGCAGCTTGTTTGACATCCTTCAGCTTGAGCAGATTGATGAGCATCTGCACTATTCCTGCACGCACTGCAGCATTACAGGGGGAAAGAGTGAGGGTCTGCGTGATGTTTCGTGTTTCATCTTGTCTAGTTACTTTCTCCCATTACATTGTCTACCCTGGGTTCCTTATCGCACAGAATTTTCGTTCTGAGTTGTGTTACACTCACCTGGTTGCAACGACCTTTCTTGACAGTACGGCCGTGCCCCTCAACCCTGGAACTTGAAGCTCTGAAGCTTCTGAATGGCCGAACGGTTCGTACATATTGAGACGTGCAAGGAGACGGGGTAGAAAGATAATATGAAGCAACTGGCCATTAATAAGTGGTGCTTGGTGTACATATAGATCTGGATATCCGCGACACGGAATTGAACCTTACGAGTTATCCCTGACGCGGCTCATCCTACGCCAGGTGAATCCATCATATTCACTGATACCGAGAAAGAGTCAAGTTCGTTGATGCGGCGCACCTGGAAGATGAACTGTTAGGGGTTTTTGCAGGGTAAGGGTAAGGGTAGCCTTGAAATACCCCAGGGTTACCATTGACGATCCCTATTGATGCTGGCAGTGCGCGAGACCAAGCAGGGCGGTGCTCATGGAGGGACGATCGCGAAACAGCATCGGCCCAACCAGATTTGCTACGTGCGGCTGCCATTGCCGTCGACGACCTCGTCCAAAAGCGGGCGAGGCGAATCTTGTTGCCTACTCTGAGGGTATCAACGCCTCAGCAACGCATTCTATACATACTACAGTAGTTTCGAATGTTAGACAGACCTGCACTGCGGGACAACAAATGGGTGGGCCCGGGCTATGAATGGGGATGTGGTAACAGGGGCCTTCGTAGAAAGCGCGTGGTCAAGGGTAAAAGTAGCCATGCGGGGCGCTGCGCCACTGTCCGACGTGCATCACAAGAATGAATGGCCAGCCTGAGCTCGATTAGGATTTTGGACGGAGGAGTTTATGCCTTCATTGTAGGCACTTGGATAACACCGACTATCCGGACTCGTATTTCCTCTGGGCCTATCAATCTGGATCTTTGACAGCACGACCGTGCACCTCAACCCTGAAGCTTGAAGGTCTGAAGGTCTGAGGCTTCTGAAGTACCGTACATATTGACTCGGAGACGTGGTAGAAAGATTATGCATGATGAGGCAACTGACCTTTAATGGTGGTGCTTGGAATAGATGGATATGCGCTACTCGGAATTGGACCTTGCGAGTTATCCCCAGGCCCTAACCCAGCTCATCCGAGTCCTACGCCGAGTGAATCCGTTATTTCCACCGATACCGAGCACTTGACTGAGCAGTTCGTTGATAGGATCACTTTTCGGTGTTCTCCGAGTCGGCCCGCCGGGAGATGCAGCTTGATAGCAGCTTGATCAGAACATTCGAGCAGTTTTGACCTAGTACTGATGTTGCCCATCTGTCATGGAGCCTTGTCGCTTCGTCCCTGGAGCATGACGGCAATTGTTTTTAAATCATAAACTTTGCCATGCTACTGGGCCCTCTCCATTACATTCCCCATCATGGGCCATCAATGCATCAATGACCGTAAACGAGGTGGGTGCCCTTTCACTTGATTCTTCCTTAACCCTAGGCAAGTTTTCTGTACATTTCCTCTTTCTGAGATGTTCCCGTTGATGTCATCACATATTACACTACTGAACAGGACCACTTCTAGTGGGACACCTTGGTAAGCGTTGCCAGTGGGCGGCACGCATCCAAGAAACGTTGCTGAATCATTAGACAGTGGATTTCTACTTTTCGGGGGCCGTTTGCCAGCAATTCTTCACATACTGGACGGTCTATCAATGCCTCCGAGCCAGCGGTACATTCTGTACGCACAACTTAAACAGCAGTTTCGAAAGTTAGAGAGACCCTCGCTGCGGGGCAAAAGATGGCCAGTGGATGGTACCCAGGTCAATATGAATGGGGATGTGGTAACAGCCTAACACTGGCTAACAGGGACCTTCCCGGAAAGTGCGCAGGGAATTGATCATTGGTAAAACCGTAAAAGTAGCCATCCGGGACGTTCAATTGCCGCCACTACTATCTAACGCAGTTATCCGCAGCACAAGGATTAATAGGGTCAGATCCGGATTTCAGGAGGACGGGGTTTTGCCTTCATTGTAGGCGCTTGGAGCGCCGGCGGCCTTCAGGTGACAGTTTATCCGGATTTGTTCCGTGCCTATCAATCTGGATTCTTCTTTGCTGTCCATCTGTCACGGAGCCTTGAAACCGACTTGATAAGGACAGCTACTAGTATCAATCTCACCTGAGTGTATTCAGTTCCATCTCCATCCAATGCTCCCGACGACGGGCCGACGTGTTCGAAGGCGTTCCTGGGCTACTGTTTTTAAACCATAACTTGCCACTGGCATGCTCCGCGTCACGGGTCCTTTCCATCACATTCCCCACCATGAAAGAGGTAGACAGCCCTTCGCTCGATCCTTCCTTAATCCTAGGCAAGTTGTCTGTACATTTCCTCTTTCTGAGATGTTCTGATCGATATCATTGTCCTCTGAATAGGACCACTTCTAGTGGGATACCTTTGTAAGCATTCAGTTGGGTTGCACGCACCCAAGACCGAATCATTAGATAGTGGATTTCTACTTTTTGGGGGCCGTTTGCCAGCAATTCTACACGTATTGGACCAGCGGTGGGTCTCATTACCAATCAAAGATATGATAGATACCTTACCCAGTAGCAGTCTTCAAGGATTCAAAACGCGTCAGGTGAGCATTAGCGTCCTGGGCCCATGATGTTTATTTTTACGATCGTCGTGCCACGATGATCGTGGTAGAGTCTTTGTGGTTGCACAATTCACCATTCTTATGTTTCAAAGTGTCGTGTATGTATGCCTTGCCGTTTCCGTCATCGATCCTCCTAAAATTACTGATACGGATGTCAGACATTCGTTAGAGGCTTGGTATCACATGTATGCTCCCAATCCTTCTGTAAATGAGTGGTTGGTAACGTGATAATAGGGTCGATGGTTACGGGCAGCCTCTACTTTCCAACGGTCTGTTCTTCCATCGGATGTGTGTTACAGTGAGTACAGCCCGGGTCATTTACCCTATTCCAGGGTGGACGTGGAAGTGCTCTGTCAGTTCCCTGTGTCAATGCGTTCTTATTTGGTCCGCGAACACATTCCTCGCCATGCGGTTGGTTACTACCTGTCACGAATCAATGCCCAACTGATTTGGTTTATTTTTTCAAGCATCTATGCGCTGACAGAAAGCCGGCTCCAGTGTGGACTAGTAATAGTGCTTTCCACGTCTGCATTGATACTAGGTATCGTTACCACTGCGACGATTTGGAGTCAAGTTGCGAACCAGAACTCGTAAGGTATCCGAACATTAAACCGCTGATTGATACTAAAACAAGCCAGAAATAACTTTCTCGGCGCTCAAATATTTGCCACGTCGCAGGACGCCCCGTCCGTTTCCTGGCATGGATTGCAAGCTATCTGCGAGAGCCTCATCATGAGTACATCGCCTCTCCTCCATCTCCGTATAATTCAAGTTGAAACTGACTGTGTTCTGGATAGTCCTTCTTACCCGGGCACTTATAAAGTCCCGGAGTGGTCTCCAGAGGACTGACAGTGTCTTGAAACGTATCGTCCGCAGCGTCATCCAAATTGGACTCCTTGGCACCATTTGCGCCCTCGTCGGATTGGTATCTTGGTTTTTCTTGCATAATACGACCATCTATATAGTTTTTGACATGACAGTGGGCTCAATATACACACATGTGCGTTATTCATCTCGCAAGTCAACTCCGAGTCATATTAACAGCAATCATGTTTAGGTTGTATTTGACACACTCCTGTCCCGCGTCCGACTGCGTGAACGGTTGGCTGCCAGTGAGCACAGCCACGTGAACCCCAACTCACACCAACACCCAGATATATTTGAAGGACAGCGAGAGTGACAGATGGGGTAGTTTCTGTTATTTTGACCAGGAACCTCGCCATGGCACCATCGGAGAAACCAGGTCCGCGAGGAGCGCTTAATGAAGATGACAGGAAATCGAAAGTGCACACGCCGGAAAGGTAAACATCAAGTTACTAATGCAGTGAAATTGTCCCTCACCTCATCCAAGCCCACACCCAACTACACACCCAACCACAGCACTGCACGCTTTGGGAACACAACCATCGAGTGGCACTGTATCGTACTGCGTCTACCCAAATTAGTAACACTACCACAGAGATAATGTATTGATACTTGCGGCTTTCACATGGGCCCCATGCGAACTATCCGAGTTGCCAGCGGATTCAACTCGTCGGCATCACTGGCCACTGGCGCCGAGTTCCCTTAGTTGAAGTTAGTTCGCGCAGCTTGGAACTCCAAGTCATCAGTAATATTAATAGTGATTTATACAGACAACGAGAAAGGGCTGATGTATATTTCCCCAATGTTTCCCTCTCTCAACATTATTTCCCGGGCGCTTCATCTGAAATGATTAATGATCATTTAAGAACGATTGGTGTCAATAGCCAACCACACATAGTCAACAATGGCTAAGCATGATTGAGTTCTGGAGATTGTGTCATCCCATTCCATAAATAGTATGACAGGTACTAGTGTTAATACATTGGTGGGTCAATCCGGTTGAAAAGCGGGATTGGGGGGTCCGCGCGTGAGTTGCGAGGCATGCCGGCCTGAGACGAGGCGGGGAGGAGACAGGTTTAGACAATTGGGGTTCGAGAAGAGAATTTCGAGGGATGGGCCAGGGTGAGTCTGCATCACCACAGCCAGCCTAAAAGACTTCAATTATATATGGATCCATTCCGAGTCGATGGCGTTGTAACTACGAGTGGTTGTACAGGAACGTGGAGTCTAAGAGTAAGGTTGCCGGGCATGCCATGACCGGAAAACCAGCGGAGAGAGGAATGAGAGAAAGGGGAGGCGTAGAGTACACGCCGTGGCATAGGATGAAAGGTAGACGGGCACGAGACGCATCACGGGAGCCAAAGACACGGAGTACAGGGGATACAGGTATGATAAGACAAAACCAGGGGAATGAGCGAGCATTGGCAAGCGTGTCGTACGGAGGCGCGGCGCGGGCCTTTTGGGACAACGGAGAGTGTTGCGTGGGGGTTTGGTGGGGGTACGGGAGGAGGCATCAGAGCGAGGAATTCTGGCAGATTAAGAAGAGAGAATTGTTGGAATTGCGGGCGTGAAGGAACCTGGCAGGCAAGGGCGTGGATGAAGAATGAAAGGATGGGCGTGAGCGCGATGAAAGGGTGAGGCCGGTGAGGCCTGTGAAAGGGAGAGGCGCACGCGAGGGGGAAGCGGGCCCGGAGGTTGCCGGCGGGCGCGGCAATCACTTTGAACACACAGTGAATCCGGTAGGTAAGGCATTGATCCACCCACAGAATCATGATGACCACACGAACGATCCTGATCAGCATGATCATCGGTTAACTGGCAGGTAGGACTATGCACTATGCGCGCACAACAGAGTGTCAAGATGGTCTGCGGGAACGATACTAACTATGGGACTCGCAACGAAGTCATTGGTGAGGCCGATGAGTCAAATCCACCAGCGACTCGGGCTGTTCGTATCCCCATGTGAGAGTTGCAGGTATAAATACATTATCTCTGTGATAGTGTAACTAATTTGGGTAGAGGTGGTACTACTTGCCAAGCTACTCGCTCCTTACGCGTGCAGTACGGTGACCGTAGCTGGGGGTTGACTCAGATGAGGTCAAGGACGAGTCAATGTTAATTACACCACTAGCGATGTGTTTACCTGTGCCCATCTGATTCCACGACACCTTCCTTAAGGCTTCCTCGCGAACCTGGTTTATCCGATGTCACTAAGGTCAGGTTCCCAATCGAACTGTCAGAGGCAACTTGAACCCCGTCTGGTACTTTAGTCACGTGCGATGCTCCCTGTTCTTGTAATGTATCAGGGTGTAGCTGTAAGTTGGAGTTCTGTCATTTAGTACGGGGCGGACGTATAGGTGAACCAAGTCCTGCACCTGCAGAGACGTCATCAGGTCAACGGGACCGCCCTCCGCCAAGTGTTCCCGCAGTCGAACGCGAGACAGGAGTGTGTCGAATATAACCTAAACGCGACTGCCGTCAATACCAGGTAGGTTGCGAGATGAATAAAAACCCACATGTGTGTATATTGAGCCTACTGTCATGTCAAACATTTCATAGATAGTCGTTTTTCGCTGAAAAAACCAAGTCGCCAATCCGGCGAGGGCACAAAGGGTGCCAAGGAGTCCAACTTGGATAACTCTGCGGACGATACATTTCAGGACAAAGTCACTCCTCTTGAAACCACTCCGGGACTTTAAAAGCGCCCGGGAAAGAAGGACTGTACGGACATAGTAAGTCTCGATTACCGAGTAAGGGGAAAGATGGTGTACTCGTGATGAGGCTCTCGCAGATAGCTTGCAATCCATGCCAGGCAACGGATGTGGAGGTCTGCGAGATGGTGAATAACTGAGCGATGAGAAAGGTGTTTCTGGCATTTTTTGGCATCAACCAGGTGATTGGTGATTAATGCTTGGATATCCTTACGATTTCAAAGCTTTCCCCCAAACCGTTACGGTGGTAACGATACCTAGCACGAACGCAGAGGTGGAAAGCGCTATCACTAGTCCGCACTGGAGGCGGCTTTTTGTCAGCGCATAGATGCTGGAAAAAGAAACCAAATTAGTCGGGCATTGATCAATATTGATCTGCGACAGATGGTAACTAACCGAATGGCGAGGAATATGTTCGCGGACCAAATAAGAATGCATTGACACAGGGAACTGACCGGGCAGCGCCATGTCCACCCTAGAATAGAGTAAGCAGCTGTGTACACATCCGCATGGCAGGGCATACGGTTGGTACTTAGGGATTGCCCATAGTCATTAATGCTATAACGACATTCGAGTTACCGACCACGCATTTGCAGACCGAGGGATTGGGAACTTACATGAGATCCCAAGCTATCTGCGAAATTCTGACATCCATATCAGTAAATTTAGGGAGGTTCGACGACGGAAGCGGGCAGGCATACATGACACTTTGGAACATAATAATGGCGAACTGTTTAACCACAAAGACTCTAGGGCGAGCGTAAATACAAACCCTATGAGTCTGAGGCAGTAATGCTCACCTGACGCGCTTCGAGTCCCTGAAGCCTGCTACAGGTTAATGCACCTATCATATCTTGGATTGGAAATGAGACTCACCGATGGTCCAATATGTGTAGAATTGTTGGCATACGGCCCCGGCAAAGTAAAAAGTCACTGTCTAATGATTCAGCAACGGTTCTTGGACGACTATCGCCCCGACGCCTACAAAGGTATTTCAGTAGAAGTGGTCCTATTCGGTCACGGTAACGCAATGGCATCAATGAGAACATCTCGGAAAGAGGAAGTGTACAGAAAACTTGCCTAGGACTAAGGAAGGATCAAGCGAAAGGACGTCTGCCTCTATTACCGTGGCGGTCATTTGTGGGGAATCTGCCAGTGCTGGAGTGGGCTCGTTAGCACGGCAAATTTATGATTTAAAAACAAATGGGGCACATGCACCAGGAACGTTGCGGACATTTGAATTATTGTATCCCGGCCGCAGGTGGGAACGACATTGCATAAGCCAAGCTAAGATCAGGATCGACAGTGCGAGTGTGATTATCAAGTTAGCTCCACGACACGGTGACAGCCGTACAGCATTTGTTCAAAGCTGCTCGATGTTCGGATCAAGCTACGTCGCCCGGGCCGAAAGTGATGGGTTCGTGACTGGGCTGTGCCTCGGGCTCGGAGAACTTGCTTGGAATCGGTGGGTAACGTGGGTTCACTCGGCGTAGGATGACTAGATGAGCCGGGTCTCATCTAGGAAAACCGTCAAAGAGCCTTTTGACTTGAAGGGCTTTTGACCGGGCCACGCTCTATGAGCTGGGCCTGGGATAACCCACAAGATTCAATTCGCGGATATTCTGTCACGGTATCTATTCCAGGGACTGCCTTACATGGTCAGTTGCTTCAAGTTGTCTTCCTACCACGTGTCCTTCGGGTCTTCAAGCCCCCGGGTTGAAGTGCGCAGTCGTATTATCAAAGAAAGGTCAAGAATGATGGTGTCCGGCCGGAGAAACTGAAAGCCGTAATCGAGCTGAGTCAGCGACTGCGACATGTGGATACGGTCTTCAGTTGGACACATGGCTACTTTAATTCTTGACCTAATTCGCCCTGCGCTTTCCCATGGAAGGTCCCTGCTTGTCACCACATCCCCATTCATCTCAGCCCCGGCCTCGCAGCGTCGGTATGTCCGACGTTTTGAGACACATGCATTCCTTTCGATCCAGGTACGTTTACTCTCGTGTGGATGTTCGAGTGACATATGGAAGCAACGTTGAGTGGGCTAACGTCTGAAGTTTTTCATAGACCACTGCCCCTGGAGTCTGTGCTTATCGCATCGTGCACTAGTTTCTGGACAAATGTATGATTATGTGGCTTTGCTTTCTACAAAGCGTGAAATGCATCACCTTGATGTCCTGAAGTTAGGGGGGACATCGGGGGAGCTAGGGCAAGAATCTACGAAAACACACAAGGTGTTGGCATACGTGCCCGGGGCTGCATCTACCAACCCCAACTCCCTGTCACGAAGACGAGATACCGTCGATCGACACAGGGAATATATGTTCAATTGAAATTATGTGCGTGCTCGCATAATTCTGGTGACGCAAGGATGCCTGGAGTGGATATGTCTTCGCGACGCTGAAATAGTTGACGCTGACGGTGGAATGTGTGCGGTACAGAGTGGGTCCTAAATCGTCCGTCGGTTTCATTTGAATTCCAAAAAGCCGCTGAGATATGCGTCCATTCTATTTCATGCAGTGACCCTGCATCATTGTAAAATACCTTTTTTTGTTGCCACTGGAGGCAAGCGAACATCAACGGGCAATGTGGGGCAAGTGTCAGCGAGCAGGGCTAATCGTAATGGTAAACCTTCAAAGTCACGAAATGTGAACGTCTTGCGTAACGGACGACCAGGAGGTTCATTTGTTGGTAGATTTGGATTCACGTTACCCCCCTTTACGCATTTCACCAACAAGACTCATTCTGCTGTTTCCTTGTTCTCTCTCTTCTTTTTAATGTCAGTGTCTCTGAGATTGTGGATCACCGGACGCTGTCATATCCTTCCTTCCTGGCTTTAGGCTGGATTCGCTGCTACGTATGGAAGCCAAAAGACCCACTAAGTTCGAAGCATAGATCATTGACAAGATGGAAGCGATGATTGGCTTGAAAAGGTTACCGTGCACCCCGAGCACAAGTCAGACATGGTTTGTGCATCGCGCACTGCGAAACTGGACAGTACGGCCCTGCCCGCGCGCAGATTAAATCGGCATCCTTTCCATGAAAAGAACTGTAAATTAAGTCTGTAATGTATATAGCTTACTGAGGAGGGCTCGGAAAGAGGGAATGGGAACACCCAACTGCTGCCAGCGTGGCGGGTCTGCGGCAAAGTTTGCGCATGTTTGCGGAATACGCGGTCACGTGTTGTTGCTATTTTCTCATCCGAAGTTTTCTGAGTACCGCGTACCGGAACACGTTAGGTCAGCAATCCCAAAATGGAAAAAACTTAGTCATCGAAGCGGTCTTTAAACCTTTGTGTTAAGTAATTGTGTTCCATAGTTTCGTACCGCGTTCCATAGATTCAGTAAAGACCAAAATAAAGAAAATAAATAACTAAATAATTCAAGGAGATTGTGGTTGTGGCCACAACGCGAGGGAGGGAACACAACAGCACGTCACGCGTCGTGCGTGTGTGTTTCCGAAGCTCACTACACTCACTACACTTGCCTACCCATGCAATGACGACATTACCACGTTTCTGCCTGTCTATTGCCCCGCCTGATGCTTCAATGATGGCCAGGCCGAGCACGCCACCTGCTGAACTCTGTCTAGATCTGGGATTAACCCGGAGCAATGCCCCTGCCGCCCTGGAACAATCTCCACGTGCTGAACGCCCAAGTGACGACCCTCCAGAGACCGCAGAGACTCCAGCCACTTCGACAAGGAGGGGAAGCTTCAATTATGACCAGGAGCACGGTGTTTTCACGTTGGAATGGGCCAATCTCACTGCTTTCAACGCGTGGTGCTGGGAAGAAGAGCTCTGTTACTCAATCGAGCTCATCACTTCCACAGTTAAGCACAGGGGACCTCTCTGGACCCAGTACCAGCTTTACATCTGCTTGCACCAACTGTCCAGGGGCCAGAAACATTACAAAAAAAAGAATCTGGCCTGGAATCGCAGGATCAACTCGAAAAAAACTGGCTGCCGTTGCCAGGTTGCAATCAAACTTTATCCACACACAGACATCATTTTGGGTCATTACACGAGCACGCACAATCACAAAATCGGCTCCAGCAATATTGCTTACATGTGGATGTTGGGTGTTGCCCAGGAACAAATCATATCTATGCTAGTTCAGAAGGTGGATCATA
>WNFC01004225.1_pt1 | contig 15607 bp, 12 predicted proteins | sample 5400541 | NCBI WGS metagenome assembly WNFC01 (sample SAMN13153342, study PRJNA577476) | soil metagenome | isolation source: 120 cm saprolite under Douglas fir tree site 2 hole 2 replicate 1 | place: USA:California | collected 2015-04-18
AAACCATGCAGACACTTCGTGTGCTCGCGATTCTTTTCTTCGTCGGTCTCTTCATCCTGGCCTATGCCATCTGGGGAAGAGCCGGTCGCGACACTTCTGCGGCGCCTGTTGAGCCCCCACCTCTTGTTCCGGTTGCGCAGCTTACAGAGTTTAAACCCGTGAAGAATATCGAACTCCAGTACCACCAGCCTGATCTGCCGCCTGGGCCCGGACACGACGTCTTCGCTGCAGAATGCGTCGTCTGTCACTCGCCGCGCTATGTCGTGGACCAGCCTGTCTTCCCCAGAAAGGAGTGGACTGCGGTAGTTCACAAGATGGTGGAAGGCTACGGCGCAAATCTCACGCCCGATCAGGAAAAGGAGACCGTCAATTATCTAGTCTACTGGCACGGCAAGGAAGATGCCCCGCCCGCATCAGCCGAGAATGCAAGGTAAGTGGAAGCCCGGATTTGAGTCCGGGGACCTTGGAAGCTTTGGTTGGAAGGAGAGTGTTTCGGCCAAATACTGGCAATCATGGCAAAGTTGGCAATTAGGGTTTTCGAATCTCTTACCATGCCCAATGATCCGTAAGGTGGGCCCACAATCTCCGGCAGCTGAATGCTAATTGCCAATTGCTAATTGCTCGAAACAGGCAACAGGGCACGACTTCCGGTCGTGCCGCAGAGATCAATCAATAAGGCGGCTTTAGCCGCTGTACTCCCGCGGGCCGACAGGGAACAGCTGAATTGTTTTGCTGGCCTCTGTCATAACGATAAGGTGATAAACCCGACACTTTTGAACCGTTCAATTTTGGCAATCATGGCAATTCGTATCCGCGGGCTGAGTGCTGAATGCTGAGTGCCAATTGCTAATTGCTCAAACACCATGACCAGCAACGCCAACCCACTCCCAAGGACCGACTACGATCTGATTCGCTGGCACGGATTCGCCGCTTTAATCACGGTGGTTATCTCCGCGCTCTTCGGGATTGTGGTAGCCACCAAGTTCAACTTCCCCAACTTCATGGGCGGCCATGCGTGGGAGACATGGGGAAGATTGCGCTACAACCATACCCAGGGAATCTTCTTCGGCTGGCTCGGTAATGCCTTCATCGCCTTTTGTTATTACGTAATACCCCGCCTGACCAACGGTCCGGTCACCAGCCGCAAGCTCGGCTGGGCGATATTCTGGATATGGAACTTCGCCGTGGTGCTTCCAGGTTGGGTGCTGGTATGCATGGGCTTCAGCCAGCCGCTGGAGTGGGCCGAGTTTCCGCTGGTAGTCGACTTCTTCGTCATCCTGGCGTTTGCGCTGATGATCGTTCAATTCGTGAAACCCTTCTTCCGCGTTCCCGCGGGCGATCTCTTCGTCTCCGGCTGGTACATCATCGGCGGATTGGTTTTCACCGCGTTCGCCTATCCCATCGGCAATATTGTGCCGCAGCTCGTCCCCGGAGCTAAGGGAGCCGCCTTCAGCGGGCTCTGGATCCACGATGCCGTCGGTCTCTTTGTGACCCCTCTGGCCGTCGCTATGGCGTATTACGTCATCACAGCGGCAACCGGGCGCCCCATTTACAGCCACTTCATCTCCATGCTCGGATTTTGGATGCTGTTCTTCATCTATCCGCTGAACGGCACCCACCACTATGTCTACTCGGCAATTCCCATGAGTGCGCAGCGCGGCGCCATCGTCGCCTCCGTCTATCTGGGATTGCAGGTCATTCTTGTCGTTACCAATTTGTTGCTGTCTCTGCGTGGCTCCAGCAGCAAGGTGGGCAACGATGTAGCATTGCGCTTCCTCTGGGTTGGCATACTTTCCTATCTCGTCGTAAGTCTGCAGGGCTCCGTGCAGTCGATCATGCCCATCAATCGCTTCATCCACTTCTCCGACTGGGTCATCGGCCATTCGCATCTGGCCATGATCGGCTTCGGCAGCTTCATTGCCGCGGGCGCCCTTGCACACGTCTGGAAAAACATACCCGGAGCGCGCTATAACGAGCGCGCGATGAACTGGTCGTTTTGGCTGTTGGCGATCGGACTTGCCATCATGGTGGCCGATCTCACAGCAGTCGGCCTGGTCGAAGCCCAGATGTGGGTCAGCCGCGCTCCCTGGATTGATTCTGTCCGCGCCGCCTCTCCCTACTGGCTCACCCGGGTTTTCTCCGGTCTTCCTATCATCGGAGGTTTCATTCTCTTCTGGGTCGGTCTCATCACCGGGCCGCGCAACGAATTGAAGGCAGCACAGCCCGCCCCGGAGCCCGCGCCCCAGCCGCCGGCCGCCGTTAGTCCTCATGCTCCGTCCATCCTCAGCTATGCCTTCGTCGTCGCCTTTGTAGCGGGCTTTGGCTTCTTTGTTCTTTCGTTCGTCGCCCTCGGCGTCGTCCCCGCCGTGCAACTGCAAGCCGAAATCAAACGAACCGCTCCGCATTTCACACAACCGCTCACCGCTTCGGAGGAACACGGCCGTGTCATCTACGGGAGGGAGGGATGCGCTTACTGTCACACCCAGCAAGTGCGCACAATCGCTGCAGACGTGCGACGCTTTGGTGGTTCCACCGAGGCGTGGGAGACCACCTTTGATTATCCGCAACTCTGGGGAACCCGGAGGATCGGCCCTGATCTCGCCCGCGAGCACGGCCTGCGCAATGATGATTGGCAGTACGCCCACCTCTTTAATCCCCGCAGCACCGTCCCCGATTCGATCATGCCCGGCTATCCCTGGATGTTCAACGGATCGGCCGCAAAGCCAACCAGCGACGCCCTCGATCTGATTGCTTATGTTCGTTCGCTTGGCAGGGAGCGCGAACTTGCAGGAGGCTCCGGCGATCGGTTGGTCGATCACGGCATGGGCATGGCGATGGACATGACAGCAAGCCAGGGCTCCCAAAGCGTGCCCGAGACGCGACCTCGGATCACCAAGATGGGAGTGGACGATTCGGCGCCTCTGTTCCTCGCGTCTCAGTCTTCGGATCCAGGCCGGATTGCCCACGGAAAGGTGGTCTTCACGCACAACTGCTCCGGTTGCCACGGAGCTGACGCCGACGGCAAGGGCCTGGCCTCCAACAGTCTGCTCCCCAAGCCGATCGATCTTCACTCCGACCATTTCTCCGATGCCCATCTCGCAACCGCGCTTTGGGACGGTGTCTACGGCACCGCGATGCCCGCCTGGAGGGAGTTGGACAAGGACGACCTCACCGATCTCACAGCCTATGTTTACTCCCTCGAATCCAATCAGGTCGCCGTATCCTTGCCGGATGTCGCCTTCGTGGCGGCGAAAAAGACCTACGACGCGCATTGCTTAAGCTGTCACGGCGAGAATGGCCGCGGAGACGGCCCGGCAGCGGGCGCTCTCAAGCCGTCGCCGGTCGACTTCCACGTTCGTCAACCTTCGACGGAGCGTGCCTGGAACGTACTCAACGACGGCATTCCCGGGTCCTCAATGCCGGGCTGGAAAAATGTGCTCACACAGGATCAGCTCAGGTCGCTCGTGCCATACGTCCAGCAGTTCTACGAAAGCAACAAGGAGCTGACACAACGATGATTAACTTTATCGTAGGCATCATCTCGGTGATGGCGGCGGGTTTTGTCGTGGTCTGGATCGCCCGCCCATCATTTCGTAAGTGGATAGAACAACCAAAGTACACCGTGCTGGAAAACGATCGACGCTTCAAAGAGACACAACAGAAAAACAATTGCTAATTGCTGATCGTCAACTGCCCAAAGCGACCAACAGACCACCAGACACCAGATCACCAGATCACGCAGGCAAGGCGCGAAACATGCTTTTTCAGAATCCATATCTGGCGTTGGCTAATCGCCGCCTCCGAATACTGGGTCGCCTTGAGATCGTCGCCGCCTGCGCAATCGTTGTGGGTTCGGTTGGGTGCGCACATAAAGCGAAGACCCCGCTGACCGAAGTGGAAGTAGCGAAGCCGGTTCGCACAGATGTTCCTGTCTATTCCGAGTGGATTGGAACCACGGTTGGCTATATCGACGTCCAGGTTCATTCCAAAGTGGCCTTGAATTTGCAGTCGGCCCGCTAGTCAACCGGAATTGAAGTAAGGTGTTAAAATTTAGGGAGTTAGAAGCCAAGTAGGTCGTTCAAAACCACATTGGCCCTGTAGCTCAGATGGATAGAGCGACGGTTTCCTAAACCGCAGGTCGCAGGTTCGACTCCTGCCAGGGTCACCACGTCTAACCACGCTCGATTGGTAGTCGTAGAAGAGGTCGCTTTCGATCTGGGCCAGTCCTATTGCTTTCCCGGCGCGGAGTGAAACGGATCGTCTTCGGGAATATCGGAAACGTCCTCCGGACTTGGAATGTCCAGATTAACGACGATGGGCTCCTGGCCGCTGCGCACAATCACTGCCTCCACCGGCTCATCCTTGCGTGCGTTCAGCTCTTGATGAGGAACATAAGGAGGGACGTAGACGAAGTCACCAGGACCCGCTTCATCGACGAACTCCAATTGATTTCCCCAGCGAAAGCGCGCGCGGCCCCGTACAACGTAGATCACGGTCTCCAGTTCGCCATGATGATGAGGGCCGGTTTTGGCATTGGGGTGCACCACCACTGTTCCCGCCCACAGTTTTTGCGCGCCGGCTCGGGCAAACGAGATGGCTTCGGCGCGTGTCATACCGGGCGTCTGAGGTGTGTTGGTATCCAACTCGCCCTTGCGAACGATCCGCAAACCGTGGTTTTTCCAGTCGAGTTTGTCGTCGGAGCCCATTCAACACGATATTACACCAGCAACCGCCGTTGATATTGCAACACGCTTCTCAGTTGGCAAAAGCCCGGCCGCCTTTGCATTGCTGACTTTCAGGCGAACAGCGCAATTTTAATAAAATATTTGCAGCTTACGAGTTGCCCGGCAATACGGAGTAAAGCGACGGTAAGGGCGTTTATCTCCACTCGTCCAAGGCAGATGCTTACAGCTTTTACGCTGGAAAATCTGTTTAGTTCGTATCTCGATCATTGCGGGCTGCGTATTGATTAATATGGATGGTCCGACTACCTTTGACGTTCCTGGCCCCTTCGAAGCGCGCTACCTCGCGTTCCTGGAAACGATTACTCACTTGCGCCCCCGCCTTCACCGGTACTGCTCCCGCATGACCGGATCGGTAATGGATGGCGAGGACATCGTTCAGGACGCGCTCTTCCTGGCCTATCGAAAACTTGAGACGTTTGACGACAGCCGTGCGCTGACACCGTGGCTGTTCCAGATCGCACATAATCGATGTATCGATTTCCTTCGCCGCGGCCGGGTCCGTCGCGAAGCCGAAGGAGCTTCAATTCAGCCGGATTTCGTCATGCCCCCGGAACCCATTGGCCAGGATCTCAATTTCGCTGTCGAGCACCTCGTGATGGCGCTCGCTCCAAAGGAGCGCGCTTGCGTCCTGCTAAAAGACGTCTTCGACTATTCTCTCGAAGAGATTGCGGAGCTTGTTGGCTCCACGGTAGGTGGTGTCAAATCCGCGCTCAATCGCGGCCGGTCAAAACTAGCGTCGCTGCCTCCCCAGCCGGCGCCGCCGACTGTGGAAAAGCCCGAAGTGTCACGCCTCCTTCATCTCTATGTGGAACGATTCAATCGACGCGACTGGGACGGCATCCGGGAACTCATTACTGCTGATGCCCGGCTGCGGGTAGCGGACCGGTTCGAAGGCCCGCTGGCCGACGCGCCATACTTCGGGCGATACGAGCGTATGGCGATGCCATGGCGAATGACTCTTGGCGTTGTGGACAGTCAACCGGTCATCATCGTGCTTCGTCAGGTGAACGAGCAATGGTTCCCACACGGAGTCATTCGTGTCGAAGTCAGGAACAACTCCATCACCCGCGTCGTCGATTACTCGCACTGCCCCTGGGTACTAGCTGCCACCGAGTCCCCGGTTGTTTAAATCTCATGACAAAGTCTGCGTATCTTTCACCGACTGGTAATCGTAATAAGGATTGAAACGCAAATCTCGTGAAGGAGAAACCATGCAAACGAAAGAAGCTCTTCAATTCGCGCTGTCCCTTTCGGATAGCGCTGTCATGAGCGCGATCGACCAGATGAGTGATGACCCAACACACTTCCCGACGCCAAATGGAGGTTGTCACCCGCTCTGGGTTCTTGGCCATCTCACGCTGGTCGAAGGTAATATCCCGGCAGTCCTCTTCGGAGATGAGAACCCCGTGGCTGAGTGGTACCAACTCTTCGGTGAGAAGTCGGAACCGGTAAACAATGCCAAATCGTATCCATCATTTTCCAAACTTCGAGAAAAGTACCTTGAGTTGCGTGCAAAGAACCTGAAGATCCTGGCATCGCTTAGTGAGGATGACCTTGATAAGCCGACGAAGGCGCCACCGCAGGGACGTGAACACGAGTTTGCCACCTTCGGACGCAGCTTTCTCACCCTGGCCCTGCACCAGGCCATGCATCGCAGCCATGTGACTGACTCACGGCGTGCGGCTGGACGTGCTGTCGTTGCCGCCTGACCCCAGGGCTTGGCCACGACTTTGTGCCCCTTCGGCTTCAGGGCGAAGGGGCCCAGCTTACAAGACCAGCTTAAAAGAAAAGCGCTGACATGGTAGCCTTTCCCGGATGCGGCGATTCTGGAGAACGAATGGAAATCCGTGATGACGAACTCGAAAGATTCGAGGCCGAGGGCGCTGCGCCGCTGCCGGAACCGCATGATCAAGGTTGTGTTGAGCACGATGGAGCTCAGATCAGGTATGCAACCTACGGTGCCGGCTCACCCGTGATCCTGCTGCACGGAGGCCTGGGTCACGGCGGCAATTGGGGGTATCAGGTTACGGCTCTGGTTGGCGGCGGCTATCGCGTTGTTTTAATGGATAGCCGCGGCCATGGGCGCAGTACTCGCGACGAGCGGCCGTTTTCCTATGAGTTGCTGGCATCAGACGTCCTGGCGGTGATGGATGCGTTGCGTCTTGAAAATGCCGTCCTGGTGGGATGGAGCGATGGTGCGTGTACCGCTTTGGTTCTTTCGGGTAAAGCTCCGTCGCGCATCGCCGGCGTATTTTTCTTTGCCTGCAATATGGACCCAAGCGGCGTAAAACCCTTTGCAACCACTCCCGCTCTGAACAGATGCTTTAGCCGGCACAAGAAGGACTATGCCCGGCTATCGGCTACACCAGACCGCTTCGAAGAGCTTGTCGAAGACATCACCGTGATGCAGCAGACGCAGCCCAACTACTCTGCGCAGGATCTCGCGAACATCAGCGTGCCTGTGGCGATCGTTCACAGTGAACATGACGAGTTCATCAAGCGAGAACACGCCGAGCATCTTGCTCACACTATCCCCAAAGCGGAGTTTGTGCTTCTAAGAAATGTAAGTCACTTTGCGCCGCTGCAAAGGCCTGAGCAATTTAACGCGGCAATACTCACCTTCCTGGATAAAGTGCGCACCTAACCGGGTTAGCACCGATATGTCAGCTTGCGGAACATGATCTGCGTTCACCCTTGCCGGCTTTCCTTTCTCGCCGTTTGTTACCTCAAGGTTTGATGGCCCATGTTTTTCGCCTTGCAAAGGCGAACAAAAAGCGATATATATTTCTGGGGGATACAGACGTGCTCGCGGACTTTGCGGTGTGATGCCTGACATAGTCGGTTACCTTGATTCGTTTTTGAACATTTTTATTTTCCACAGCACTGGGCCGCCGCGCGCTTTACGTTTCTTTCCATGGAAGCCCTTGCAACAAATCCATTTGCTTTCGTTCTTCGTATGAAGAGAGTGGAGATGTTGCGCAACAGTTGACACATTTTGTCACTTCATTTTGAGCAACGTTTGAAACGGGAATGTGTCTAATACCACTAGCTAGTAACGGAAGTACCAGCGTTCGCAAGACCAGATTCCTAAGGCATCAGACGGAGTTGCCAACGGTTCTGGGTGAGTCAGTACTTCTGGTTGTTTTGGATCTCAGGATGTGGAGGAGACGGTGAAAATCTTTGATGCACTCTTTGGTTGCTGGCACAAGAACATGAGTTTTCCCCTTAGCGCCAGGCAGGGACAGCGGCAGCGCCGGTCACAGGCCGCAACGCAGACAGGCACGTACGTGGTTTGCCTGGATTGTGGCCGCGAATTTGCCTATGACTGGAAAACCATGCGCGTGGTGGCAAGTGGCCGCGCCGTGGCGCCTGTTCACTCCCACATTGAGGTGGAAGCCAAGGCAAGCTGATTCATTCTGATTTGGGCCAACAACTTTTCCGGCTAAAACTTTTATGGATATCCAATTTTTTAACTTCCGGGCACTCAACGCGGTGTTGAACGCGTTATGTCACGTTTGGTACAACCCTTCTCTTCACATTGCCGTGATTCGCGTTCTTTCATAAGGCTGTAGAGAAGGCTCAGGCTACAAGGTATCCGCAGCAAATTCAAGGCAGTCGACGTTGATAAGATCCAGAGGGGCGCGAAAGTGCCCCTTTCGTATTTTGGGGCTCAACCACAGAGGTCACAGAGGAACACCGAGGAAAGCGAACCACACAGGACACGAAGGAACACGAAGGCGAATCCGACGGGAGAATCCGGCCGGTGAGTTGTGCAGCGACAGTGATTCGAAACCAACAAGAGCTGGGGTCGCTAAATAGGCCGCGTGAGCATAAAACGGATTTCCAGAATGCACCCGCCTTCGAGACAAGTATCAGGCACGGCTTTAGCCGGGCCAACAGAGCCGAAACGAATTGGGCTTTAGCCCCTGAAATTTCCACCGGAGCGCCAAATCAGCGCCCACTCACAGCTTTCGCCACCGCCCCCTGCTCCATCTCGATAATCTCCACCCATTCGGCTTTTACATGCGCCACATAAACCACCTTGCCGCCCAGCATCTGTGCCGCCGCGTCGGGTGAGAGATCACGATGATAGTCAAAAAACTTCCGGTTCAGTGCCTCCCACCGCTCGGACTGGAACCATGTGGCGGCTTCGTACTTGGTGGAAAACAGATACACCACCTGATATTTACGCTTCATTGGCTGTGCATGGAGCATTTCTTCCAGAGTAAAGTCGCGTAAGGGAACCGTAGTGAGTGGCGCTTGCACGTAGCCCAGATATGTCTTGGAAAGTTCATCCGTCGCAGGCCAGGCGGTAAGGATGGTCGCGTCGCGCTCATGCTGTTGCAGAAAATCAGCGGCACGCTGATGCAAGGTGACGTAATCGCGATAGGTGAGGTTGTCTTCGGGCGCAAAGCGGTACGGCGGATCAAAGAACAGCGCCAGGACAAAGAAGATCACCAGAACGGCCGTGGGCCATTGCCAGTTCAGAATGCGGCGTCGCAACGTGGACATGGCAATAATGATCAGCAGAGGATAAGCCGGCAACAAATAGCGCGTGAGCAGTGCGCCGCCCAGCAGAGAGAACGCAAGCACGTGAGCCAGCATGATCAACGCGAACTGTAGTTGAATTGGAATGGCAATTCGTTGGCGTTCGCCGTCTTCATCGGTCACCGGCGGAAACCACATGGCGGCGATCATGGCTCCGGTGAGTGCCAGCATGTTCATGGTGCCAAACAGATGCCAAAGCCGCAATATGAACGCGAGCAAAAAACGCACAGGCGTAATCGCCTGGGTCACGTTGTACTGATAGAAATCCGCGTTCCCGAAGAACCTGCCTGTGACGTGATAGTGATACACCAGCCAGATTGATAGCGGGATAATTGCAGTGAGGTAGGGAAGCGCCCGCGCGAGTCTCTCACGAAAAGTGTCAGCATCGCGCCGAGTCGTCTCGAAGAAGCCCAGCTCAAACACAGCCAGCGCCAGCGGCGTAATGATGGCCGTCTCTTTGCACAACACAGCCAGGCAGAACGCAAGTTGGGCTCTCCATCTTTGCTTCGTAATCTCCGGCTTCTCAATCGCCAGCCTGATTCCGACGAGCGTAAACGCGGCTGCCGCCAGATCTGCATGTGCCAGCGAGCTCTGTGCGAACCACACTGGATAGATGGCTGTGGCGATAGTCGCGGCTGTCGCCACGGGCCAATTGGAAATATTGCGAGCCAATAAAAAGACGTTCGTCAGCGCCAGCGCAGCCAGCACAAGTTGAGCGATTCGCGCCACTGCCGGCATCCAGCCCGCGATCGCGAACCACATCGCCAGGTATGCTGCCGGAAGCGGAGGATGGCCGGTATCCAGGGTCGTCTGAGGAATAAGGGAATGAAAATGCACCAGATCGTAGGCGGCGGGAACATAAAACCCGGCCTCATCCCAGAAAAAAGGCAGGTGCAGCAGCGGCGCGTGGAGAATCACAATGGCCACAAAGATGACGCAGAAAAGCTGCACGCCCCCAAAGCGTGGCCAAACATTCCTGGTTGATCTCATGCTGCGCCCATTCGGTCAGACATAAGAGCTAGTGAATGGGGCCGCCAGGCGGCATGATGTTGGCATCCAACTTGATCTCGCCAAACGCATTCTCATACTGGTGAATATTTTGCTGCAGGATGGAGACCAGCGCTTTGGCCTGTTGCGGGCTGAGATAGACTCCCTGAAAATTATGGACTTCAACCTCTTCCGTGCTTTGCGGTTGCAGGCGTCCAAAGATCAAAAGAAAGTCCCAAACGCTCACCCGGACCTGCACCGAATTGGCATAGCCGTCGCGGTACTCCGGCGAATTCAGGATACGAATATTTGGTTGCGGCGGAATTGACATGTGCGCCCTCCAGGGCTGTGCATCGAAGTTCAAGCATCCATTCAAGCAGCGAAAGTTCAACCATCCAGGTTGAAGCATTGAACATAACAGAACTAAGCAGGGTGGGGAAATGCGAAGCGCGTGAACGCCGCATCACAGCGCGGCCGGCAGGGTTCATTTATAATCTCGGGTCTTAAGAGGTCGATATGGATTTGAGCATTGTTGAAGTCCACGCGCGGGAGATTCTTGATTCCCGCGGCAATCCCACCGTTGAAGCAGAAGTTTCACTTGGTGATGGTTCCATCGGACGCGCTGCCGTTCCCAGCGGAGCTTCCACCGGCGAACATGAAGCCGTGGAACTGCGCGATGGCGACCAGGACCGCTATCTGGGCAAAGGCGTTCTGAATGCTGTGGGCAACGTGAATGCGGTCATCGCCGACGCGCTCCAGGGTATGGACGCGACCAGCCAGCGCCACATCGACAACACCATGCTGGAACTTGATGGCACGCCCAATAAAGCCAAACTCGGCGCCAACGCCATTCTCGCCGTGTCCATGGCTTGCGCCCGCGCCAGTGCTGCTGCTCTTAAAGTTCCGCTTTACCGTTATCTCGGCGGCGTAGGCGCGAATTTGCTGCCTGTGCCGATGATGAACATCCTCAATGGCGGCGCGCATGCTGACAGCAATGTGGACTTTCAGGAGTTCATGGCGATGCCCGTTGGCGCTGACACATTCGCTGAAGCGTTGCAATGGGGCGCAGAGATCTTTCACACTCTTAAAGGAGTACTTAAAAAACGCGGATACAGCACCGCGGTGGGCGACGAGGGCGGTTTTGCCCCGTCACTGAAGGCGAACGTCGAAGCCATTGAAGTAATCCTTGAAGCGATCGGCCAGGCCGGTTTCCGTCCCGGCGTAGAAGTTGCTATCGCGCTTGACCCGGCAGCCAGTGAATTCTTTGACAAGGACCGGAGCAGGTACGTCTTCAAGAAGTCTGATAAGTCGGTCAAGTCGTCTCAGGAAATGGTCCGCTTCTGGGCAGACTGGGTGCGCCAATATCCAATTGTCTCCATTGAAGATGGTCTTGCCGAAGATGATTGGGACGGTTGGCGCATGATGACGGACGAACTGGGCGACAAAATTCAGCTCGTGGGCGATGACCTTTTTGTGACGAACACTGAGCGTCTCAGCCGCGGCATTGATGAAGACGTGGCCAATTCGATTCTGATCAAGGTCAACCAGATCGGCTCCGTGAGTGAGACACTGGATGCCATCGACATGGCGCGGCGCAATGCCTACACGGCCGTGATCTCGCACCGTTCCGGCGAAACCGAAGACACCTTCATTGCCGATCTCGCCGTAGCGACTGGCGCGGGACAAATTAAGACCGGATCAGCTTCCCGTACCGATCGCATTGCCAAATACAACCAGCTCCTGCGGATTGAAGAAGAACTGGGCGAAGCGGCGCGCTTTCTCGGCCTCGATGCGTTGAACTGCAGCGAAGAAGTGGTGGCCAACAAAATCGTGGCATAAAAAAACGCGGCCGATTTCTCAGCCGCGTGTGCCTTCAAGTTGTTGTTTAAGTTTTAGTCAATTTCGCGGCGACCTCTCATGGGCTCGCCGGCAGAGCTGCCGCCTTCGCCTTCATGCATCTTTTCCCACTGGGCTTGCGTCAGCGGCTGGATCGGCTCCAGTTTCTTCTTGCGCAAACCTTCGTTGACCTTCGGCAGTTCGCGCGACGTGAGTTCATCCAGTTGTTTAACCACGTCGTCCAGTTCGTGGCTGAGCGCTTCACCACGCGCGACCTGTGAATCCGTGGGACGGCCTTCATAGTTGGTGATATCACCGTAGATCCCGGTAAGGAATTCGCGGATGCGTTCTTCACCCGTGATGGCTCCGCCTTCCTTGGTGGCTACAATCTTGGAACGCAAAGCATCCGCCTTTTGCGATACCTGCTCCAGGCTTTTGCGGACCGGATCGTTGGCCGGCAGCTTGGCGGACCGCATTGCCGCCCCGTCACGCAGGCCGACCATGGAATCCACGGCAAAACTCATCTTCGCCATGGATTTATACAACTTGATTGCCTGATCATACTGCGCCTTGCGATCTTCCAGGGTGTACTTGGCGCGTGGGTCCATCACCACGTTCAACTTGCTGGTGTAAACCTTGTCGCCTTTGGTGAGCTTCACGGTGTAAACGCCAGGCAGCACACGCGGTCCGGATGCTGCGCCGAACGCCGCCGTAGCTGCCGGAGGAACGATGGGCGCTTTCAAAGCCATCGACCACGTGGCACGGTTCAAGCCACGATGCTTGCTGCCTGCGATGGTGTCCACCAGCTTGCCGGCGGAATCAAAGATCTCGATCTTCATATCGCCGAAAATGTGACGGCTGCGCTGGTAGTACGTGATATACGCAGAGTTGCTGCGGCTGGGGCCGCTGAAAGCAGCGTCTCCTTCATTCCATCCGCCATTGGTGCTCAGGTATTGAACGGCGGTGGTATCGAGCAATACAGCTTCTTTGGCCATCAAGTCGGGCGTAAGCGTGCGCAGGGAAGAGATATCGTCAATGATCCAGATACCCCGCCCGTGCGTGGCCATGACCAGATCAGAGGTTCGTGGCTGTATCACGATGTCACGGACTGCCACTGCCGGGAAATTGCTTCCACGATATTGCGCCCAGTTCTTGCCGCCATCAATGGACATCCACAGGCCAAACTCGGTACCAAGGAACAACAGATCTTTGTCCCTGGTGTCTTCGGTGATGACGTGGGCATAGCCGGTCACACCGCTGTCTGGCGTAATGAGCGGAGTCCAGGTCTGGCCGAAGTCAGTGGTCTTGTACGCGTAGGGTTTCATGTCGCCAAACGTATGGCGATCGAATGTCACGAAGGCTGTACCCTCATCGAACTGGCTGGCCTTCACGCTGGAAACCCAGGAGTTCTTTCCGAGACCGGTGATCTTGTCCACAACGTTGGTCCAGGTTTTGGAGCCGTCGCGGGTGATCTGTAGATTGCCGTCGTCTGTACCAGCCCAGATGAGGCGGCCGTTCTTCGGCGACTCGCTAATGGCATAGATGGTGGTGTGCATTTCCGCAGACGAGTTGTCCACGGTTACGCCGCCGGATTCTTCCTGCTTCTGTTTTTCCGGATCATTGGTGGTTAAGTCCGGCGAAATGCGATCCCACGACTGGCCATGATCGCGCGAGCGGAAGAGATATTGCGCGCCAATGTAGATGGTGCCCTTTTCATTCGGGCTCATATGGATTGGCGTGTTCCAGTTGAAGCGAAGTTTCTTTTCGTTGTAACCGGCTTGCGGCTTGATGTTGCGGCTTTCCAGCGTGTGGCGGTTGACGCGGGCCACTTCTCCGCCCTGCGATTCGGCATAGACGTACGCATTGTCTGCGGGATCGGGGAAGACCCAGAAGCCGTCACCACCGTAGAGGTTTTCCCAGCGTGAGTTGGTCACGCCGCCCGGATAGGATGAGTCACCCATCCAAACGCTGTTGTCCTGCAAACCGCCGTATACATGATACGGATCAGCGTCGTCAGTACTTACGTGATAAAACTGCGAATCAGGCAGGTTGATGGCATGCGTCCAGCGCGTGCCGCCGTCGACGCTTGACCAGAAGCCGCCGTCGTCGCCTGCGTAAACCAGATTGGTGTTGGCGGGATCGATCCAGACGGTGTGAAAGTCGCCGTGTGCGTTCGCTGTGGAGCTGAAGCTGCGCCCGCCGTCCGTGCTGACCAGAAGAAGCAGGTCAGGTTTGTAAATCTTGTTTTCGTTCTTGGGATCAACGATCAGGTTGGCAAAATAAAACGGACGCCACACCATGAACTGGCTGGAATCCAGCCTCTTCCACGTCTTGCCTGCGTCATCGGAACGAAACAGCGCGCTTTGTTTGGACTCAATCATGGCGTAAACCACGTTCGGTTTTGAAGGCGCCACGGCCACGCCAATGCGTCCGTATGGTTTTTCCGGCATGCCTTGCGCGTTGGCCGGGGTGATCTCAGTCCAGTGATCGCCCCCATCGGTGGATTTGAAAAGTCCGCTGCCAGGGCCGCCAGAGCGGAAGGTCCAGCCCTGACGACGGAAGTCCCAGGTGGAGGCGAAAATCGTTTTCGGTTCCTGCGGGCTCATGGACAACATGGCACAGCCCGTGGATGCGTTGGCGCCCGCCAGGACTTTATTCCACGTTTTGCCGCCATCGCTTGTCTTGTAAACACCGCGCTCGTCGTTATCGTCCCACAGGTGACCGGTGGCGCAGGCCAGAACGTTGTTGCCGTTGCTGGGATCCACCAGAATGCGGGAGATGCGCTCAGAGTTCTTCAGGCCAACGTTGGTCCAGTTTTCGCCGCCATCGGTTGACTTGTAAATGCCATCGCCCACTGACACGCTGTTGCGTGTCCAGCTTTCACCGCTGCCTACCCAAACGATCTTATGGTCAGAAGGATCAATCGTGACTGCGCCGATCGACTGCACTGTCTGCTTATCAAAGACCGGCCTGAAAGTAGTGGCGCCGTTGATGGACTTCCACACACCGCCGCTGGCTGATCCCACAAACAGTGTGATCTTGCCGTTTTCATCCACCGCATCCACGGCAGCCACGCGTCCACTCATAGCGGCGGAGCCGATGTTGCGTGCGTTAAGTCCGGAGATGGTGCCGGAATCGTACTTCACCGGATGCTCAGCGGCGACAGGCTGTGACGGAGAGGGCGTTTGCGCGCCGGCAGAGAGAAAGACAAAGAGACAGCAGAACAGGAGAGTTGCGGAAACGCGTAAGCGCGCAGTCATCATCTGAAGAGTCCTCGTGAGAAGGTTTCGCATTAGTTGGCCGCCGGCTTTTTCGGGGCGGGCTGTGCGCCGGCTTGCGGCGTTTCCGGCATCTTGAAGTCGCTGTCACTCACCGGCACGTTGGCTTCAATCTTTTTCACCGTGATCTTCGCACGGTTGTCGGCGTCATTCTTGGAACCCGATTCGATTGAGAACGGATACATCACGCCGTTGACAGGCTTGTATGAGCCG
>WNFC01013074.1_pt1 | contig 15607 bp, 12 predicted proteins | sample 5400541 | NCBI WGS metagenome assembly WNFC01 (sample SAMN13153342, study PRJNA577476) | soil metagenome | isolation source: 120 cm saprolite under Douglas fir tree site 2 hole 2 replicate 1 | place: USA:California | collected 2015-04-18
ACTCCCGCTATTTGCCAGAGGATAATCTCGCCCAGGTCCGCAAAGTCATGTCCCGTTTTGACGACCCAACGCTCGCCAGTCACGCCGAGAAAGCATTGCGCAATGACTGGGTAAAGCCGACCAAGCGCGTCTTTAATAACGCGAAGGTGAGCGATCACCATGCCATCATTCCGACCGGCACCTCACCGGCGTATCTCGATGAGTTCGAGCGCAAAATCTTTGAGATGGTGGCGCGTCGCACCATCGCGGTGTTTTATCCAACGGCGCAATTTGAAGTGACTACGCGCATCACCCGTGTCGATGGCGAGCCGTTCAAAACTGAAGGAAAGGTAATTGTCGATCCTGGCTGGCTGGCAGTGTATGGACGCGAAGCGGCCGGGGAAGGCGAGCAGGCCGTGGTGCCGGTTTTGCCTAACGAATCGGCAAAAGTGCTCAAGATCGAGATCAAGGAAGAGCAAACCAAGCCACCGGCGCGTTTCAACGAGGCGACTTTGCTCTCGGCCATGGAGGGCGCCGGCAACCTCGTTGAAGACGAAGAATTGCGCGAAGCGATGCGGGAGCGCGGCCTCGGCACGCCGGCGACACGAGCACAGATTATCGAAGGGTTGCTTCAGGACGGTTATATCGAGCGAAAGGGAAAAGAACTCGTCGTGACGGCGAAAGGATTGTCACTCATCACTCTGCTGCGGAATTTGCATACCGACGTCCTTTGCACACCTGAGCTCACCGGCGAGTGGGAATTTCGCCTCAAACAGATGGCGCATGGCAAGCTCGATCGAAAGCATTTTATGGAAGACATTCGCGGGTTGACGCGCGAGATTGTCGAGAAAGTTCGCAATTTTCGCGGCGAAAAAATCGAGGGTAAATATGCAGTCATCGACGCAAAGTGCCCAAACTGCTGCGGCGGGCCGATCAAGGAAGATTACAAGACGTTTCGCTGTCAAAACTGCGACTGGCTGATGTGGAAGACGATGGCCTCGCGGCAGTTCGAGCCGGAGGAGGTGCGCACACTGTTGACCGAAGGACACGTCGGGCCTTTGCAAGGTTTCCGCAGCAAAATGGGACGACCGTTCGAAGCGGTGGTGAAACTCGGTCCGGACAAAAAGCCGCAGTTCGACTTTGGTGAGAACGGGTTCGAGGTCGACCAAAAGATTGACAAAGAGAAACAGGAAGCGCTCGGGCTCTGTCCCGTGTGCCAGAAGGGACAGGTTTATGAGATGCCGCGCGCCTATGCGTGCGAAAATGCAGTGGCAACTCCGAAGACCTGCAGTTTCCGCATCAGCAAAACGATTTTGCATCGCGAGATTCCGAAGGAACAGGTGCACAAACTCCTGGTCTTTGGCAAAACCGATCTCCTCCCGAAATTTATCTCGAAAAAAGGGCGTCCGTTCTCAGCTCGTTTGAAACTCGAGAACGGCAAAGTCGGTTTCGAATTCGCCGAAAGAGCGCCGCGCCCAAAAAAATCGCATACGAAACCAGTGGCGACCGCAGCGTGATTCGGCCCGCGTCGGCGTTGGTGTGCTCCTTGTGATGAACTAGGAAAGAGCAAAGCCGCAGGAAACTTCATCGTCCCGCGGCTTTCGAAGTTCAGCGCATTTTCACTCGTTCAACCCAATATTGTTATTCTTGCTCCGGAGTCGATCTTGAACCCGCACAGTTAGAACGTCCGGTTCGGCCATAGCAGTTCACGGCGCAAGCGCGGACATCGCAAGATGGACATCGTAAGCACTGGCTTGCGCGAGGGCGTTGGCAGCTTGATCCAGATGACCTGCCTTTGTCTCCAATTCGCTGAGCAATTGCCAACTTTCTGCGCGGTACCACTGCGTTTGCAAACACGCGAGCAATTCATTGATCGCCGCCGGAACGGCCCCGGTTTCGCTCAAGACCTTGATGTAACGTTTTTCGATGGCCCAATTGGGCGGCCCGGTGCGTGCGGCCATTCGGAAGCGGATTAGATCGACATGTCCACTTTCTTTGTTTTCGAGAACAGCGAGGAGTTCGTGCGCCTGAGCATCGACCAACGGCATTTTCGTTGCGCGAGTGAGAAGTTGGCGCGCCAATTTGAAATCATTTTGCTTCAGCGCAGCCAGCCCAAGGTTGATCACCGCGAATGGCTGATCCGGTTTTTTTTGCAAGGCGGCATGCAAATGCACCGTCGCATCTTGTAGTTTTCCTTCGGCCAATTCGACACCAGCGAGATTAGTGAGCATCCGCGCGGAGTCGCCGCCACTCGCGATCGTTTGCTCAAAGAATATTCGCTCGTTCTTCCAATCGAAAGTGCGAACCAACGTACGCGCCCCGAGAAACAGGAGCCAGATCGCGAATACAAATGCTGTCGCAATTCTGATTGTCGATCTTTGCCAGCCTTCTTGAAGGACGCTCGGCGCTTCGATCAATGCCGCCAAGAAAAGAAACGCGCTCGACAAGTAAATCCAATGCTCGGCGACAGATGCATTTAAAATCACGATCCCGCTGACCGGCAGATAGGATATCAAGGCAAATAACAACACCGTGAACGCGGCGGGATCGCGCCGTCGCGCGCGCAGCAGCCAGTAAACTAAAGCTGCAATCAGCAGAATACCGAGGAGCGTTTGGAGCTCTCGCCAGGCTGCAGCGTTGAGGCTCGCGCAGTTGAAGCCGCTGGGGTGCGTCTCCACGTCGCGGTCCATGTGCAGGTTGAGCGGAAACAGAATTAATCCTGCATATTCAGCGACAGCGCGAGAGACGAGAATCGGCCTAACAAGCGGCGGGGCAGGAGGGCTGAGCGCAGGCGGTGGAAAATGCTCCGCGCCCGCCCGTAAGCTAAAGTAAATCGCGCAAACGAATCCGGTGACGGCGAACGCGTTCCACATGTCGACCCAATTCTTTTTCAACGCGAAAAAGACGATGGCGATTCCCGGAAAGAGCAGCCCTGTTTCTTTGCTCAACGCGCTCAGAAGAAGCGCGATACCTGCGCCAATGAAAAAGAGGAATTTGCCCCTGCCGACCGCGCGCCTGCTGCGAAAAATCAAACACAGACCGGCAAAACCGAAGGCGGCGGCGAGTGAATCGGCGCGTCCAGAGACATAAACCACAGCTGCGCTTTGGACGGGATGAATCGCCCAAACCAACGTCCCAACCACCGCGATCAGGCGACGCGTTCGCAGTTCAAATCCAAATGCGCTCAGAAATTCTTCCGCAAAAAATAGAAACGCGATCGCGGCACCGGCATGCCAAAGGATGCTGACTAAGTGATAAGGTCCCGGTCGGAACGCGAATGCGGCGTAATCAATTGTGTATGTGAGTCGCTGAACCGGCCGGTAGAAATTCGAAGCAGTTGCATCGACAAATAGAAAATGATTGAAGCCTTCTGGAATCAGGCGCCAGCTGCGAAGGAGCGGGTCGCGCAGGATCAGAGCGGTGTCGTCCCAGACGAACCAATCGCGCAGAGCGGGCGCGTAGCAGACAAGCACCGCGCCAAAGATAATCAGAACAGCAACAAATTTTTTCACGACGGCAGCGAGAGAATCAATAAGGTGCGCGTCTCAATTTGAAAATGTATATGTCGATCTTACGCGGACTTTTCTGCGGCGCGCTCGTCTTTCTGGTCAGCAACACGCGTGCCGATGGTGTGCCGAGCGATTGCACGCAGCTCATCCTCGGCCTCGCACCCGATTGGAATTCGATGCACGGAAAGCTTCAACTTTGTGGACGAGCGCCCAGCGGCAATTGGACACCGATTACCGCCCCATTTCCGGCGTTGTTTGGCAGGAATGGTCTCGCTTGGGGCACCGGTCTGGCCGGTCGAAACGAGCCTGGATTGCGGAAAAGGGAGCGCGACGGTCGCGCGCCGGCAGGCGTTTTCAGAATCGGCGAGGTTTTTGGTTACGATGCTAATTTGCCAGCCGGAGGCGATTATCCTTATCATCAGGTAACCGAAGCCGATGTGTGGAGCGACGACCCGCGTTCGCCTAATTACAATCGGCACGTGGTGATCGATCCAAGGAATCCGCCGGACAATTACAGCCATGAAAAAATGCGCTCCGGCGATTTTGCCTATCGTTGGCTCATCGAGATCCGGCACAACGCCGACCCACCGGTAGCGGGTGCGGGCAGCGCGATTTTTTTTCACATCCGTCGCGGCGTGAGTCACCCGACCACCGGTTGCACGACGATGGCAGAACCTGATCTCGTGAAAATTGTGACCTGGCTGCGCGCGGCGCGACATCCGTGCTACGTGCTTTTGCCAACAGCCGAATATGAAAAGAAATGGCGAGCCTGGGACTTGCCGTCGCCGGAAAAATCGGGACCGCCTTGATAAATCGTCAGACGCTCGTTGAATTCTCGCCGCATTTGGGCTAGTGGTTAGGCAATATCTCATGCGAAAACGGCCAAATCCTGATTCAGAACCTAACATTCGCCGCATCGACACCAAGGCGCGCGCGAAGAAACAAACACACGGTTTCCAAGTTCATTTTCTTCGCGGCAAGACCGCGGTTACAAAAATGTTTAGCGATTCCGTTTACGGCGGAAAAGAAGCGGCGCGGCGCGCGGCGCGAAATTTTAAGCGCACGGCAATCGGCCGCGTGAGCAAATCGCGATCAAGATCGGCATCTCGGCGAAAGCGCCGCCGCTAAGGCTTACTTTCGCGATACGCTTTCCAACACTCGGCAAAGCCTGGCGCGAAATCTTCCGGGCGCCCTGCCAGCCAGTCGCTCACGAGAGCAACCGGAAAGAAATCTCCGTGCTCGATCTCGCTTCGGTTGAATTGAAGCGCACCAGTGTGCTGACCCCGATACAACCAGATAAATTCCTGCCCGGTGCGCTCTGACGCCGGCAATTTCAAAACTTTCTCCAACGCGACATTGATCTCAAGTTCCTCCTTTAGCTCTCGCCTCGCCGCCTCATCATATTCCTCGCCTGCGTCGACGTGGCCCGCCGCGCTCGAGTCCCATAAAAGAGGATGTCGATCTTTACGGCGCGAGCGTTTTTGCAAATAAACTTCGCCAGCGTCGTTGAAAATGAAGATGTGCACGGCCCGATGCCGCAAGTTATTCCCATGCACTTCGGCCCGAGAAGTGCTGCCCAAGACTCGGTCGCTTTGATCCACAACGGGAAACCTCTCCATTTGATGGAAGCGGTCCTCTGAAACCGGTAACGGCGCGATAAAATTTGTCAGTCCGATCCATTGTTGCAGCGTTAAATTTTCGGCGCGGGCCGCTGGATTGAAACCGAGCGTCTTGGCCGCATCATTCCAATATGGAAGCTCTTGACGTAGCAGTTTGCCCAATTGTTTCCGGCGTTGGGAAAAACCGCGCCGAACCAGCTTTTGGAGCACATCATAATCGCACTCCGGCAGTTCGAATGGATCACGCGGCGCGATTCGCACGACTGCAGAATCAACTGCGGGCTGCGGAAAAAAAACAGTCGCGCGAACGGTGCGTAGATATTTGACTCGATAATGCAGCTGCACTTGCAACGTGAGCGCGCCATAATCGCTGGTCGACGGAGAAGCCGAAAAACGTCGTGCCATTTCCTTTTGTAACATCAACACCCACAAAGAAATAGGACTTGGAAAGCGAATAAACTTTAAGACCAGTTGGCTGGAAATGTAGTAAGGAAAATTTCCCACCAACTTCACGTTGCGCTGCGCGAATAGCTTTTGCGTATCAAACGTGAGCGCATCGGCGTGCAGCACTTCCAGTTGGCGATAATGAAATTTCCCGCGTAAAAAATTTGCCAGGCGCGCATCTTTTTCGATTGCCAAAACGTGCGCGCCACTGTCGAGTAGAAACTCTGTTAGCGCGCCTAAACCGGGTCCAATTTCGACGACGTAATCATCGGGCGTGATCTCCGCTTGCCGCACAATCCAGCACGCGAGATTGCGATCGTGTAGAAAATTTTGGCCGAGGGTTTTTACCGGCGAGACCCGGATCTTGCGGAGCGTCTCGTTGATCTCGGATAACCTCATGCAAAGATCCACAATCGCCGCTCGTGCACGGGAAAAATGAGCAATTTCTTCACAAAAAGGTGTGAACAAAATGCTCTGCTGGGCCGAATTTATTCACAAGTTATTAAAAGGCCCTGACGCGCTTGCGGGGAGCGGTCATTTTTTAGGCTTGTGTCTGGATTTGCCCCGCTCCGGGGCTGGCAAACTGGGTTGAGATCGTTTCCTGCGAGAGGCGAGATAAGTTCGACGCGCTTCTTTCAGCGAGACGCCTTCCAGAAAAAAAACAGTCGCGGCGCGGCCGATCGCATAGGTGCCGGCGCCCGCGATCATTCCGCAGATAACGTTGCCCCAGCCGGGGAGAAACTTTAGCAGCGCGCGGGCGCCTTCTCGAAACAGCATGCCGACACTGACGTTTGCACCGATCGCTCCTATAAACTCAGTAGCCGCGCGCAAACTCCGTTCGCGTCCGCTCAAATACATAATCCCGGAGACCATCACCAATTGAAGCGTCGTGAGGATCGGCAGATCGGCCAAAGGAATCGGTTGGGCGCCGATCGCCGCGCAAATCGCGCTGGTCGATTTGACCAAAAGCTGCGCGATCTCACGTTGCGATTCGCGGTCGCGCGAAATTCGCGTCATCTCGATGCGCGCCTCGTTCGGCAATTCGCGGGTCAAAATCGACATCAAGAGTTGCGCCTGGTCAGGAAAATTTCCTGTCCCATCGAAAGCAATGACTTCAGGTGGCTTGTCGTCGCGTTTTAAAGCTTCGCCAAGACGCTCCCCCAAGCCCTGGCTTGCCTCTTCCTTTTCCCGACTGCGCGCCGGTTTCGCTTTGCCAGCTGAAAACGAGATTCCGACGACCTTGGTCTTGGCTGCACCGCTCCAGTCAAGGCAGGCGATTAAGTTTCCGATCTCGGCCTTGCGGGCGCGTCGCGCGTCATCGACTTCATCGAGAAAAAGAATTACGTCTGCCGGTTGACGCTTTAATTCCTCTGACACTTCCTCCGCGCCGCTCTCGCCGGCCCCGCGTGCGTCCAGAATGCGGATCGTCCCGCGTCCATCGACATTGAATTCCTGCCAACGAAACACGGTCGCCGGTGCGCCCGATTCGGCCCTCCCGAAAAATGCGCTCACCAGTTCGGGTGCACTTTTCTTGATTGATCCCGCCAAGACGAAGCGCGGCGAGCGCTGTTGCAGGAAAAGTTCTTTTAGGGGGGTGAGCTCATTCAGGATCGGCTTTTGAATTGTAGCCGGCAGCTTGGAGAGAAGGCTTTCAAGCCGTTCGACGATGTGAAGGAGCACCGGCTGGTTCATTGAGTTCAGATTCTAGATTTCAAATCGCAGATTGCCAGCTTCCAACGCATGAACAGCAGCAAGGAAATTGTCGATCTTGCGCTGAGGAGGAAGCGAATTGGCTTTCCATCCCAAAGCCGAAATCATAAAGCTTTGCCTCATGGGTTTGAACATTGAAGCGCTGTCTCGTGCCGCGACCGAGGCGCGCGGTTTGTGCATGGACGCGGTGCAAGCGTCGCAATCCGGGCATCTCGGGCTCCCGCTCGGTTGCGCCGAAATGGGCGCGGTGCTCTATGGTTACGCGCTCAAACATAATCCTGACCAGCCGCGTTGGATTGGCCGCGATTACTTTGTGCTGTCGGCCGGGCATGGCAGCATGTTTCTTTACGCCTGGCTGCATATGAGCGGCTACGACTTGCCAATGTCGGAAATTAAACGCTTCCGCCAACTCCATTCAAAGACGCCGGGCCATCCGGAATTTGGCGAAACGCCCGGCGTGGAGTGCACGACCGGACCGCTCGGGCAAGGGGTTGGCAATTCGGTCGGGATCGCTGTGGCTATGAAGATGGCGGCCGCGCGTTTCAACACGGACGAACACAGGATTTTTGATCAACATGTGATTTGTCTCGCGGGCGATGGTTGCATGCAGGAAGGCGTTGCATCGGAAGCGAGCGCGTTCGCGGGTCACTTTGGTCTCGATAATTTGATCCTCATCTACGATTCCAATGCCGTCACACTCGACGCGGCAGCGAAGGAGACGCAAAGCGAAGATAGCGGCGTGCGATTCAAAGCGTACGGATTCGACGTGCAGGAGATCGATGGCCACGACATGCAGCAATTTCTCGACGCGGTGAATATCGCAAAGGAGCGAGATAATGGAAAACCGCAGTTTATCATCGCGCACACCCTCATCGGCAAAGGCGTTCCGGAAGTCGCCGGCACGCACAAAGCGCACGGCGAGGCCGGCGCGAAATATGTCGATGCCGCGCGTAAAGCACTCGGTTTGCCAGACGAACATTATTTCGTCTCGGAGGAGACCAGGAAATATTTTGCCGAGCACAAAAAGAAGTTGCTCACCGATTACGCTCGCTGGGAGGAAATTTACTTCGACTGGCGCAAGAAAAACGCCGACAAGGCAAAAGTGCTCGATAACGGAATCGAGCGAAACGTTCCTGTCGATCTCTTGTCCAAGCTTCCGGCATTTCCGAAGGATGCGAAACTGGCCACGCGCAAAGCGGGCAGCGAAGCGTTGCAGCCGATTGCACAGGCCATGCTGCTTATGAGCGGCAGCGCAGATCTGCACGGATCGACATTGAACTACATCAAGGACGGCGAGGATTTCACGCGCAACAACCCGAAGGGCCGCAACATTCGGTTCGGAATCCGCGAGCACGGTATGTGCGCGATCCTGAACGGCATTTCCTATCACGGAATTTTTCGCGCGTCCGGCGCGACGTTTCTGGTTTTCACGGACTATTGCCGCGCTTCCATTCGTCTCGCGGCACTATCGCGTTTGCCGAACATCTACATCTTCACACACGATTCCATCGGCGTGGGCGAAGATGGGCCCACCCACGAACCGGTCGAGACGGTAAGCTCCGTCCGCTTGATGCCGCAGATCGATGTCATTCGTCCCGCAGATCCTGAAGAAACCGCGGGTGCGTTTGTCGCCGCCATTCAGCGAACCGACGGGCCGACTCTGCTCGCGCTCACGCGTCAGGTCGTTCCGATATTGAACGATATCGATCTTACGGTCCGCCGCGAGGGCGTGGCGCGTGGCGGTTACATCGCAAAAAAGGAAAAAGGCGAACTCGATTTGATCATCATGTCGTGCGGGAGCGAATTGCAGCATGCGCTCGCCGCCGCGAACGAGCTTGGCGACGGCGTGCGCGTTGTCTCGATGCCGTGTTTCGAGCGTTTCGATCGTGAATCGGAAAAATATCGCGAAGAAGTTTTGCCGAAGTCATGTCGCAAACGCGTGGCGATTGAAGCGGGTGTGCCGCACATTTGGTATCAATACGTGGGGATCGACGGGAAAGTGGTCGGCCTGCACCTTGTCGATGCGGCGAAGTCGTTGTAGCGGCGCAAATGCGTATTCTGGGGAGCACAGGCTGCCAGCCTGTAGGTCTCGGCAGCTTGCCGAGACCGGGCCGATCGGCAACCCTGAAATGATGCGCGGGCAAAAGAATGTGGCCGGCACGGTTGCCGGCAACTGCAGGCTGGCAGCCTGCGCTCCCCAGAGTCTGCGCTAAAATGCTTCTTCCGGCTCGGTTACATTGCGGGCGCGATCTTCAAACCGGGTGAATTCCTTCAGGAATGTCAACGGGATCTCGCCCACCGGGCCGTTGCGCTGCTTGGCAATGATTAACTCCGCTTCGCCTGCCTTTTCAGCTCGCGCCTCTTCGTCCTCCTCGTAAATCTCCGGCCTAACGAGTAGGCCGACAAGATCGGCGTCCTGCTCGATCGAACCCGACTCGCGCAGATCGCTCAAGCGCGGTTTGCCACCGGAACGCTGCTCCGGTTGCCGGTTTAATTGTGCCACCACGATGACAGGAATCTTCAACTCTTTGGCCAGGCCCTTGAGGCCCGCGGAGATTTCTGAAATTTCCAACTGCCGATTGTCCTGCGCGCGGCGGGATATCGATCTTAGCAATTGCAAATAATCGACGATGATCAGTTGCACATCCTGCTGCGCTTTGAGCCGGCGCGCCTTTGCCCGCAACTCGAGAATCGTCAGACTCGCGCTGTCGTCGATGAAAATCTTGGCTTCGGCCAGTTTCGACGCCGCAGCGGTCAGGCTCGGGAAGTCGCGCTCGCCCAAAAAACCGTCGCGCACTCTTTGCAAATTCACTCGTGCCCGCGAGCAAAGCAGACGCTGCACAAGCTGCTGACTGCTCATTTCCAAACTGAACACGCCGACCGGAAGTTTTTCGTTAATCGCGGCGTGCTCGGCGATATTCATGGCGAACGCCGTCTTGCCCATGCTTGGTCGCCCGGCGATGACGATCATTTCCGAGCCGTGCATTCCACTGGTCATCCGATCGAATTCGGCGAAGCCGGTCGAGATGCCTGTGATTCCTCCTTTGCGCTCGTAAAGCTTTTCGATTGACTCGATCGCTTCCATCACCTGGTCTTTCATTGAGAGCATCTGACCTTTGAAGCGGTCCTCGCCCACCGCGAAAATCCTTTGCTCCACTTCGTCGAGGAGGTTGCTTACTTCGTCCTGCTCCTCGTAGGCCCGGCGCACACTCTCGGTCCCCGCGGTGATAATCTGGCGCAAAATGTACTTATCGCGTACAATGTCGATGTAATAGCCAACGTTGGCGGCGGTCGGCACGAAGGTGAAAAGGCTGGTGACGAACGCAGCGCCGCCTACGCTCTCGAGCAAATTCCGATCGCGCAATACTTGCGTGAAGGTGATCAAGTCGATCGCCTCTCCGGCATTCCAAAGATCGACCAGCACTGTGTAGATCGTTTGATGGGCGGGAACGTAAAAATATTCGTCGTTAATTTTCTCGACGCATTCCGCGATAGTGTCTCGCGGCGAGATCAGCATGGAACCGAGCACGCCTTGCTCGGCTTCCACGCTGTGCGGCGGCGTGCGGTGAATATCCTGCGCAGAACCTGTGGGCGAACTGGGAAAAACTTTTCCCCCATTTTTCTCCGGCCAGCCTCGGCCGGGCCCGTTGCCCGATTCTTTGCGAGGCTTCTCAGCTGTCCACGAGGACGGTTGAGTCGCCATTTATTGCGTTTCTTTTTTTCTTCGGAAAAATGAGCGGTGTTTTTTCTCAGGCTCTTCGGGCGCTGAGGCAGCAGCCTCAGCCTTCGGCTCAGCCGACTTTACCTGAAAATTAAACTGTGTGCTTACATCGTGGTGCAGTTTAATCGCGACCTCGTGCTCGCCTGTCGTCTTGATCGGATGGTCGAGTACGATCTTATGGCGATCGATCTCATTGCCGAGTTCGTTCTTGAGTCGCGTAACGATATCCTGCGCTGTGATTGAACCAAAAGCTTTGCCGGTCCCGCCTGTCTCAAGCGTGAATGTGATGTGCAATTTACGAATTCTGCGGCTGAGTTCTTCCGCGTCATTTAGTTCCCGCGCTTCGCGCTCAGCGCGCTTCTTTTTCAAGTTGTCGAGCTCACGCAGGCTTGCCGTTGTCACTTCGTAAGCTTTGCCGCGGGGCAAAAGATAATTGCGCGCGTAACCCCGGCGCACCTTCACCACGTCCGCTTCTGCGCCCAGCCCGGGGACGTTTTCGGTCAGAATGATTTGGGTTGAAGGCATTGGGTTAAGGTTTTTCCGAGCAAAAAATCTTTTGGCAGCGGAAGCGCGGTGACGAGTATAAAAGCGGAGGGAGCCGTGTCAACGCGAGATGCGAAATTCGCTCGGAAAAAATGCCGTAAGCGTCTCGCTTGCGCCTAGCCGCGCGCGCAAGCCGGAGGTTGGCGTTGCATTTTCAGAGCATGCTACGCCTCTCCCCTGACATCTTTCGCGTACCAATCGTGGCGAGTCAGAGGCAGATTGGTGTGGCCGGACGGATTTAGTTTAGCAAGCAGTGTTTGGTAAATCGAAAGATGGCCCCGCCCAAATCCGTGCATCGAGCCCGCTAGATAAAGGCGCCAGACGCGATAGGTCATTTCATCAACGAAGGAGAGTGCTTGTTCATGATTGCGCTCCAGTCTACCGAGCCAATGTCGTAAAGTGAGAGCATAATGTTCGCGCAGGTTTTCCACGTCCCGGATTTCAAAACCAGTCGATTCCGCCGCGCGCAGCATGATCGGCAACGGCGGAATGTCGCCATCGGGAAAGACGTAGCGCTCGATGAACGAGCCGTTCCTGTTATCCGGCCGCGGCACAACACTCTCGCCGATGGCCTGATTGAGCAGAACACCGCGCGGTTTCAGCGCCCGATGGGCGATGTTGAAGTAATCCGGCAATCGCTTACGGCCCACGTGCTCGGCCATTCCGACGCTCACGATGGCGTCGTAAAGTTCGCTCCCGTTCGCGCCGATCTCGCGATAATCGCGAACGTCGATTTTCGCCTTCTTTATAAATCCAGCTTCCGCGATCTTGGCGCGCGCCCATTCCGCCTGTGATTCGCTTAACGTGATCCCATCGGCGCGCACGCCGAAATGTTTCGCCGCGTGAATAACGAGCGCGCCCCAGCCACAGCCAATGTCGAGCAAACGCTGGCCGGGACGAAGACGCAGTTTCCAGCAAAGATAATCAAGTTTGCGTGCTTGTGCCGCGTCGATGTCGTCTTCTTTCGACATGAAGTAGGCGCAGGAGTAAACCATTCTGCGATCGAGCCAGAGACGATAGAAATCATTCGAAACGTCGTAATGAAATGTTACCGCGCGGCGCTCGCGCTGCGGTGAATGCCGCCAGCCGCAGATTTGCGGCAGCAACCGCTTTGCGGCACGTCCAATTGTCGATGTACCGTTCCGATCCGGAAGCGCAACCAACAGACCGGCGATCTTCAACTTTTTTTTCCAATCACCAAGACGGGCGAGAAGGAAATCGGCGATCTCAAATGCCGCTTCGATATCACCCTCGATATCGAAGTCATCGTGCAAGTACGCTTCGGCCACACCCACTTCTGTCCCGGGCAAAAACATTCGGCCGAGCGCATCGGGATGCTTTAAGACGAGCACGGCGGAGCGCGGTCGCTCATCTGGCCACGTCGTACCGAAAATTTGGCTCAGAATATGACGCGTTCTCTCCTCGACTCTATTCTGGGAGGAACTTGCGCGCATCACGCGGCGGCGGAAGGGGCGATTAAATCATGCCAAGCTTCATCCGTCCGGCTTCGCTGATCATGTTCTGGTTCCAGGGCGGGTCCCAAACGAGGTCAACTTGCGCTTCATCGACGCCGTCGATGCTCAAAATTTTGCTCTGCGCATCGTGCGCGATGGCCGGTCCCATTCCGCATCCGGGCGCAGTCAGCGTCATCTTTACTTCCACGCGTGTGCCGCCGTCGCCGTTTTCGATTAAACGGCAATCGTAAACCAGGCCAAGATCGACAATGTTGACCGGAATTTCCGGGTCGTAGCATTGACGAAGCTGATTCCAGACATCCTCCTCGGAGACTTTGCCGTTTGTTGCCGACGCGGTTTTCTCTTTTGGCTCCTGCTGCCGAGGCTTATTGAGCCCGAGCGCGTCCAAATCTTTTTCGGAGATGCGCGACAACCCGTACGGGGTCGCGATCGTATAACTTCCGCCAAGCGTTTGCGTGATCACGCCTTGGGTACCTTTTTCGAGTGTAAATTTTCGGCCGCTCGGGATCTCAATCGCCTCCACCTCGCGGCTCAAACTAAATTCAGTGTTCTCGTGCATACGATTGGTTTAGACGATAGTCCCTGTTACACGCGTCGCAAGCGTTATGGGTAGCACACGCGTCTCGCGTGCCTGGTTTCGGCGTCGCGCCGAAACAATCTTTCTTTAGGTGTGAGTCACGCGACCAGATTGATCGCACAGGAAAAGTTCTCGATGGCGAGACACCATCGCCAGACACGCGAGACGCGTGCGCTACCCAGATCAGAGCTTGCTCGGATCTTCCAACAACTCGATCACGCGCTTGAGCAAGCGTCCACCGCCCCCGCCGTCGAGACTCCGATGATCGAAACTCAATGTGATTTGCGCTTCCGTTTCCGGAACGAATTCCTTTTTCGTCTCGTCCCACGCCGGAACTTTTTTGCCAGCGCCAAGCCCGAGAATCATCGTTTGATCCGGCAGGGGAATCGGTGTGCCCCATTCCACGCCAAAGGTTCCGAAATTTGAAACCGCTGCGATACCTCCAGTCTGCATCTCCGGCGAAATCCTGCGCTTCCTGCCTAGCTCAATGAGCTCCTGATATTTCGTCGCGAGATCGACAAGCGATGTTTTATCTGCTGCGCGAATGACCGGCACGATGATTCCGTCCTCAGCTTCAATTGCGACGCCGATGTCGATGGAATCGCTTTGCACGACACGATTGCCGATCAATTTCGCCGCGGCGGCCGGACTTTCCGAAAGCGCAATAGCCAGCGCGCGCACTGCGTAAAGCGCCGGCCCAGGTTTCGGATCGCGTGATTGTCGATCTTGCAGAAGCGGATCGAGATTCAGGGACGCGCCGATTGTCGCGAGAGGTCGCGACCAGCTTCGACGCATGGCGTCGGCGACTCCAGCGCGAATCGCGGAAGCCTCGCTCGTTTTCTCTGCGTTGATCTTGTGCAAAAAATTTTCGAGATCTTTGATCGTCACGCGATTTCCTGCGCCCGTTCCCATGATGCCGGCAAGATCGGCATTGGTTAATTGCAGTTCCGCCATACGTGCTCGGACGCGTGGGGAAAGAAATCCCGTGCCTTTAAGACTCACCGGAACTGGCAAACCTCCAGTGCGGGCGCCATTGCCTCCGCGAGCTGCGGTTTTTTCCTGGCGCGCGTATGCAACTTCCTGATCGGCGCGTGCAGGAATTTCCTCCGCAACTTCCTGTTCCAATTGCGCTGGCGGCATTTGCTTCGCGAACTTGGCGGCGTCGGCTTCGCTCGCCTCCACATAGCCCAAAACCGCGCCGACTGGGTAAGTTTCCTTCACTTGCACGGCGATCTTGTCGATCTTGCCCTTGCACGGCGTGGTCACGCCCATGACCGCTTTGTTCGTTTCAACTTCAATAATCTCCTGATCGACCACGACCTCATCGCCCGGCTTTACTTTGACATCGACGATTGTGGCTTCGGCGATCGATTCGCCGAGCTGCGGCATGATGATTGGAACTTGTGGCATAAAATTATTCCCGAAGAAGTTTTCTCGCGCGCTCCGCGATCCCCTTTGCGTTCGGCCGATGGGTTGACCAAAGATTCGGGTGATACGGGATCGGCGTGTCCTTGGCGTTGATCCGCGCCGGCGCGGCATCGAGCAGATGAAATCCAGCGCTCGCAACGCGCGCAATCACTTCTGCCGTCACGCCGCCCCACGGAAATGATTCACCGACCGCGAGCAATCGTCCGGTGCGCGCGACCGAGGCCAGCACCGTGTCGGTATCCAGCGGCTTGACGGTGCGAAGATCGACAACCTCAATTTCAAATCCTTCCCGCGCGAGTTCAATCGCAGCCAGCAATGATTCCTGCGCCATCGCACTGTAACTCACGATGGTGAGATCGCGCCCCTCGCGTGCGATTCGCGCCTTGCCGACTGGTGTTCCGTCGTTCCCCAGTTTGTCCGCCTTGAGGTGGTAATAAAGATACTTGTGCTCGCAATAAACAACCGGGTCATCGATTGCGACTGCTTCGATCAGCATCGTGTAGGCGTCTTCCACCGTCGCCGGCGTCATGACGATCAGCCCCGGATAGTGCGCGTAAATCGATTCCATCGACTGGCTGTGAAACGGCCCGCTCCCCTTCGTC
>WNFC01005717.1_pt1 | contig 15606 bp, 16 predicted proteins | sample 5400541 | NCBI WGS metagenome assembly WNFC01 (sample SAMN13153342, study PRJNA577476) | soil metagenome | isolation source: 120 cm saprolite under Douglas fir tree site 2 hole 2 replicate 1 | place: USA:California | collected 2015-04-18
TCAATCTGTGGGACAACACGGTTGCCGTCGGATCATTGAGCGGACTTCCGCCGAACGCGCCGCAGCCCGGGGTCAACTACCCCCTCGACACCGGCGACAACCGGTTCGAGAACCGCTCGCTGCAGGTCGGCAGCCGGATCCTGAACACCGCCACGATAGACCTCGGCGGCGGCTTTCCGGCTCCGGCCTGGTACAATTTCAATATCGGCGTGAGCCCCCACACCGAGGTGTCGGAAGGTGCTTATTTCGCCTCGGGCAGCTCTTTTGACTGGCACCCGGCGATCAACGCGAACACGGTCGCGGCGCCCGCCGGCACCCCGCTCGGGGAGATCTTCACGACCTGGATGAGCACCGATCCGCCCGCCAATGTGAACGTGCAGCTGCGCGCCGGCGGCGGGATCGGCGACAATCCGCCAATCGGTAGCGTGGGGATACCCGTGTTCACCAGCTCGATCCCGTTGACGAACCAGACCGACAGCCTCGGGCGTCACCGCTCGGGCGACTACGCCTATATCGCGCTGTACCCGGCCGCGGCATTGGGATGCCTGGCCAACGAGATCGGGATCCTGGAAGGCGAGACCAGCCGGCCCGGCAGCGGGCCTCTGGGGCACCCGCGTCGGCATCGTCAAGCACTGCTGACCCCGGCCGGGGGCGATCCGGATCCGTTCCGGATCGCCCCACCGCAAGATTCGCGTACCTTTCTGCGACGGGCGTGGGGTTTGAACCCCTCGCCTGCTTTGTCTTGCCGGATCTCATGCGATTACGAGATGCCGCTTTGGACGTAGCCTTGTCCGGCGGCTTTCGTTATCGTCCCGAGCCGGGACGGACGTCGTCCCGACGAAACGGGCTGAAACCGACGCGAATGGCCGAGGGCGGTCGAAACAAGGGTTGCGCGGTCGCCAGTGCCGTCTTCCTGATGGCATTGATGGCAACGGCGGGCGCCGCGAGCGCACAGGACGGGGGAGCCCAAATCACCACCGGTGCCGCCCGGTCGGTCGATCTGCGGACTGCCCCGGAGGTTCCGTCCGTGCCACCGCCGCCGGGCCTCGTTACCAACCGGCCGACGATCCCGATGGCCGATTACCTGGCAGCCAAGCAGGCGGCGGCCATGAAGGCGCGCCAATCAAAACCGGTGCAGCGGCCGATGCATTAGGTGGGTGAGGGGGCACCAGCGATAGTCTCGCAGGACCGCGCCCTCGGCGGTTCGAGGCGGCTCCAACTGCGAACATCCCTGGCGATCTCCGCCAGCGGCCGCGAGACGAGCGCCGGCAGCAGCTGCCGATGCGGCCCCTCGTATTCGGCAAGAAACGACAGCGTCAGACCCGCGTCGGCAAAACGCTCGGGATCGTAGAGCCCGCGGCCGCCCGGAGCGTTGATGTAATCGGTTCCGCCGAGGGCCCGCACAACGGCGATGACGCGTTCCTGCCCCCTCAGATTCGGATCGATCGCGAGGGCGGAGCTGCGGGAGATGATCGGCGCGAGGCCCAGAAGGTCGGCAACCAACCCTATCCCGTCGGCGAGATGATCGACGGCCGATCCGAGCGGCCGGTAAAGATACGCGCGCAGCCGGTCCGCCGCCGCACCGCTCGCCTCCGCGAGCCAGGAATAGCGCGCGAGGCGGCGGTCGAGAACAGCCCGGGCATCAGGGGCGAAGCGAAGGTCTCGGATCAGCACCTCGCGCGGCTGCCGCGCAAGCGGCAGGGTGAGCCATTCGACCGCCCCTGCCGGTCCCGGGACCTGGGTGCGATGCACCCGCCCGCGCCGCGGGAACTGGACGCAATCCAGCAGTACGAAATGGTCGGCTGCGTGCAACAGCCGGAAATATCCCGCATAGGGGAAAAAATACGGCTGCATCACGGCGATGCGGCTCATCGCCCTTATTGCCTTACTTGGCGAGCCCCAGCCCAGCAAGCCGGGCCGCGACTTGGTCATCGCGGCACAGAAGGCCGCTGCCGAGCCCGGCATCGATCTCCTCGCTGCTCAGCACCTGACGGGCGAAATCCTGCTCGACAAGGCCATTAGCGAAAATCGCGCTCAGCCGCACCCAATGGAAGTTAACCCGCGGGCAGCCGGTATCGGGATCCAGTTCAGGTGGGTTGTTCACCAGATATCGGGACACGAGTTCCGCCTTGTGCTGCCACTGGCCGGGCGAGCGCACCGGGAAATGCGCGATATACCCGAACGCTTCGTCGTGCCGGGAAAGCGCAGGATCGATCGGTACGGCACTGTGGAACCCCACGGCCAATGAGCGAATTGTCCCGGACCGAAGGGCGACCTTCGGCGCAACGCGGCGGAGGATCTCCGGAGGGTAGCCCGAAAAAAGCGTATCGACCGTCTCCCGCTCGTCGAGCCGCCGGCAATCGTAACTGAAGTCAAAGGGCTGCCGAGCCAGCAGGCTGAATTCAGCGAAATGTAATAGTCGCCCGGATTGAGCGTCTCGCGACGGCACCATGTTGTAGCGCGGAAAGGTGACGATCGGGCTCGGCGCCGAGGCAAAATAGCCCGGAGCGTCCTGGCCGCCAAACACCCAGAACTCGTCCGCGTCGCAGCACAAGCACCAATCCGCCTGGTAAACCTCCCTGGCAGCCTTCACCATGACGTAGCCGTCGTACCCGGCGCGCGGGCCGGCCGGATCCGCCTCGCGCAACAAATGCAGGCGGCCGCGCCGCGCGTAGCGGTCGAGGAGATCGAGCGTTCCGTCGGTCGACCCGACATCGGTGGCGACGAACCCGTCGACGCCGAGCGCGAGATGGTACTCGATGAAGTATTCGATGATGTCCGCTTCGTCGACGACCCCGAAGCAGACGATGATCGGTCCGGGGGGCCCGGTCACCGGTTGCCTCGAAAAATAGCGCCGCCGAGCAATCGCCCACCGGGTACCCGATCGGAACAGCAATCCCACCTCGACCGCGCAAATTCGAATGCGGGCAACGTAGGCCGGGAACCGTCCCGCCGGCAAGCCTGCGGGCACGGGCCTTGTCGCGATTTAGGCGGGGCACCAACAATTACGCCGGAAAGAAGCGCCGCGGACCGGCCGGGGCTGGGCGATGCCACCCGAGCGGCGCAGCCGGTGGGCTCCGTCGACCGCCTTGACGGCAGCGACGACATGATATTGCGACTTGAGGGGACGACATCCGCGCGTGGAGCGGGCTGGAAACGCCGAACTGAATTGAGCCGAGGACGGTCGGCCCGGAGGTATCCTCGACCTCACCTGGGCATCAGAAGCCGCGCGAAGCCGAACCCGGTCTGGCCGAAACCATCGCCGTTGTAGAACAGGAAAAGCTCGCCGCCGCGCGCCACGACGCAGGGGTAGGCTTGCATCGCGACGTCCCACTCGCCCGATCGCGGCGGGTTCTCGAACCGCAGCAAGTCGTCTGCCCGGGACCAAGTGATGCCGTCCGGCGATCGCGCGTAACCGAGCCGGTAGGGCTCTTCGGCCGCGCCGTCGCTGTCGCGTGGACCGCGCCGGCACAACCACATATGATGGCCATCGTTGCGGCGGATGACCCACGGCCGGGCAAGGGCGGTCTCGGCCGTGTCGGCGAAGCCGACCGCGACGCTCTCGTCGGTCATCCAGCGCACTCCGTCGGTCGAATGGGCGCGCTTGATCAGGTATTGGGGGTCGAACCGGTCGCCGTGGCGCGGCCAGGCAATCCCGCTCATGTAATGCATTTCGAAGGCGCCGTCCCGCCGCGCGACATGGGGCATCGATGTGAAGAACGGGTCGAAGGGTCCGGTCGACAACACCGGTCCCGGCGCGGCGCGGCGGAAGGTGGTGCCGCCATCCTCGCTGATCGCGAGACCGATGGCCTGCTGGTGCGGCACGTCACGGCGCAGCGAAAAGCCGACGTAATAGAGGAACACGCGGGCGCCGACGAACAAAGCCGCGCTCGGCCCCATTCCGGCGCTGTCGAAACTGCCCGGTGCGCCGAGCTCGAGCAGCGGCTCGGTTTGGAGGCGCAGCAGGCGCATGTCGCGTTGCGGATCGAAATCGGCGTAGACGATGTGGCTCTGGTTGCTGGCGTCGCGCGCGGCGAAATAGACCCGCCACAGCGAATCCCCGAGCTCGAGAACCGTCGGGCACTGGGCATGGCTCCGCCACCAGGGATGCGCCTCTGGCGGCGCGAGGAGCCGGCGTTCTCGGTGCAGCAACACGGAACCGGTCATGCGCCCTCAAACCAAGCCGCGCATCCGCGAGCTCGGGAAGGGTGCGACGGGATCGGGCGGGCCGCGCAGGACGACGGAGCCGGGCGGCAGGTCTTTCGTCACGATGACACCAAACGACAAAAAACAGTCATTGCCGATCGAGAGGCCCTCGGTGATGCCGACCTTGCCGCCGAGGAAGCAGCCTTCGCCGATGCGCGTCGCCCCGGCGATCCCAACCTGCGAAGTGATAAAGCAATGGTCGCCGATGATGCAGTGATGGCCGATGTGGTTGCCGCTCCACATGATCACGTTGTTGCCGATCTTCGCATATGGCTGGACGATATTCGCCTCCAGTATCAGGCAATTCTCGCCGATGTCCGTTGTATAGATGTACGAATTAGGGTGTACGAACGAGGTGAACTGGTAATTGCGCCGCTTGCCTTCGAGGTAGCGGGTCCGCCTGAACTCGTTCATGCGACGGTAGCTGAGCGGCCCCAGCAGCTTGACCTGCTGAGGCGGAAAAGAGTCTTCGAGCTTTTCCCACGGCACCAGCGGAAGATCGTGAAAGCGCTCGGCCTTCGCATATTCGGCGTCGACCGTGAAGCCGACGATGCGGTCTTCGCCATGCGCATCGATGTAGACCTTCGCGACCTCGGCGATCTGGCCGGCACCGAAGACGACAATGTCTGCCATGCGGGAAGCTTTGTCTCCGAGGGGATGGGCAGGCATAGTGTGGCGACGCCCGATATGCGTCAACGGCGTCGAACAACCCGGTCGTCACCGGCTGTAAGGGCGCGGCATGTCTTCCGAATTCGGCTGGCTTCCGCGCAATAGTTTCGGTGAGAGGAATATAGGTGCTGCCTCAGATCAGACAGGCTCATGAGATCGCGGCCCCGGCGCGAGCGGGCACGCCTATTTCGCTGATCGACGCGCTGCGGATAAAGCATCTGCTGCTGGAAGCGCTGCCGCAGGACGCCGCTTTTGCCGCCTATCGCGACGCCCTGAACCTCGGGCCCGATGTTCGGCTCGAACCGCGGCGCATCGCGAGCCTGTTGGACGCGGCGAGAGCGGAAGCGAAGGAATTTCACATCCTCCATCAAGGAGGAGAGCGGGTGGTTTGCGAGCCGCCGGAAGTCATCGGGCCCGGCCCCGCTCCTCGGATCGAGGGTATGACCCGCACCGTGTTTGTCGCCTGTTTCGAGAACGCTGTCGCCCACAGCCGATCGGGGGCGATCCAATTGGGATCGGAACTCTGCTTCGACATCCAGGGTGACGAACTCGATAGATTTCCGGTCGATATGGCGTTCGATCCCCTGGTCTTCCGTCGTGATGGCCAAGAAGTTGGCGCGATCGTCGACGAGCGCGCGACGACCGTCATCAAGCTCGATCAAGCATGGTCGCTGATGGGTGTCAACACGGTGTCCTTCGGCCATTGGATGATCGAGGGCGTACAGCAATTTTTGGGCGCGCAGAGGACGCTGAAACTTGAAGGAGTGCCGCTCCTGATCGATGAGCAAATGCCGCCGCAGCATCGGGAATCGCTTGAGCTGCTCGGCCGCGGCCGCTTCCCGATCATCCAAGTGCCGCGTTGGACGCGCGTCGAGGCTCGTCGACTTTGGCGAGCGTCGAATTGGTTCTACTCGCCACATCTTCTCGTTACAGACCAAGGGCTTGATCCGAAGCATTTTATGATGCCGATGCGTCAGGTCGCGCAGCTATATCAATTTGGATCGCGCCTTTTGGATGAGGTCTTGGCCAGTGCTGGACAGGAAAAAAAAGTGTTTATCGCCCGGCCGAGCACGTCGCACCGACGCATCATGAACTTCAGTGAAATCGAGGGATTTTTGGTGTCGCAGGGGTTTTCTGTTTTCTTTCCTGAGCAACATCCTTTCAGCGAGCAGGTGCGTACAGTACGCGAATCCCGCAATATCGTTATCCAGAGCGGATCGGCTGCCTTGGTGCTGTTGCTCGCGCGCCCCGGGACAAAGGCCTGCTATCTGAGCCATCCCGCGTTCTCAAGGATCTTCCTTCTCGCCGAATTGCTGAAGAGCCTCGATATCGAGATGAAAATCGTCAGCGGTCCGTTCGAGAACAAAACCGAGCCGTATGTCGATCAGTCGGATTACCGAATTCCCTTAGACTACCTGAAACCCACGATCGAGAATTGGATGGGATAAGCTTCCGTCCACTACCTGGCTCGCGGGGTCAGCCATGGCCTGGCCGGCAGTGCGATCAGCGGAAGTCAGGCATCCGCGAGCTCGGGAACCGCGCGAGGCGATTGGTCTCGCGGCTGACGACGACCGCGCCCGGCGCGAGATCCTTCTGCACGACGGCGCCGAAGCCCACCAGACAAGCGGCGCCGAGCGAGACATCGCCGCGCACCGCCACGCGCGCGCCGAGGAAGCAGCGTTCCCCGATTCGCGTGCGCGCGCCGAGCAGGACATCCCCCGACAGGAAGCAATCCTCACCGATCACCGAATGATGGCCGAAATGGCAGCCGCCCCAGATCACCACGTTGTTGCCGATCCTGACGAACGGCTCGACGATCGTGCGATCGAGGATGAAACAGTGCTCGCCGATGTCCTTGGTGTGGATATGGCTGCTCGGGTGAATGAATGAGGCGAAGCGATAATTGCGCGCCTTGCCCTCGCGGTACCGCTCGCGGCGAAACTCGTTCATGCGAGCGAAGCTGATCGGCCCGAGCAGCTCGACCTGCCCGGGCGGGAAGCTCTCTTCGAGGCGGTCCCAGGGGACCAGCGGAAGATCGCCGAAGCGGTCTGCCGTCGCGTATTCCGGGTCGACCGTGAAGCCGACGATCCGGTGCTGGCCGCAGCCCTCGATATAGACCTTCGCGACCGCGGCGGCATGGCCGGCGCCAAAGATCACGATGTCTGCCATGTGCCAGAGTCGTCAATCGATCGGGTTGTCACCGTACCGGGAGGGGGAGGGGTGTCAAGCGCGTTTGCCGGCCGCGACCGCCGATCAGCTCGCAATCGCGTATAGCACGGTTTCCCATTGGATCATCGAGTAATGTTCGAGATGGAGCCGGTATCCAAGGTCCAGCTCAGTCAGAAACTGCGGGATCGCAAAAAAATCCTCGACGCGGTGATAGACAGAGATCGCCAATTTGGGACGAAAAGCGGCGAGCGTGCGGCGGGCGCCGCGCAACGCCGCAAGCTCCCCGCCTTCGATGTCCATCTTGATAAAGTCAACACGCGGTAGAACGCCTTCATCGACGAGACTGTCCAGCGAGCGGAAGGCCACAGCGTCTCTCTGGGGGCCAATCCCAAAGCCTGGCTGCACCGGCCCGGAAATGACATCGCCCACCTGGTCGCGGTCGGCGATCGCCACCGGCAGCAGGGTCACATTGCTGATCGCCGGGTTCTGCGCCAAGTTATGGCGGGCAATCTCGAGATGGCTGTCGATGATCTCGAACGCATGGACCCTCCCAGAGGGACCGACAGCGCAAGCAAAGTCGAGCGCGGTATCGCCAATAAAGGAGCCGGCATCGACAACATACTCGCCGGCTTCCGGGCGGACCACCACATCGGGACGTTCGAGGTGATATTGCCGTAGAAAATACTGTTGGAAGATGGCCCAGATCGAACAATCGATGTGGAGTAAGGTGGCGCCGCGCTGCCAACGAAAATGACGCAGATCGGCAAGACGGTCGCGCAGGCTCGACGGCTCGGACGGCACGGCCATGCAGACCGATCGGTGCGCCCAGTAATCCGGTGTGTTGCATGGCGAGCGTGCCAGCTTGTAGCCGAGCAGACGGAAGAGGATCTGCTGCAAGTAGACCTCTTTCGATCTCCGATCGCCGAGCATCGCGTAGGTGGCGTAGAACCGCTGATGATTGGCGAGGAAGCAAGCGAGAAATTGTGAGCGCCTGGCCTTAAGTTCGTCATCGTTCGGCAGAGGCAGCAACGGATCGACATTGCACTCGTGTACAAAGGGTTCCGGGGAGACAAGAACCGACGCGACCAATGCGATGAACGCGTCCGGCCCGGCGATTGCGTCGGAAGCGGGCGCCCGTTCGGGCTTTTGCGCACTGCGCTCGACGTTCTTTTCGGCGTTGCCTAACATTGGGCTTTCCTGCTCAACGCACCTTCAGCACGAGCTTGCCTTGCAGGTGACGCCCTTCGCTGACCCGGTTGCGCCTCCGCCGCCTCGGCAACCGGTCCGCGCGCGATTCCGTCACTCCGAGCCCAGGACGCGGCGCGACTCGCCCAAACCATTGCGTACGGGCACTCAACCACCTGCAAGAACCGCGACGATCTTCTCGACGCTCTCCGATGCCAGATCGACCGCGACCGGTAGACCGATGATACGGGGCGCGATGTCTTCGGTTACCGGCAACAGGTCGCGAGGAAACTCCGCATAGGCGGGGTGGGCATGGCAGCCGATGCCGTACCAGAGGCGAAAATCGATGTGCGCCCGTGCCAGCGATTTTTGCGCCGCTGCCGCCTCGGCGGCCGTTTCCGCCCGGTAGAGCACATAGCTCGAGGCCCAGCCGGTTTCGGCGATGATCTTATCGCCGAGTCCCGATCGGTGCGCTGCTAGCCGATAGGCCCGTGCCGCCGCAAGGAAGCCTGCTCGCGTCTGTGGCCAGGCATCGAGCGCCGCGAGCCCGATGGCGGCATGATATTCGCTCATCTTGCCGTTGAACCCCGCGACCAGCGCCTCGCGGCTGTCGAGGAACCCGAAATTCAGCGCACGGCCGCAGCGGAGGATCAGCTCGGCGTCGCGGCACAGGATCAACCCGCCTTCCCCCACGCCGAACACCTTCGTCGCATGCAGGCTCAGCATTACCGGCAGATCGCCGAGGGTTCTCTCCGGGTTGGCAGCGATTGCATCGAAACCGGCGGCGGCGTCGATCACGACCGGAATCCCCGACAGGCGGGCAAATTTTTGCCAATCGCCGTGGGGGACGGGCTGGCCATAGGGGCCGACGACGATGATGGCTCCGGCCTGCGGCAAGATCGGATGGTCCATCAGCCGCTCCGGCCGAACGGCCAGACTTTCCGGGTCGATATCCAGGAAATAGGGTTGATAGCCGGCGTTGAGCGCTGCCGCAGCGGTGGCGACAAACGTGTAGGAGGGCATCAGGCAGTACGGGCGATCCGCTCGGGCGCGGCCGGCCGTCCCGATCAGGGCGGCGGTGAGCGCGTCGGTCCCGCTACTCGCCGCGACGCATTGGCCGCTCTCAAGACCAAAATGGGCGGCCAGATGATCGGCCAATTTCGCGACGGTCGTTCCGAAATTGCTGTACCACCGCCGCCGGTCTATTTCGTTAAGATAGGGCGTGATTTGCCGAGCGGTGGGAAGCCGCGGCCGGCACACCATGCTCGCATCCGCCTTTGGCTGGCTTGCCGCGGGATGCGCCATGATGCTCACTCGCGGTTCGCGCCGGACATAGCATGTATATTCGAACAAGCCGTAATCTGCGCGAAAGGTGACCGATCGCCCCGCGAGCTCATGGAGAAAACGGGCCATTCGATCAAGCGATACATGAAACAGGTCGTCGCGCTCGTGCGCGACCTGTTTCGACATCACGTTGAAGGCTATCGCCTTGCGGGTGATCGGCCAGAGACGGCAGATCACACGCGTCGTGAAATCCCACATTTCGTCGTTGCTGAGATCACGCTTTACTGTAAATAATCCATTGATAATGCAATAGTCACAGGAAAGACTGGCCACCTCCTGATCCGTTGCCTCTAAAATATCGAGCGCCTTAAATCTTGTGTTGGGGAACTTGGCCCGTGCGAATTCGAGGGCCGACCGCGAGATGTCCACCCCTTGATAGGAAACCGATGGTCGGCCGAGGTGATGAAGATGGCGTAACAATTCACCGGTGCCGCAGGCGAAATCGAGTAGATCAACGCGATCGTCAATCTCTGCCTCCAGCAAGCCCAACATGACGGAGAAACGGATCTGGCGATCGATTTCGTTTGGCCAATCGGCGCCGCGGGCGGTATCGCCATGTTGTTGCAGACAAGCGTCGTAGTGACGCATGATCTCCAGATAATCTTTACTCGAATGGGGCATTGGCTGGCATTGGGAACTTCGCAGGATGGGGTGGCTGAGGCTAACACCGATCGCTCCGCGCTGGGTAGCGATCACATGCCTGAGGCGCGGTATCGACGCTCGCCTTTGCTTGGTGCACGATATCGCCGGCATGGCTGTCATGGTTATGATCGTGACAGCCATCGGGAAAGCTTGGTGAGCTGACATGCCATCGTTTCGCTGGTCGGCGGTAACCCCTGGCGGCGAGGTGATGCACGGCGTCACCGAGGCCGCCGACCGCGCCTCGGTCGTCGAGCGCCTGCAGCGCCAGGGGCAGGTCGTGCTGCGCGCCGAGCCGGCCGACGGGCGCTGGCGCCTTGGCGATCTGTTGCAGATCGAACTCGGCGCGCGGCGCGGGCTCGACCGCACCACTCTCGGCGAGGTCACCCGCGAGCTTGCGATCATGCTGGGCGCCGGCCAGGATCTCGATCGGGCATTGCGCTTTGTCGTCGAGAATGTCGGCACTGCGCGGGCGCGCGCAATCCTCGCCGAGGTGCGCGACAAGGTGCGCTCGGGCAGCTCCCTGGCCGCGGCGTTGGCGGCCGAGCCGCGCAGCTTCTCGCGGCTTTATGTCGGGCTGGTGCGGGCCGGCGAGGCGGGCGGCACCTTGCCGGCGACGCTCGACCGGCTGGCCGGGCTGCTCGAGCGCGAACGCAGCCTCACATCGAGCATGCGCGCGGCGCTGATCTACCCGGCCGTGCTGGTCATTGCGGCGATCGGCTCGATCTTCCTGCTGCTCGATTACGTCTTGCCGCAATTCACCCCGATCTTCGAGCAGGCCGGGGCCGAATTGCCGGCCTCGACCCGGGCGCTGATGCTGCTCGGCCAGATGGCCGGCGCGGCAGCGCCATGGTTGCTGGTCGCAGCCGTCGCGGCGGTGCTGATCGCGCGGCGGGCCTTGGCGGCGCCGGCGCTGCGCCTCAAGGTGGACCGGTTCCTGCTGCGGCTGCCGGTCGCCGGCCGGCTGCTGCAGGAGACCTTGGCGGCGCGCCTGACGCGGACCCTCGGCACGCTCTTGCAGAACGGCATGCCGTTGATCTCGGCGCTGGCGATCGCCAAGGACGCGCTCGGCAATCTCGCGGCGGCGGCGGCGGTCGAAGCCGCTGCGGTCGAGGCCAAGGCCGGCCGCGGTCTGGCGCGGCCATTGCGCGAGGCCGGGTTGTTCCCGACGCGCACGGTCCACCTGCTGCAGCTCGGCGAGGAGGCCGCGCAGCTCGCCGCGATGTCGTTGAAGGCCGCCGATATCCACGACGAACAGGCGCGGCTGATCGTGCAGCGCATCGTCGCGTTGGCAATCCCGATCATCACGATCACGATGGGTCTGGCGGTCGCCGGCATAGTCGGTGCGCTGCTTACCGCATTGCTCAGCCTCAATGACCTCGCCGTGTGAGCCGGGCCCGCGACCCGCCCTCCCGAGTCGCAGCCGGGCGGCCGGCTTCACCCTGCTCGAACTCATTGTCACGCTGACCATTCTCGGCCTCGCCCTGGCGCTGATCGTCGGATACAAGCCGCCCTGGAGCAGCGCTCTCGGGCTGCGCGGCACCGCGGCGGAGCTGGCCTCCGGCTTGCGCCTGGCGCGGTCGGAGGCGATCCTGCGCAATCAGTCGATCGCCTTCGAAATCGATCTGGCCGGCCACCGCTATCGGGTCGGCAGCGGCGCGGTGCGGCAGTTGCCCGCGCAGCTGAAGATCGCGCTGTTGACGGTCACCGGCGAGCAGCACTATGCCGCCCAGGGCGATATCCGTTTCAACCCCGACGGCAGCTCGACCGGAGGCCGCATTACGGTCGCCGATGGCGCGCGCAGCATGGCGGTCGGGGTCGACTGGCTGAGCGGCCGGGTCAGCGTCGCCGAGGGCCAATGATGCGGCGCGGAGCATCGGTATGAGCGTGTCCGGCCCAGAGCGGCGGCGCAGCAGCGGCTTTACGCTGATCGAGGTCGTCGTGGCGGTAGCGATCGCCGGTTTGGGCTTGGTTGCTCTGTTCCGGGCCGGCACCGGCGGGTTGATCTCGGTCGACGCGGCCGGACGGGTCGATGAGGCGATCGAGCGCGCGCAGTCCCATCTCGCCGCCTTCGGCCGGTCGGGCACCATCGTCCCGGGGGAGGTCGAGGGCGAGGATGGCGGCGGCTATCGCTTTCGCCTGCGCGCTCTGCCGCTGGCGACGCAGCAATCCCTATTGGCTGGGCAGAACGCCGCGGCCAGCACGCTCTATGATGTCGAGGTGCTGATCACGTGGCACGCCGGCGGCGGGACCCGCTCGGCTTATCTGCACACGCGTCGCATCGGCCCCGGAGCGCCGCCGCAATGAGCGATCGCAGCAGACCCGTCGTGGCGATGCGCCGGCCTCATGGCGGCTTCAGCCTGCTCGAAATGCTGGTGGTGCTGATCGTCCTCGGCTTTCTGATGCTCGGGCTCAATCAGGGGGTCCGTACCGGGCTGGGGTTCTGGACCGTGCAGAGCCGCCAAATCGGCAGCACGGCGGAACTCGACACCACCGCCCGCGTGTTGCGAATGCTGCTGACCGGACTGCCGATCACGCCGGCCGCCGCCAGCAATCCCGGTGCCGCGCCGATGGCGCTTTCGTTCGCCGGAACCGCGGACCATCTGACCTTTGTCGGCGATCTGCCTACCGGGCTGGGCACCACGCGCCGCGCCGACATCACGATCGAACTGCGAGGAGGCCGCCTCGTCCTGGTCTGGGCGCCGCACCGTCACGAGCTGGCCAGCACGAGGCCGGCTTCGACCGAGACCGAGCTGTTGCGCGGTGTCGCCCATCTCGACCTTGCCTATTGGGGGACAACCGCGCCGGACTCGCCGGCGGGCTGGCTCGCGCAATGGGATGGTCCGGCAATTCCCCAGCTGGTCCGTATTCGCCTGACCTTTGCCACGGGAGATGCCCGCCATTGGCCGGACATGATCGTGGCGCCTCAATTGTGGACGCCGGTGATATAACTCCGCCCTGTATTCAAAATCCGACACAAATGCAGCGTATGATTATGCCGTTTTCATTGACCGGTGCCGGCTTAAAGCGGTTCATCTCCCTTGCCGGCTTACCCCTGCGGCGTTTAGCTTTGCCGCGAACGACCGGTACTTGCTGAAATATGTCGAAAGATTTTCGCGCCCGCTCTAACATGTCGGGCATTGGGGTGGGATCGGGTCTCGGAATCGGCTGCGGCGCATGCTTCGCGAGTTTTTGAGCTGGTGGGTCGGGCAGCTTGCCGATTTGGTTCCCGAACGGTGGCGTCGGTTCGGCTCATCGAGCGGCGACGCGCTGGTGATCGCCCCGGTCGGGCCGCTCGCCGGCGGGGTCGAGGCGGTTACGGTCAGCTTGCGGCGCAACGGCCGCGAGACGCCGCTCGGCGAATTCGGTTTTGCCGCGGCGGGGCTGGCCGATCTGCCGCGTTCGGGCGGCAGGCCGGCGGTGCTTCGGCTGGCCGCGGTACGGCTGCTGCTGGTGCCGCGGGCAAGCCTCGACGCGCTGCTCGCCGCGCTTGGCAAAGTCGGCGTCTTGCCGAAGCGGGCCGAGATCGGCGACGGTCCGGACCGGGGCTGCTATCTGCCGCTCGGCGCGGATGGGGGAGGGCTGCACGATCCGATGCACCGGCGGCTGCTGCGCTGGCCCGCGGCAGCGCTGTGCGCCGGGCTCGCGGTCGCCGTGGTTGGCCTGCCGTTTGTCCGTCAGGCTTCGGCGCTGGCCGAACTCGACCAGGAAATCGCGGGAGGCCGCTCGGCCGCAGGCGAGGCCGAGAAGCTGCGTCAGGAGATCGACCGCCTGACCGGCACGGCCGATTTGATCGAGAGCGAACGGGACAAAGCGGGACGCCCGATCTTAACCATCGCGGCGCTGACCCGCCTGCTGCCGGACGATACCTATCTGACCGAATTGCAGCTGCAGCAGCATAAGGTGACGATCAGCGGCCGGTCGGCCGGCGCGTCACGCCTGATCGGCGCGCTCGCCGCCGGGAACCAGCTGCGCAATCCCGCTTTCGCGGCACCGGTGACGCGGATCGAGGCGGCGAAAGCGGAGCTGTTCACGATTATCGCGGAGGTCGGGCCATAGCTGCCACCGCAACCTTGCCGACCGGTCGAACCGGGCAATTGCTGGCACTGGCGATCCTGTGCCTGGTGCTCGGCGGCGTCTATCTTCTCCTTGTCTCCCCGATCCTCGATCTTTACAGCCAGCGCGAGGCGACGCTGGCCGATCGGCGCATGCTGGCCCCCAGGCTGAGCGCTGCCGCGGCCGAGCTGCCGGAGCTGCGCGTTCGGCTTGCCGAATTGCAGGCCGCGGCAACGACCCGCAAGATCGCCCTCGACGGCGCCAGCGACGCTATTGCCGCCGCCAATCTGCAAAGCCGGATCGAAGAGCTGGCGACATCCGCCGGTGCCACGATCGGCAGCACCGAGGGACTGGCGGCGGAGAACCGCGGCGGCTATCGCCGCATCGGCCTGCGCCTCGCGATCACCGGCGACTATGATGCGATCGTCAAACTGCTGGGTGCCATCGAGACCGCCGCTCCGCCGCTGATCTTGAGCAATCTGCAATTCCACGGCGTGCTGCGGCCGACCGGTCAGGCACAGAGTTCGCGGCTCGATGCCGGGTTCGAGGTATATGGCTTCCGCCGCATCGATACACCGGCCGCCGTGAAGCAATGATTGATCGCGTTGTGGTTTTTTTACTGGCCGGGAGCGCGCTGTTCGGCGCCGTGCTTCTCGGCGAGCTGAACGCCGACGATCCCGGTGTGCAGCCGGTCGCGACGCCCGCTCCGACGCCGGCGCAAACGCACCCGGCGCAACGGCTGCAGAGCCCGCGGATGGATGAGCTCCTCGCGGCGACGCTCAGCCGCCCGCTGTTCAGCACGACGCGGCGCCCGGCGGAGCGGGCGGCTCCCGACCGTCCCGCCGACCCCGAACTCGCCAATGTCAGGCTGACCGGGATCGTCATTGAACGCGATCGTCACACCGCGATCTTTGCCGTGCAAGGCGCGAAGCCGCTGGTACGCTCGGAGGGCGAGACGGTGAACGACTGGCATCTCGACAGCATCGCGCCGCGCGAGGTGACGGTGACCGGTCCGGCCGGGACCACGACGCTGGAGCCCAAGGCCGATCCGAACCTGGTGCGGCCCGCGCCACCGGCGCAAGCCGCGCCGGTTGCGTCGGCCGCGCGGCCCGGCGTTCCTCCGGTGCAGCCCGTCGCGGCCGGTGCCCGGCCGTTCTTCCCGACCCCGGCCATGCCGCAGCCGAAACCTGCCGCGACGCCGCCGGTCCGCCTGCCGACTGCTCCTCCCAATGCGGCGCGCCCGGCGAACCCGGTGAGACCGCCACAATGAGATTTTCACCCGGACGCGGCCGACCGCTTCCTGCCCTCTTTGCGGTAGCGTTGCTGGCGTTGGCGGGC
>WNFC01022759.1_pt1 | contig 15606 bp, 13 predicted proteins | sample 5400541 | NCBI WGS metagenome assembly WNFC01 (sample SAMN13153342, study PRJNA577476) | soil metagenome | isolation source: 120 cm saprolite under Douglas fir tree site 2 hole 2 replicate 1 | place: USA:California | collected 2015-04-18
CGGTGGAACGAGGCGTGCCTTACCAATGGCCGGAAGTCATCACTGACCCGAGCCAGGAGCTCAAGGTGGCCGCAGCCGACAGCAAGACGATTCTCAGGGTAGCCGCAACGGTTCTGACCCTCGCCGGTGTCGGTTTGACCCTCCCGGCACTGGCAGAAGCCCAATCCCGTGGCACCCTGCAAGCCACCGCCACCGTGGTGGACGCTCAGTCCAGCTTCCAGACTCTAGCCGCAACTCAGTCGGCGATCTCTCACTGGGTGAACCCCAGCGCCAATGGTTCTAGTGATGTAACGACACTGGCGCAAGTGAGCGTCAGCCTTCAGCGCGAGACCCAGCACGCCGCGGCCAGCGAGCGGCAGGCGCTGGTAGTGCGGATCGACTACCTCAACAACTAAACCTCACGGCCTACGTACCCCCCCCTCGCTGCAAATGGGAAGGGAGCTCGAGAGAAGGAGGGGACGGAGGGAGGGGGGAGGGTGGGACAGGACCGGAGAATGAGGCTACTGGATTCCCAACCGCTGCCGCACCTCGAGCGGGAAGAGGGGAACGGCGTGTTTGATAGGCACCGAGAGCGCGAACCCCGGCGCTTGCGGTAAACCGGCGCGGTGAATCGAGATCACTTGCCCGGCGGCGTTGAACAGGGGGCTCCCCGATGACCCGCCGATCGTCATACCGTCGAACTGCATCACGTCCTCCGTCACCCGAGAGATGATCCCAGCTGTCATCGACGTCCGGATGACGGAGGATCGCAGGTGTGCGAATCCCGCGCCCGCGGGGTAGCCGATCAGCGCGGCGGGCTCCCCCTGACGCGCTTTGCTGCCGGTCCAATCGATGGATGTGAGGTAGGGTCCCGCTTGATACCCGCGGATCTTGATTAGCGCGATATCCCGGTCCTGGGAAGTCGTAACGACGTCCGCGTACCGAGACGAGGACTGGTCGGCCATCGTCACCCAGATCGTATCGGCCCTGGGGTGCGTCGAGTCCGCGACCACATGCCAATTGGTGAGCATATAGCCATCGGGCGTGATCACGAACCCGGTGCCGTTGTAGTAGTCGTGGCCGAAGGCCACGGTGATGAGGCCGACGGCGCCCTGGTTCTGCTGCGCGATGCTGGCGAAGTCGGTGCCTCGAACGGCCCGCATGCGGGCATCGAGGCTCGCCGTCTGGGACTCGGCCTGGGCCACGGCGCGCCGCAACGAGTCCACGGCCGTCTGCGAGGGCGCACGTCGTTCCGAAGCGGCCAACTCGTCCCGCAGCCGTTGGACTTCCTGTTGCGAAGCTGCGCGGCGCGTCTCCCCTTCCTGGAGTTGCTGGCCAAGCGCTGACTGGGCTCGCTCCAGCGACGCCTGCAGCTGCCCGGTCCGGACCTGCGCCGCCTCGAGCTGCGTGCGCAGGCTGTCGACCTGCGCCTCCGGAGCAGCCGCCCGTCGCGCTTCGGCTAGCGCGTCTCGTAACCGAGCCGCCTCGGCGCGCGCGGAGTCTTCGGCCGTGAGGCGCGCCGCCTCGCTCTGCTGGACCTGGCTGGACAACAGCCAATAGACCACCGACACGCCGCCGCCGAGCACGAGCACCAGCACTACGATGCTGACGCTGAGCCAGCGCAGCTTACGCCGCGAATCCTTGCCCACCTCCTCGGCCACGGCTTTGAGAAACGCCGTCGAGCCGCGATGGCCGCGCTTGCGCTCTTCACGCGCCTTCGCGAGGGCGTCGCTGATCAGGCCCATCACCGTCTTCTGGCCCATCCCCTCCTTGGGCATGGAGGAGGGGCCGGGACGCGGCACGGCGGCGAGCGGCGCCGTCCCCAGCCCTTCGACGAGCAGCACCGGCCCGCCGGGGCCGAGCATGATCTTGTCGCCCAGGCGCACCGGCATCGGCTCGCGGACGCGCTCGCCGTTCACGAAGGTGCCATTGCGACTGCCGGCGTCGCGCACCGACAGCCCGCCGCCGGGGCCGACCGCGAGCTCGGCGTGGACGCGGGAGACGACCGTGTCGGCCGTGTCGACCGGGCGAATTTCGCACTCCAGGCCGCGCCCGATCCGGATCCGCGTCCCCCGCGCCTCATAGCGCTTGCCAGTAGCGGCCGCGAGCAGCGTCACGGCGTAGGCGCGCGCTTCAGGCGGCCGCTCAGCGGGTGGTCTGGGAAGTTCGGCCACGGTCTCGCCAAGAGCTTCCGCGACGGCCGCGACGCTCAGCTTGGGCCCCCTCTCTCCCAAGGAGAACTCATCGCCCGGCTTGAGGGGCACATCGCCGCTCACGCGGATGCCGTTCAGATAAGTGCCGTTGCGGCTTCCGAGGTCGACCAGACGCCAGCCGTCGGCGCTGTGGCGCAACTCGGCGTGGTGGGCGGAGACGACCTTGCCGTCCTCGCCCGAGAACGCGATGGTGCTGGCGGGGTCGCGGCCCAGCCGGACCACCGCTTCTCGCACTTCGAGCGCGCGCTGGGTGGCGGTGAGGATCAGCTTCAGGTAGGACACGGGCCGATAGTAGGAAGAAGCGGGAACCTCGTCAACGGCCCGGACGGCTCACATTGGGAGTTGGCCTAGCGCTTTACGAGACCGGCGGTCAGCCAAGACGCGGCGACCGGCTGGGCTGCGGCGCAGCGCCACCCGCCGATCCGTGCCGGCGCCGCGCCTGACGGAGCGGCGACGCTCAATCTTCACGCTGCCGCTGCGCTGGCGCCGCTCCTGCGACGCCCGCCGGTCGACGCCGGAGCGCCGGTCGATCAACCCGCGACGGTCGGGGAGCTGGCGGCGATCAGCGGACACTACGGTGGGGGGGGGCACCATCAATCCACTCCGAGGCACAAGGGGTCAGAAAACGGACCCTAACGTATGTCTCGCCCCCCACCCTGGCTAGTAGCGCGGCAACTTGGCGTCCTAGTGGTCGCGGTGCTCGCGCAAGCGGCCGTCGATGTCCCCGACGATCTCGCGGGGCGGCTCGCGTCGCTCCCACCCCCGGTGGCGCCCACGGTCACGCTGCTCGGCCACGGTGCGCACTGCAACACGCTCGCCGGCCGGGGTGGCGAACACCCGGACCACCTCGTCTTCCCCACGACGCGCCCAGATGATGCGGTTGGGGCCCCGCTCCTCCACCCGATACACCTCCCAACCCCGACTCACCAGCACCTCCCGGGTGACGACCACGACTCGTTCCACCGGCGTGACGTAGACGTATTCGGTAGGCTCGCCGTAGATGATCTCGGCCCGGGTGTACCCGTAGGGGGCACACGCGGCCAGCCCGAGGCCGGCAAGCAACGGCAGGGTGCAGGATTTCATCCTCGCTCCTCCAATTGGGTCATCCTGTGAGGAGACCCCGGCAGGAGGGAAAAGTTACGTCGCATGGTGATCTCCGTCACACGCCGCCGGGTAGGTGTATTATCCGGACCATGGACAACCTCGCTCACGCGCTCGTAGGGGCCGCCCTGGGGCGCGCCGTGGCCCACGGTCGCGTGCGGCAGGCGGCCCTCATCGGGGCCGTCGCAGCCAACGCGCCCGACTGGACCGAGTTCCTGATCGGGTTCCGCGGCCGCCGTATCGACTACTACTCGATGCATCGCGGGATCACCCATTCGCTCCTCGGCGCGGCGGTCGAAATCGCAGCGCTCACCCTGGTGGTCGGCCTGGGCGCGATGTGGTGGGCGCGGCGGCGCGGCACCCCCGCCCCCCCCCCCCCCCCCCCCCCCCCGACTGGCAGGGCTCCTACGGCTTGCGGCCGTTCCTGCCCTGGAGCGGACGGTGGTATTACGGGGATTGGGTGGCGATCGTCGACCCCTTCTACTGGCTGGTGCCATTGATCGCCCTCGCCTGGGGAGCGCGGCGACATTGGCAACCGGCGCTGCTCTATGGAGCCATCGCGGCGTTCGCGACGTTCGTCCTCCTGAGCCATCTGACGGAGGTCGCCGCGTGGGTGAGCGTCGCCTTCGCGGGAATGCTTCTGGTGGCTGGTATCGGGTGGACGCGGCACTGGGCGGGACCCGTCGAGTCCCGGCGAGCGTCCGCAGTCGCCGTGCTGCTGCTGTGCCTCTACAGCGCTGCCAGCGGCCTCGTGAGCCACGCTGCGAAGGCCACAGTAGAGCGCACTGCCGTGGCGCGCTTCGGGCCGGGGGCGCGGTGGGCGGCCCTCACCGTCACGGGACGGCCCTTCTCCTGGGAGCCGATCTACGCCAGCGCCGATAGCGTAGCTGGCGACGACTGGGCGGTTGCGCGTCACCTCGGCGATCCACGGGTACAGAGCGCGCTGCAGACAACTGACGGCCGCGCGATGGGGCAGTTCGCCCGGTTTCTCGTGGCGGAGGTGGATCCGGGACCGGCCGGCACCGTGGTGGTCCTGCGGGACGCGCGGTACGCGCGACGCGGGCGCATCGGGTGGGCGGTCGTGGCGATCCGGATGGCAGGAGGGTGACGACCCAGCCGGGAGTTAGTCCCGAGACTCCGCCGCTCGATCTGCTCACGGACCTCGCGGAAGCGCTGGAGCCGGCCTTCCGCCTCGAGCACCTCGTCGCGCTGTCGCGTGAGCGGGCATTGTATCAGGCCTGGGACCGGATCCTCAAGCGGTTCGTGGCATTGCGGGTGCATCTCTCGCCCGACACGCCTGGCCGCCCCTGGTTCGTGCGGGAGACCGAGACGCTGGCCGCGCTCGACCACCCGGCGATTCGCCACGCCTACCACGCCGCGGTCGTCGGACCATTCGCCTACCGCACCGCCAACTGGATCGACGGCGAGAGTCTGGCGGAAGCGATCCGCCGGGGGCCGCGCCCGATTCCAGCCGTGATGTCCCTCGTCCGCGACTTGCTCGGCGCGCTCGAGCATGCGCACGCCCGCGGCATCATCATGCGCCGCATCACACCGACCACGCTGATGCTGGATCTGGCGGGCCGGGGCATCATCACCGACTTGCGCTACTCCAACTGGTGTCTGGCCCACGTGCCTGCCGGCGACGGCGCCGGCGCGGAGGCGTTCAGCGCCCCGGAGGTGCGCGGCGGGGGTGCCGGCGAGCCGACGAGCGACGTGTACGGGGTCGGCGCGATCGTCTACTACGCCCTGACCACCCAGGAGCCGGCGCGCGACCCCGGCGCCGTGACGCCCCCGCGGCAGCTGCGACCCACGATCCCCGCCGCGGTGGAGCGCGTCATCCTGCGCGCCCTACAGGCACGACCCTCCGCCCGCTACTACACGGCGACCGAGATGCTCGAGGACTTCGTGACCGACGCCGGCGTCTTCCACGCCCCGGCGGCCGAGCCGCACCTCGCGGAGTCGGGCTTCGAGCGGCGGCTGCGCCGCGCGCTAGGCGACGATTACGAACTGCTGGAGGAGATCGGCGCCGGTGGGTTCGGACGCGTGTACCGGGCGCACGACCTGGGCCTGGAACGCGACGTCGCCATCAAGGTGTTGCACCCCTCACTCACCGCCGACCCAGCCGTGGTGGAGCGCTTCCGGCGGGAGGCGCAACTCGCGGCCCGCCTCCGGCACCCCAACATCGTCAGCATCTACGACATCGCCGGCCGCGCCGGGCTGCAGTGGTATACAATGGAGCTCGTGCCGGGGCTGAGCCTGGCCCAGCTGGTGGCGCAGCAGGGCCCGCTGCCGGTGGACCGCGTCACCCGGCTCCTCAGCGAGGCGCTCTCCGCTCTCGAGCACGCCCACGCGCTCGGCCTGGTGCACCGCGACCTCAAGCCCGAGAACATGCTCATCGAGCCGGACGGCCGCCTCCGCATCACCGACTTCGGTCTCGCCCTGGCGCTCCGGGGCGAGCGCTTCGGCGGCGCGTCGTCCCGCAGCGGCACGCCGCAGTTCGCCGCCCCCGAGCAGCTGCTGGGCGAGCGCGTGGACCAGCGCGCTGACCTCTACTCCCTGGCCGCTGTCGCCTACTACGGCCTGCTCGGTCGGCCCCCGTTCGAGGGGATTACGCCAGAAGTAGTGCTGGCCAAGCAAACAGCTGGCGTGCTCCCGCCGCTGCAGGAGGAGCGCAGCGATGTATCGCGGGAGTTCGAGGAGGTGCTCCGCCGAGCGATCGCGAGCGAGCCGGGGCGCCGTTTCCCCACCGCCCAGGCGTTTCGCGAGGCGTTGCAGCAAGCGACTGGCGGGTTCCTGCGCCGGCTATGGAGCGTCCTCCAAGGCAAATGAATCCAGCCCCCCCCCCTCCCCCCCCCCGGAAACCGGGCGGCTTTCATTGGGGTATCAAGATCTGGCAAGCGGGGGGGGGATATTCAGAACCCGTACCGAGGGAGGGTATGCCCGTGCGTCTCCTCGTCGGATCTACGCTTTGTGCGTTCGCCGTCGCCGCCTGCGGTGGGTCGAGCCCCACCAGCTCAACCACCGGCTCGAATCCCGGGGGAGCGGCTGCTGCGGCCAGCGTGTCCATCATGAGCACCGCGTACTCCCCGAGTAATGTCAGCATCAAAGCCGGGGAAAGTGTGCAGTGGACCAACCACGACCCCACCGCCCACAGCGTGACCGCCGATGCGGCAGGAGGGTTCGACAGCAACCTGAGCGGCACTACGCCCGACGGCTACGGTGGCACGACGGCTGGGGGGACGTTCAAACAGAGCTTCCCAAGCGCTGGCACCTTCACCTACCACTGCACGTACCATGCGTCGATGCACGGCACGGTGACGGTAAGTCCGTAACTCACCGCCAGCGGAAGATTTTCAGCGCGACCCCGAAGCTCACAACCCCCCAGACGGCGACGACGGCCAGGGGCGCCGTCAGCCGGGCGACGGACGTGCCATCGATCATGACGGCGCGCAGCGCGTCGTTCAACGCGGTGAGCGGCAGCGCTTTGACGAATGGCTGCATGGCGTCGGGGAAGCGAGCGTAGGAGAAGAAGGTCCCCAAGCCCGGCGACCGCGATGACATCGCCATAGCGCTTGGCGAGACCCGTGCAGCGGATAGCGGGCACGGTCACTTTTTATTCTTGTCTGGGTTCTTGTCTTTGGCCTCCGGAGCCATCGCGGCCTTCAACGCCTGGTCGAGTGCAGCGGATAGCGGGCACGGTCACTTTTTATTCTTGTCTGGGTTCTTGTCTTTGGCCTCCGGAGCCATCGCGGCCTTCAACGCCTGGTCGAGCTGCATGTCCATGCTGTTCACGCCGTCGGCCAGGCCGCGCAGCTTCATGTTAAGGCCGCCGGTGCGGGACGCCATGATCGACAACGCACCGGCAATGTCCGCGATCGTCCCGATCGGGGTTGTCAGCAAGCGTTGGCGCATCTGGGAGAGCTCCCGAGCGATGGTGCTGCAGAGATTCGTCACAATGGTCGTCTTGGCGGCCCGGTTGGACTCGAGCTCGGCGACGAGCGTCCGGACGTGGCCTACCGTCTTCTGGATCTCTGTGATCTCGTCGACTCTGCGCTGCTGGTTAGGGGAGAGCAGAACCATGCGGGCTCACCTCGGGGGTTCGAGCGCTTCCTTGAGAACACGCCCATCGAGCAAGCTGAACGGCGAGAGACCGAGCATCCACGCCAGCGTGGGGGCGATGTCCACGGTGTTCGCCCGCTGGTCGTAGGTTCCGGCAAGGATTCCCCGCCCCCATAGAATCAGGGGGACGTGGGTGTCGAGATCCGACGGTTGCCCGTGCTGGGCGCTGCCTAACGGAGCGCCCCAGGCATCGAACGGCCGCAGCGTGACGACCATCGCGACCCGAGAGTCCCCGACGATCAGGTGCAGCCAGCGCCGGGCGATCGGATCCGCAGCGGTATCCACGCGGGCGAGGTCGGCCGGCCGGTCTACGCGCGCGATGCCGGGCAATGCCCGGACGCGCGCGGCAAGCGCCGTCATCACACTGTCGAGGTTCGCGCCGGTGGCCGCGAGGCGGCCGTTGTCCTGGAAGAACAACACCCCGGTGTCGAACTCCAGCCAGCGCTTGGTCGTGTCCACGCCGCCCAACCGCGTCAGCTGGGTGTTGGCGGACCTTACCAGGGTGTCGAGGCTCACCCAGCGCGCGTCAGGATGCCCCTGCTGGCGGGAGGCCTCGGGAAACGGGGTGACGCCGTGGTCAGCGGTGAGCACCACGACCACATTCTGGCGCCCCACGCGATCGAACAGCCGCTGCAAGAACCACTGCAGGTAGTCGTCGAGCCGCAGGACCTGATCATGGATTTCCCGAGAGTCGGGCCCAAAGGCGTGCCCGATGGCGTCCGTCGTGGACAGGCTCACGGCGAGCAGGTCGGTCGGGCCGCGGCGGCCGAGTCTTAGCGCCTCGACGCCGGCGAGCGCAAAGGCAAGGGTGAGCGAGTCCATTTGGGGAACGCCGATGAATGCCGCTGCGGCGCCCGCGCTATCGGCTGGGAGGGAGTGCGGAAAGGTGACCCCGTGTCCCCCGTTCTCCCACGGCTCACTGTCCGGCTCGTGGTAGAGCGAGTCCGCCCGTAGCAGCGTCCACCGAGTGCCCGCGGCCTGTTGCGGAACGCGCAGCGCGTTGAAGGTCTGGACCCAGATAGGCAACGTGTCCACGTAGTAGCGGCTCGTCGTGAACATCCCCGACTGGTACCAGTAGACCATCGCTTTGGCGCGGCCGATCGGCAGGATGGCGGCGCGGTCCTTGCGCGACACCGACAGGGCCCGGCTCATCGTGTCCGCGGCCTGTAGCCAGTCGAACAGCGCCGTGCCGCGGAACCGGCGCGGTGACGCGCCCGGGCCGGCGACACCGAGGAGGGGGGTGGTCGAGTCCTGCACGCCTTCGGCGTTGCGGACGATCCCGGTGTGTGCGGGCCACCGGCCCGATAACACCGTCGAGTGGCCCGGGGCGGTTTCGGTGACTCCGTGGTCCTGGAACGCGCTGGTGAACACGGCCCCCTCGGCGAGCAGCGTGGCAAAGCCGCCGGTCAACTGCGACCGCCAGCGCACGAGATAATCAGCCCGGAGCTGGTCGACGGTGATCACGACGACCAGCCGGGGACGCGGCGGCGCTGGACTCGGACGGGGGTGGGGGGAGGCGCTGAGGAGGGGGCCTGGCGAGATCGCAAACGCGAGCACGACGGCGGTAAGCATGATCACAAAGTAGCTGCGGTCAGGCGGTGGCCGCCACCGGGGTGTGACGGGGCTCGCGGATGGCGAGCACGAACGCCACGCCGACGATCCCGGCCGCGAGCAGGAACGGCACCCCGTGGCCGAACGCGTCGAACGTCAACGTCGCGCCCACCGGGCCCACGATGCTCATGATCCCCCGGAACGTCTGCTGCGCCCCCATCATCAATCCGACCTCGTCTTTCTCGGAGCGCTGGCTGACGAGCGAGGTGGACGCCGGAAACAGGAGGGCCGTGCCCATCGGCACCAGGACCAGGAAAACGATGAACAGGGCCATCGCCGGAGCCGCCGGCACGAGGGCCGCCGGGAGCGGCATGAGCGCAAGGCCGCTCCCCAGGAGCACCGTGCCAATCTGCATCGTGCGGACCTCGCCGAAGCGCTCATTGAACCAGCCGACCAGCCAGACGCGCATCAGCACGCCCACGATCCCGAAGATGGGAAAGAAGTAGCCGATGGTGTTTTCGGTCACGCCATAGGTGTCTTTGAGGTACAGCGCGAGTACGCCGATCACCACGTTCAGGGCCAGCATGCCGACCACGTAGATCCAGATCACGCGGTGGGACGGCAGCGCCGGATGCCGCATGATCTCCCACAACGCCCGTTTCACCGAGCGGGCCTGCGGCGGCGCGTAGCGGCCGCTAGACGTCATCGCACGGGGGTCGACGACGCGCGATTCGGGCAGCCATTTCCAGGCGAAGCCGACGTTGATCAGCACCAGCACGGCCGCCACGACTCCCGGCATCGCCGTGCCGAAGCGGTAGGCCACCGACCCGATGAAGGGCCCGATCACGACGCCCGCGCTCGTCGCCGCGGAAAGCCACCCCAACGCTTTGGCGCGCTCGCCCGGCTGCATGGTGTCGGCCACATACGCCTGGGCGACGCCGGTGGTGCCGCCGCCCAACCCTTGCACGATGCGCGAAGCGAACAACATCCACAGGCTGTTGGCGTAGCCGAAAATGATGTAGGCGAACGCGGAGGCGCCGAGGCCCACGAGCAGCGCCGGCCGCCGGCCGTAGCGGTCCGACAGTTTGCCCCAGATCGGCGAGGAGATCAGCTGGGCCACCGCGAACGAGGCGATGAGCGGACCGACCAGCCATTCAGGCGCGTGCAGTCGCAACGCATAGAATGCCATCAGCGGGGCGACGAGCATCAGGCCCAGCATGTCCACGAAGCACACAGCCATCAGCACGGAGAGTCGCTTCACCGGCGGGCTCCGATCGAGAGAACGGCGGCGCTGCACACCATGAGCAATACGCCGAACACAGCGGCCACACCGATCTCGTTGAGGCGCAAGCTGGCCATGATTTCGATGGCGATGGGCCGGGTGTCGTAGGTATAGAGCACGATGGAGGACACAAAGTCGCCCAACGCGCCGACAAACGCGAGGCTCGCCCCAGCCGCAAGCGCGGGCGACAGCAGCGGCAACGTGACCCGCCGCAGCGTGGCCCAGCGACCGGCGCCAAGGCTCGCCGCGGCTTCTTCGAGTGCCGGGTCCAGCTGGCGGTAGCCCGCGAGAATAGCGCGGCCCGCGACCGGGAGCGCCCGTACGAGGTAGGCGAGTGGCAGCAACACGATCGTCCCGACCAGCACCCACCGCAACGCGAATGGCTTGCTCACGCCGAAGGCAGTCGCGAGCGCGACCGCGAACACCGTCCCTGGCAAGGCCCACGGCAGTTCGAGGAAGCTCTCGATCCAGCGACGCACGGCCACGCGACGCCGGACGACGAGCCACCCCGCCGCGAGCGCAATGGCGACTCCGCCGGCCGTACTCACCGCCGCCATCCACAACGAGTTGAGCAGCGGGCGCAACCGCTCCGGCTCCGAGAGGACCCGTCGGTAGTTCACAAGGGACAGCACTGGCGGCAGCGCCTCGGTGGTCCAGGTAGCGTAGGGAACGAGCGACACGAGGAGCAGCGTGAGGTGGGGCAAGAGCAGCACGACAGCGAACAGCCAGCCCGCGGCCGTGGCGAGACCACGCACGGCCGGCCGCCCGATGTCTCGCCGCCTGGGAGCCGTCCCCTTTCCCAGTGCCACGAGGAGGGCCTCCCCCTGCGTGTGCCGCAGCAGCACGAGTCCCGCGACCGCGATCAGCGCGAGGGCGAGCGTCTCCACCATGGCGAGCGCCACGTCGCCGTTCACCTTCGTGCTGTAGATCTGGGTCGTCATCACCCGGAAGCCACCGCCGAAGATGTAGGGCGCGCTGAAGGAGCCGAGGGCTGTCATGAACGTGAGCAGCGCCGCGCCAGCGAGTGCGGGCCGTAACAGAGGCAGCACGACGCGCCAGAGGACGCGGCCCCGTCCCGCTCCCAGCGCTCGCGCCGCTTCGAGCATCGACTGGTCGAGCCTCGCCAGACCGGCCCGCGCGAAGAGGTAGAAATAGACGTACATCGAGTACGCATGCACCAGCAGAATCGCCCCGGCGCCCTGCAGGCGCCACGGCGCCCGCGCGAGACCGAGACCGTGCTGGATCGCGCGGGCGATGAACCCGGACTCCCCGTACAGGAAGAGGAAGGCGATGACGCCCACGAGCGGGGGCAGCACCGCCGGGAGCGCGATCAGGGCGCCCAGCGCCTTCCGGCCCGGGAACTCGAACCACTCGAACAGGAATGCCAGCGGCACGCCGATCAACCCCGCGAGCGCCACGCTGGCCAGCGAGATCCACAGGCTCGCCCACAATGCCGCCCATTCGCTTGGCCGCGACACGAACGCCCGCAGCGCCTCGCCCTGGGCGGCGTCACCCGCAACGATGAGAATCGGGTAGACGACCATCCAGGCGAGCAGCGCCGCCAGGGCCAGACCTGCAAGCTGCCCGCGCTTCACCGACCATCCTCGGCGAAGGCGATGGTGCGCGTGGCCTCCACATAGACGCGCTCGCCCACGCGCGCAGCCCCCGGGTCGGCCAGCACCTCGAAACGCTCCCCAGAGTCGCTCTCGACCAGATAGAGCGCTGCAGCGCCCGTGTACCGGCGCTCCTTCACCGTTCCCGGTACCCCCGCCTCGGCGAGCCGCAGACGCTCCGGGCGGACGACTAACACCTGACCATCGCGCCCGCCGAAGGCGCGTGCCACCGCGCCCCGCAGCACGTTCGCCCGGCCCACGAAGGTGGCGACGAACAGCGAGGCCGGCTGCTCGTACAGCTCGTCGGCCGTGCCCACCTGCTCCACCACCCCGCGCTGCAGGACGGCGATCCGGTCGCCCAGGTCGAAGGCCTCCTCCTGCTCGTGGGTCACGAACAGAGTCGTGATGTCGACCCGCTTGATGAGGCCGCGCAGCTCACGGCGTGTGCGCTCTCGCAGCGTGGGGTCGAGATTGGAGAGCGGCTCGTCGAGCAGGAGCAGTCGCGGCTCAGGCGCGAGCGCGCGCGCCAGCGCCACGCGCTGCTGCTGGCCGCCCGAGAGCTCCTGCACCTTGCGCCGCTCGAAGCCGGCGAGATCGACGAGCGCCAGGGCCTCGGCGACCTTGGCTTCCGCTCTTCCTCTTCTCCCAAGCCCGAAGGCCACATTCTCCCCGACGTCGAGGTGCGGGAACAGCGCGTAGTGCTGAAACACCATCCCGCAGCGGCGGCGGGCTGGGGGCATGGTCGTCACATCTTCCCCATCGACCGTGATCCGCCCCGCGTCGGGCGTCTCGAAGCCCGCGAGCAGGCGCAGCATCGTCGTCTTGCCGCTCCCGGAGGGCCCGAGCAGCGCGACGATCTCCCCTCGCGCGATGTCGAGGTGGACGGGCCCCACCGAGACCTCAGGCGACCAGCGCTTCGTCAAACCCTCGAGGCGGAGGAAGCCCGTCGTCGTCACCGCCCGCCCCCTTTCCCCCGAACGGTCTCGTCCCAGTACCGCATCCACTGCGCCTCGTGCGCGGCGAGCTCGTCCCATGGCACGTTCGCGACCTTCATGTGCCGTCGGACGTCGCGGACCCACTCGGGAAGCGAGTCCACCGGCAAATCCCGCCGCGCCGGGAGCCGATACACAGCCCGCGCCGCCAGCAGCTGCGCCTCCGGACTCCCCACCCAATCGACGAAGGCCCGGGCCGCGTCCCGATGGCGCGCGTGGCGCACTACGGCAATGGCGTCCACGATCACCGGGGTCCCGCTCTTGGGGAATACGTACCCCAGCTGCAACCCGTCGCGAATGTTGAGCTGGATGTCCGGCAGATCCCAAATCGTCACGAGGCCTTCCTGGCGGACGATCTTCTGGTCGAGCAGCGCTCCGTTCTGAACGTACTCCTTGGTCTGCGCATCGAGCCGCCGGAGCCAGCGGAAGCCGGCCCCGGTGTCGCCCGTCTGCTGCACGCCGCGCTCGATGAGCATCCCCCACACGGCGCGCATCGTGCCGCTGGCGAGCGGATCCCGGATCAACACCTGCCCTTTCCATCGAGGCAGGAGGAGGTCGTCCCAGTCCTGCGGCGCCTCCGCGGGACGAACCGCTTGCGCGGCGTAGACAACGACCGCCGGGGTCTCGAAGACGGCGAAGTAGAGGTCGGCCGGCCCGCGCCCGTGCGGGTCGATCGCGTCCGCCCAGCCCGGCCGGAAGGGTTCCAGCAACGAGTCGGCGGCGGCGCGCGCGAAGATCGTCGCAGGCCCGCCGAACCACACATCGGCCTGGGGATTGGCGCGCTCGGAGCGCAAGCGGTCATAGACCTCCTGCGACCCCATGTCGAGCCAGTGCACGGCGACTTCCGGATGCAGCTGCTCGAAGCGCCGCTCGAACAGCGTGAGGAGATCGCGGCCGTGGGGAGAGTAGATGACGAGCGGCGTGCGGGAATCGCGCGAGCAGGCGGCGGCGAGGAGCGCACCGAGCGCCACCCACCACATTCCGTGAGGACTAGGGCGTCGTCCACGACGGAAGGGGGGGGGCCAATCGTGACTCCGCATTGCATCGCCAGGTCCCACGACCCCCCCCCCCCCCCCCCCCCCCCCCCCCCCCCCCCCCCCCCCCCCCCCCCCCCCCCCTAGGCCCCCGGCACTCCTGCCGGCAGCTCCCGGAAGAACGCCAGCCCGGTATACACGTAGGTGCCGCGGCCCAGGGGGGCGATCAGCAGCCCGCCCTGGAGCGGCGCCTCGCCCGGGTCATGCATCTCGAGCAGCGGCGTGTAGGCGGGATCCCACTCGTGGGCGAAGTACAGGCCGCGCTCCTGCACCCATCCTTGCCAGTCCTCGGGCGTGATGCGGTTCGGGGAACGGAAGGGGGCGGCCGTGGAGTCGAGCAGCGTCACCGGCGCCGTCTCGTCGGTTACGCGATCGTGTGGCTGTGCGATCGTCAGCCGGTAGGGCGCGAAGCCACCCTGGATGAAAGCGTACTGCTGGTACTGGACGATCACCAACCCACCGCCGCGAGCATACTCCAGCAGGCGACCGTTGTTGGCCACGAGCGCCGGATCGGTCTCGTAAGCACGACTGCCGATGACGATGGCGTCGTACTTGGGTAGCGCGCCGCGGGCGAGCGTGTCGGCGTCGAGCAGCTCGATCGGCACCCCGACTGCCGCGAGCGCCTCCGGTACGCGGTCCGAGGCGCCGCGCACGTAGCCCACCCGGCGCAACGCGGGCAGCGCGATCTGCGCCAAGCGAATGTCAGCCCTCGAAGGATGCACGACCGGGCGGGGCCGGATATGCGGGTAGTCGATGATGGCAAGGGCGCCCTCGCTGCGACGGCCATCCTGCCCCAGCACTGCTACTCGCAACTCGACGCCGCCCGCGGACGCACCGGTTGGCGGTGTCGCAGTCACGCTGACACTCTGCGTCTCGTCCTCGCGCGCGAACGCGAGACTCTCCGGCGCCACCGGCTGCCATCCCCGCGGCATCGCAAAGAGGACCCGACCCATGGCCGGCCCGCGCGTGCGGTTCGTCACGGTGATCGTGAAGCGCCGGGCGCCGCCCGCTGGTCCACCGATCGGCCACACCACGAGGTCGGGCGTGATCGCGACGTCGAACGGCCGGGTCACGAAGATGGGCCGCCGGATCTCGCCGATCGCCTGATCGCGGTAGCGGTATACGACCTCGCGCTCGAGCGTGAGGGGCACACCGGCCACCACGACCCGCGCGCGGACCAGCAGGGGCGGCGGCGCGAACGGCTCGCCGCGTACCTCCGCGGGCACGCCGGACCAGTCGTACAGCGCGCCAGCGAGCGGCCGCCGGAGGAAGTACTCCTCCGAGCGCTCGGCGTCCTCGGACACGGTGATGGTGAAGCCGCGCGTGAAAACCGTTCCCGGCCCGGCCGCGCCGGCGACGTCGTCCGGCGGCGTCACGATCCAACCCCGTGGCGCGGTCACCTGGATGTCCTCGACGCGCACCGGCGCATCCCCCGCGTTCCAGATCGTCGCGTCTACCTTCACGCGCCGCCCGGGGATCACGATGCCGTCGTCGGCGACGCCATCCACGGCGATCCCCGCGGCCGCCGCGATCGCGCGCTCGAGGAGCCTACGCTGCTGGGGCTCGTTCGTGCCAAGCTCCCGCGCGGCGCGAGTGAGGTAGGGTAGGATGGCCTGGGAAGCCCACGGGTTGAGCCGCGTCCGGGCAGAGTCGATCAATGCGACGAAACGGGCCTGTCCGCGCAGCACCGTGTCGACGCCAGCGAAGAGCCCCCCCCCCCCC
>WNFC01013138.1_pt1 | contig 15602 bp, 14 predicted proteins | sample 5400541 | NCBI WGS metagenome assembly WNFC01 (sample SAMN13153342, study PRJNA577476) | soil metagenome | isolation source: 120 cm saprolite under Douglas fir tree site 2 hole 2 replicate 1 | place: USA:California | collected 2015-04-18
AACGAACCGGACAAGCAGTGGATGACGATCGACACCAACCCGGCCAGCCCGCACTACAACCGGGTCTACGCCATGTGGGTGGACTTCCACACCGTCACCCCGGTGCCGTACGTCTCCTACGCCGACGCCAGGGCCAACGGGACACACACCGCCTGGTCCGCCCCGCAGAAGTTGCCGGTTGGCCCGAATAACCCGACCGGGGTCACCTACCTCCTGCCCCACGTGGACCCCAGCGGCGCCATCTCCACGACGCTGACCAACTTCGCGCCCAAACAAGGCTTCTGCTGCGCCTCGGTGTTCGTGGACAAATCCACGGACGGCGGCAAGACCTGGTCGGTGGCCGGGACCGCGGTCCCCAGCGTGACGCCGCCCCCGGCGATCTACCCGAACACCACGTTCCGGGACGGGATCGAGAACACCTTCACCGTCGGCAACCAACTTGATGCGCAGGGGCTCTACCCGCTGTACGTGTCCTACGAGGACTTCAGCGCCGGCGCCGGCAACGTGATGCTCACCGCGTCCTACGACGGCGGCGCCACCTGGACCAGCCCGATCCAGGTCAACGACAACGCGAGCCCCGCTGATGAGTTCCAGCCCAACCTCACCGTGGCGCCCGACGGCACGGTCAGCGTGAACTTCTACGACCGACGCCTGGCCTGCCCCGCGGCCGGGACCGCGGCCGCCGGGCTCGCCCTGGACCAGGTCAACCCGAACTACGCCGGCAGCCTGCCGCCGTACGGCGCCGCCAACTACTGCGTGAACGCCAGCATCCAGTTCTACAATCCGCAGCTGGGCCCGATCGGGCACAACATCCGGATCAGCCAGAACACGTTCGACCCGCAGCTCAACGCCCCGCACACCAGCTGCGCGAGCTGCGAGACCACGTTCATCGGCGACTACTTCGGGAACACCGTGGCCGCGACGGCCGTCGGCACGGTGGACTACTCGACCTTCACCTCCACCTACGACGACGGCACGAACTCCGCCCACTACCAGCAGCAGATAGTGGCGAGCGTCCCAGTGCCCTGACCACCACGGGAACTTCGGCCGGAACAGGCTCACAGAAAGCAAGAAAACAATGTTCAGAACGCGGAGAGCTAGTAGGCAAACACCGGAATAACATTCCGGCTGACAGCTGGAATGAAAAGCATCAACCCACTTTCGACCTGCTGACCATGCGAAAGTCAGATCGCGGTGGTTAAGCGCCTGTGCTGATCACCTTCCGAGTGCGTTCCCAACGTTGATTGTGACGGTTCGGCAAAGGCGAGCCCATCCCTAATGCGACTAGTTTTTACCCATCAGATCGTGCTACATCTAGTAGCGGCGGCACGGAAGTCAACGGCGACCTGAAGGGTGAGCCATGAGACAGAAGATCCGTGGCTGGACCGTCCTCGCCGCCGCCGCGCTCGCCTTGGCCCTCCCGGCCGGTAACGCCGTCGCCGACACCGGCGCCGGCGTTCCTGGCCGTGCCACCGCGCGCCCGGCGACGGTCGCATCGCCACGCACCGCGCACACGGTCACCTACGACGGCTACTCGCTGATGATCGACGGCAAGCGCACCTACGTCTGGTCGGGAGAGTTCCACTACTCCCGCCTGCCGAGCCCCGGCCTGTGGCGCGACGCGCTGCAGAAGATGAAGGCCGCGGGATTCAACGCGGCGTCCATTTACTTCGACTGGGCCTACCACTCGCCCAAGCCCGGTGTGTACGACTTCACCGGTGTGCGCAATGTGGACCAGTTGCTCGACATCGCGAACGAGGTCGGCATCTACGTCATCGCCCGCCCCGGCCCATACATCAACGCCGAGGTCGACGGCGGCGGCTTCCCGGCCTGGCTGGGCACCATGCCCGGGCGCGACCGCAGCAACGACCCGACCTACCTCGCCGCCGCCGACCAGTGGATGAGCCGCATCAACACGATCCTGGCTCGCCACCAGCTCACCGACGGCACCGGCACGGTCATCCTCGACCAGATCGAGAACGAGTTCTACGACGGATCTGCTCAGGCTCGCGCGTACATGACTCACTTGGAGAACCTGGCCCGTACCAACGGCATCACGGTGCCGCTGACCGGCAACAACAACGGCACGTTCAACAGCGGCGCCGGCGCGCTGGACATCGACGGCCCGGACTCCTACCCGCAGGGCTTCAACTGCTCCAGCCCGACGTCGTGGCACGGCCTGCCCAACATCTCCTACGATCACCCGGCCGGCAGGCCGCTATACACGCCGGAATTCCAGGGCGGCTCGTTCGACCCGTGGGGCGGTCCGGGTTACGACAAGTGCCGGCAACTCACCGGGCCGGACTTCGAGTCCGTCTTCTACAAGCAGAACATCGCCGTCGGCGCGACCGCGCAGAGCTTCTACATGACCTACGGCGGCACATCGTGGGGCTGGCAGTCCGACCCGAGCCAGGTCTACACGTCCTACGACTATGGCGCGCCCATCACCGAATCCCGCCAGCTCACCACGAAGTACGACGAGGACAAGCTGATCGGCTACCTCACCCAGAGCGTCGCGCCGCTGACCAAGACCGACGCGCTGGCCGTGGCGAAGCCGAGCTCGCCGGCCATCGTCGACACCGCCCGGATCAACCCCGACACGCACACCCAATTCCACACGCTGCGGCACGCGAACGCCACATCCACCTCGACGGACTCGACACACATCGCCCTGGACCTCGGGGCGCGGTCGACCTACACCTACGACGACGCGGACAGCGCGCTGCAGTACACCGGCGCGTGGTCGCACGTGGGCCCCGAGGTCGGTTACACCAACGGCGAGTACCACCAGACCGAGTCGTTCTCGAATACGGCCGGCGACAGCGTCACGATCCCGTTCACCGGCACCGGCGTGCGCTGGATCGCCTCGACGGCCGGCAATCACGGCCTCGCCGACGTCTACCTCGATGGCGCCAAGGTCGCCACCGTCGACGGCTACTCGGCGAACACGGTCAACGAGCAGATCGAGTACGCGGCGGGCAATCTGACGAACGCGGCGCACACGCTGACGATCGTCGTCACTGGACAGAAGAATCCCGCGTCGGCCGGCACGTTCGTCTCCGTGGACGCCATCGACGTGCCGCCGGCCGGCGCGACGTACTACCCGGCCGTGCCGCAGCAGCCCGGCACGTCGCTGACCTTCGCCGGACGCGATTCGAAGATCATCGTCGCGAACTACGCACTGGGGGCGTCGCAGCTGCAGTACTCGACGTCGGAGCTCCTGACCGACCAGCAGATCAACGGCACCGACATCGGCGTGCTGTACGGACGCGACGGGCAGGATGGCGAGACCGTCCTGAACTACAAGACGCAACCGCACGTGCAGGTGCTCGCCGGCAACGTCGCCTCGACGTACGACGCGACCAGCGGCGACCTGCGGCTGAATTACACACACACCGGCCTGGCCCGGGTGCTGATCACCGGCGGGGCCCGTCCGCTGCTGCTGCTGATCGGCACGGACCAGGAGGCGGCGAAGTTCTGGCTGCAGCAGACCGCTGCCGGGCCGGTGCTGGCCTACGGCAGTCACCTGCTGCGCACCGCCTCGACGCTCACCTCGACGCTCACTGGCACGCTCGCGCTGACCGGAGACGCGTCCGACACCCGGCCGATCGAGGTCTGGGCGGCCCCGGCGGCCGAGGTCACCTGGAACGCCAAGCAACTGCACACCACGGCCACGCCCAGCGGGTCGCAGCTGGGCCAGCTGCCCGGGCCACAGCCGGTCACCCTGCCGGCGTTGACGAACTGGAAGCACGCCGCGGAATCACCGGAGGCGCAGCCCGGCTTCGACGACTCGTCATGGCAGGTGGCGGACCAGATGACGTCGAACAGCACGACCACGCCGGGCACCCTGCCGGTGCTGTTCGCCGATGACTATGGCTTCCACCACGGCGACGTCTGGTACCGCGGCCGGTTCCGGGCGAGCAGCGCAACCACCGGCATCACGCTCTCGGCGATCACCGGGCGGGCCGGGGTGTACTCGGCCTGGCTGAACGGAACGTTCCTGGGCAGCACCACCGCCGGTACGAACACGTTCACCTTCCCGGCCGGGACGGCGCACGTCGGCGCCGACAACGAGGTTTCCGTGCTCGTCGAGAACATGGGCCACAACGAGGACTACAACGCGGCGAACACCAACAAGGAGGCGCGTGGTCTCACCGGCGCGGTCGTCGCCGGCTCACCGCTGACCTCGATCAGCTGGCGGATCCAGGGCAGCCGCGGCGGCGAGAACCTGATCGACCCGGTGCGTGGCCCGATGAACACCGGTGGCCTGTACGGCGAGCGGGCCGGCTGGTCCCTGCCTGGCTTCCCCGACGACTCGTGGGCGCCGACGGCGTTGCCGGCCTCCGACCCGGCACCCGGCGTCTCGTGGTACCGCACCACCATCGCCCTGGACCTGCCGAAGGGACAGGACACCTCGCTCGGGCTGAAGATCACCGACAATCCAAGCAGGCACTACCGGGCGCTGATCTTCGTCAACGGCTGGCAGCTCGGCCGCTACGTCAACGACCTCGGTCCGCAGCACGACTTCCCGATCCCGAATGGGATCCTGCAGCCGAACGGCACTAATACCATCGCGATCGCGGTGTGGAACACCGACGCCACGACCGGTGGGCTGGGTACGGTGTCGCTCGCGTCGTTCGGCTCGTACGCGTCGCCGCTGCAGGTGGCGACCGTCGACAGCCCGCGCTATGACCACGCGACCTACGTCATGCCGGCGGCACACCAGGCGTCACTCGCGCTGGACGCTCCGGACACTGCGACGCCGGGGTCGACGGCAGACGTCTCGGCGACGTTCGCTGTTCCAGCAGGCGCGCCGCCCGCGTCGTCCCTGCGGTTCGGTCTGCAGGTACCCGGGGGCTGGACGGCCACACCGACGTCACCCACGGTGGTGGGCACCGTCGGAGGCGGGGCGGCGGCCACCGCTACCTGGCGGATCACCGTGCCGGACGGCACGCTGCCGGCCGTGGTGCAGCTGACCGCGACCGCGGACTACCAGCAAGCCGGCCAAGCGCAGAGTCTCACCGACGTCCGTGACGTCCGCGCGCTACCCACGCCGCCGACCGGCGACGTCGCGGTTAGTTCGTTGCCGTTCTTCTCGGCCACGAACGGCTGGGGACCGGTCGAGCGGAACACCAGCAACGGCGAGCAGGCCGCCGGCGACGGTCACCCGATCACGCTCAACGGTGTCGTGTACGCCAGCGGCCTGGGCACAAACGCGGTCAGCGACGTCGCCCTGTACCTCGGCGGGCACTGCACCAGGTTCACCGCCACGGTGGGCGTGGACGACGAGGTCGGGACGAACGGGTCCGTCACGTTCAGCGTGGTCTCGGACGGCAAGACGCTGAGTGCCACGCCGGTGCTCACCGGCTCGTCGGCATCGGTGAGCCTCGACGTCGACATCACCGGTACGCAACTGCTCGACCTCGTGGTCGGAGACGGCGGCGACGGCAACGGCTACGACCACGGCGACTGGGCAAACGCCCAGCTGACTTGTAGCTAACGCGGATTTCCGCGCAGGATGTTCGGCGCAATCTTGCCGCGTGATCGCTGTGGCAGCCGGCCGGTGGTCAGCGTCCTGGCCTGCTGGGACGCTGCGGCCTGCTGATCATGGTTAACGTCGGCGGTAGTGCGATCCGGGTGCCGGATGGCGCGAAGCCGATTTGTTATCTGCCTTGAGTGCTGCTGCATGATGCCCGGTTTGCCGGATGCGGAACGGGACGGATCGTGACAGGCGGGCGGAGAGCGGCATGATGCGGGCGGGCTGCTCACGCTCATCAGCCGCACAGTTGATGTGCAATAATTCTTGTATGACAGCCAGATCGGCACAACATGAGGGGGAGGTGGGGTGGTTCACGTCACCGCAGCAGGTGAACCAGCGGCGGTATGAGGCGCTGCGCGCCTATTTCGTGGACGGGCTGTCGTACGCGCAGGCGGGCGCGCGGTTCGGCTACACCCGGTGGGCGATGATCAACCTGGTCCGCGAGCACCGGGCCGGGAATCTGGAGCTATTCGCCCCGCCCCGCAGGCCGGGCCCGGCCCCCGGGACGGCCCCGGCCCGGGACCGCGTCCGGGGGCGGGTGATCGCGCTGCGCCGGCAGGGCCTGTCCTCCTACGAGATTTCCGCCCGGCTGTCGGCGGAGGGCACCCCGCTCAACCGCACCTCGGTCGCGGAGATCCTGACCGGGGAAGGGTTCGGCCGGCTGCTGCGCGGCCCCGCGCCCGAGGCCAGCATCTCCCCGGCCACGCCCGGCCGCGACACGAACCTGCCGGCCGCCACGGTGATCGACTTCGGCACCTGGCCGGAACGGCTGGACAGCACCCGGGCCGGGCTGCTGCTGGCCATCCCCGACCTCGTGTCCCTGGACCTGCCCGCGCTGATCACGGCGGCCGGCTACCCCGGCACCCGCGTCATCCCTGCCGCCAGCTGGCTGCTGTCCTTGCTGGCGCTGAAGCTGACCCGCACCCGGCGGGTCTCCCACGTCGATGACCTGCTCGCCGACCCCGCCGCCGCCTTGTTCGCCGGGCTCGCGGTCCTGCCGAAGAAGACCGCGCTGACCGATCGGGCTGGCCACCGCGGAGGAGGCGGTCTTCGACCTGGACTTCCACGCCGTCATGCACTGGGGCCGCGACCCGGTCCTGGAAAAGCACTACGTGCCCACGCGGTCCCAGCGCGCCCGCTCGGTGCTGACGTTCTTCGCCCAGGACACCGGCACCCATAACCTGGTCTACGCCAGCGCCGACATCTCCAAGGCCACCCAGGCCCGCGAGGTGATCGCCTTCTGCGACCACTGGAAACAGGTGTCCGGCGCCGACCCGAAGATGCTGATCATGGACCAGAAGGTCACCACCCAGGACGTCCTCGGCGAGCTGGACGAGCGCGGCGTCAAGTTCGCCACCTTGCGCATGCGCTCAGCATCCCTGATGCGGCACATCACCAGCGTGGCCCCGGCGGACTACGCGACGATCACCCTGGACCGGCCCGGCCCGCACAACAAGCCCAAGGTCCACGAGGACCCCGCAGTGAAGCTGACCAGCTACCCCGGCACCGTCCGGCAGCTGATCGTCACCGGCCTGGGCCGCGAAGCCCCCACCGTCATCATCACCAACGACGACCAGATCAAGACCCGCGCGCTCGTCAGCCAGTACGCCCGCCGGATGACCATCGAGCAGCGGCTCGCCGAGATCATCCGTGCGTTCTGCGCCGACGCCCTGTCTTCCACCGTCAACCTCAACGCCGACCTCGACGTCATGCTCGCCGTCCTCGCTCAGGCCCTCACCGCCGCCCTGCGCGCCCGGCTCCCCGGCTACGCGACCGTAACCCCCGACACCATCCAGCGACGGTTCCTCGAAACCCCCGGCCAGATCATCACCACCCCAGACACGATCACCGTCCGGCTCGAACGCCGCGCCTTCTCACCCGTCCTCCGCAAGGCAGACCTCCCCGCCGCCACCCCCATCCCCTGGTGGGGCGGACGCACCATCCGCTACGAAATCACCTGAACGTTGCCCCGAACCTCCTGTGCGGAAATCCGCGCTAATGCCCAGCACGCGACGGCGAGGGTTGCTGGAGCTCCGGGCATAGGCTAGGCCCTGGTTTGCCTGGCGGGATCGGATCTAGGCGGCTTGCTGTGGTCATTGATCGTCTTGAGGTGTCGTACTGCGAGGGGTGGGATCCGCAGGCCCGCGCGGCGGCCGGCCCGGTGTCGCCGATCAGGGCAGCGGGCGAGCAATATGCGGTGGTGCTGGCCGTGTCTGGGCGGCCGTTGGCGATCATCGAGGTGGCCGAGGCGCGGTTACCGTCGGTGTCCCGGGCGCGCCTCTGAGATAAGCCTTAGCTCAATGGCCGGTGCGACATGCGCTCCGCCGCAGCCTGATCACCGGATGTTCACCGATGGGTAGACAGGAATATCGCGGTCCTTGAATAGGCCGCTCGCGCGCATCGCGGCAGGGATCCTCGGATTAAGCAGAAGCGCGAAACCGTCGTTTCCGCCAGCGCTGAGCGTGAACATTCTCACGGCACTGCCAGCCTGACCGAGCAGGTCATTTACTACCATCAGCGGGCGGACCGCTGCCAGATACCAGGAATAGGCAGAATCAGCTTCCTCCTCAGTAAATATGACACATATGATACCATTAATGCCGATGAGATAGCTAGCCTCATCATCAGGGTCAACATTGCTGGGATTAGTATCTATGTCCAGCGGCAGCCCGCGACGCTCAAGTTCAGGGCTGATAGTCCGGAGAAATTCTTCGACCCCGCCCTCAGCGAGATTCTCGCCATCCATATTGAATATTACATTACCGCTGAGGTGCACTGACCAGAACGGATAAGCGCCCGCGGCGACAGTGCGCTGCTCAGGATCTCGAATATCAGATGGCAGATGCGCCCACAACCCGGCGTCCGCGAGTTCCCGGGCCAGCATCCGCCGAGAATTGCGGACATTACGGTTCCAGAAGTGGTCCATCGCTATACAACCATTCCACGTACCCGGACTCCTGTGGCGCACACCGCAAATACAGGGTCCCGTGCCGGCGTTCACGCCACGACTCCGGCCCCGGGGCGGCCGTTCCGCTACTGGCCACCGGGCACATCCCATCCGGCCCGGCCGACCAGGCGTCCCATGATCTTGATCACCGGTCAGGCGCCACCGGCGGCTATCGCGAGCGCCCGGCGGATTGTCGCACCCAGCACGGCATCGCTGGCGGCGGCGTCGAGGGTGATCTCATGACCTCGTATCCCGACGAAGCCCCGGCCGTCGCTCCGGTACGGTTCTAGCGTCATCACTGGCTCGGCATCGTTCCAGCGTACGGAGACCTCATGAGTGCCGCGGGCAAACTGTGACTCAGAGCGCACCCCTGCGATCTTGAGCAGCACGCCCCGCCGGCGCTTCAGATCCGGGTCCGGGTACGGCACCCCGTCGCGGCACGCCGCCAGCGCCGAGCGTACCAGCCTGCCCAGTTCCTTGTCGCTGACAGGCTCATTCTTGGCCTCGACCCAGTCACCCTGAAGGAAAAGGCCCCCACTATCCCAGTTGGCCGCCACCAGCAGCCGGTCCCCACGAGCATCTATGGTTACTAGTCGTTTCGTCAACCCGTCACTTCCAGATATTGCACCGCCACACCCTTCTCCAGCCCGTATTGGTAGGCACTGTAGAGCTGTAGAGAGCATTCCACTGGCCGCTGCTGGCCCAAACATCCGGGATCGCCACGGTCAGCGCACGCGCTCCGATGTCGCTCTCTGTCAGCGTAACTCCCGCTCTACGTGCTTCAGTGAAGTCCGCCGCAGCGTTAATATACCGGCGGAGCGTACTGCCTAGGCGGCTAGCACGCTGGTAGGTCGTATCAGCTAGGTTTATGCTTTTGAGGCTAGTTGCAGTCCTGGTTGCACTGTCGTAGAAGTCGAAAGTCTTGAAGCCATTGGGCAGTTGCGATCCCGCGGGCATGGTTTCTGCGTACGCATCCTCTATTAGTACTCCAGCCGGAGATCGTTACCTGCTTCGCGGAACGGCTGACGTGGGACAGCCACCGCCTGGTGATCACGGTTGGTGACGACAAGCGATGATCTTGCTGTGGCCGCTGGCCACAGCGTTCCCCGGGCTGGCCGGGTATGCCATGGAGAGGTCATCGGTGGGGCAGGTCGGTGAAGGCGCCGTGGAACATCCCTCCGCCACGGCGGGCAAGATCAACAAGAAGTTGCGGGATGGAGCCGGCCCGGCTTGCTCCGATTTCGGCCTGGACGGCGATGTCGGTCTCCTCGTCGGGAGTCCACAGGGACTTGCCGGCCAAGACGACCAGATCGTCGTCTTCGATGAGGACCTGGCCGCCGAGTTCGATGCTGGTTCGTCCGGTACTTCGGAGCCGCTCGACAAGCTCAGGGGAGGGCGGCAGCTTCATGTCGAAGCCGCCTCCGGCGGGATGCAGGTAGCCGATCAGGTGCTGGAGAGCGAACTGGCTGGTTGTCGGGGTGTGCCGGCGCCACCAGGCCCAGGATCGGCTGCCAATGCGGGCGGGAAGCCAGAGGTCCACCGGTGGATCGTCGCCGGCCATATACCGCTGCTGTACACCCCAGCACGCGTCCCCCTCGAACAGGGTGAGCAGAGTTACTGCCTCGATGTCTTGGTCCCAGCCGAGTGTGAAGCGGTCGCCGCCGAAGGCGCGGTCGAAGACGCTTGCCTGGTGCAGGTCAGCGGCGAAGGCGGCCCACTCATGAATAGACGGTGACAGGCACACGCCGAGTTGCCGCTCCAGCGAGCGAATCTCAGGGTCGTAGCCCCTGACTTCCCCAGCGGCGATGCCGTACCAGCCAGCCGCGAACTCGCGAACGGCTGACCACCAGTCCCTCCACGATTGCGGCGGCTGGGTAAAAACGGGCGTGTACACGCGAGGCAGTCAACCACGCCCGCCGAACGGCCGCGCTAATTTAGTGCTCCGGCGCGATTCACTTCGTGATCTTCATGCTTGCCGGGCTTGCCGCTGGTAGTGGCTGGTTTTGGCGCGGTGCTAGGTCATGGCTTGCCCCGGCCCCGTCGACGCGGACCAGCAGCCGCGACCGCAACCGGGCCGGGAGCTGCGCGATCGCCGCGGCCAGCACCCGGATATGGTCGGCGACGGTGTTCGATCCGGCGTTGCCCGGGCGCAGCATCGCCAGGCACTCGGCGGTATTGGCCAGCCACGCGCCCAGTGGGTCAACAGGCCATAGCCTTTCTTATAGGTGGGCCAAGTGCAGGTGAGTGCGCCGTGACCAGGGTCGCGTCCATGTCGATGACCACCCACCCGGTCAGCGTCTTCCCCGCGATCTCCAGCCAGGGGAACCCGCCCGGCCTGTCCTGGATCAGCTTGTGCACGTGCGCGCGGACCTTGGCCCGCGCCCTCAATGACCGGAGGCCGCCGTTGCCCCCCTCGATCCGTGACTTCGAGACCTGGGCACCATTGCTGGCGCTGCTGTGGGCTGGCGACCAGGAGGGCCTTGCCTCCCCGGGCGGCCACGTGGCCGGCCATGTGGGCCGGAGAGGGTTCGGGTGGGGCGTGCCGCCAGAGCAGCGGCTCCCGCTGTCCGGGGGAGCGCTCCGGGTTGTGGCCGCGCAGATCGGCTTCGACCCGATGGCCTGGGTGCAGGAAGCGCTCGCGGACGCCGGGATGGACGGCATCTCGTTCGTGGTGGAGTTCTCGAAGGGCGGGAGGGCCGTGCTTCACCTGCTGGAATTCGGCCCGGCCGTGGAAGTTACCGCCGGCGGGATCGGCCTGGGCTCCCTCGTCCTGGTCGAGGGGGCCGTTCCCGAGCCGTGGCGCCGCCTGCCCGCCCCGGTACGCCGCGCCAGGCCAGCCGCGTCGATGGACCTGGCGCTGCTGGAGCGGACGCTTCGCGAGCGGCTCCCCGACGCCATCGGCGCCACCGAGGCTGAGATCGCCGCCGCCGAATCCCGCCTCGGCCTCACGCTCCCCGGCGAGCTTAAGGCGCTCTACCGGGTGACGCGGGCGCGCTGGGAGGACTGGGGCGACGACCACTCGGCGGCGGAGCGTGTCTCCAGCGCGGTCGGCTGCTATCCCTTGCCCCTGGACCAGTTGCACATTGCTGACGTGCCCTCCCGCCCGTGCCCGTGGCTGTACGCGGCGACGGAGGCAGCCGTCACCCCGGCCGGTACCGCGGTCCAGGGCCTCGTCGGCTCGCCCGGCTGGATCGTCTTCGGCGGCAACGGCGGCGGCGACCGGGTCGCGATCGACCTGACGCCCGGCCCGCGCGGGAACATGGGCCAGGTCATCATGATCAACCACGACGAGAACGTCGGCGCGGACCTGCTCGCCCGTTCCCTCACTGCCCTGGTGATGAGGACGAGGACACGCCGGAGTGACGGTCGCCGGACTGAGCTGCCCGCCGTGGCCAGGGTCAACAGGGGCGCCCTGCGGAGCGTCGCCGCCGCCGCCGACCCCGACCTGGAGGTGCTGTCGATCGGGGTGTGGGAGGGCGAGCCGCTCAGCCTCGCCCCCGTCGTCGGCCTGCCGCGGCTGCGGACCCTCACCGCCTACCCCGGCACGCTCGCCGACCCGCTGGAGGTCACTGGGCTGACCGGCCTGGAGTTCCTGGAACTCGGACCGAACGAATGGCGGGTCCTGCTCGGCGCCGACGCCGTCCCGCGCACCTTGTTGGCCGCCGCCGTAGGGGACCACGATGGCCGGAACCCACTCCAGGTCGTGGCGGTCGCCAACGAGATCCTCGCCCTCTGGGACCGCCCGCCGATCACCGAGACCATCCTCGAAGGCGATGTCAGCGACGCGCTGTAGCGGAGTCCGGCGAGCGCTCCATGTCCGCGCTCGAGATTGCCCGCGTTTCACGTGGGCAACGTGAATTCGCCCCCCAGGAACCTGAGCACCGGGTTGCCAGGGTCAGGCTCGCCGTGCGCGGCCAGCAGGCCAGGCGGCGTACGCCTCGGCATCGGCTAGGGCCAGATGCTGTTCACTTTCCCGGCGACGACGAGCCACGGGAACCCGCCCGGCGCCCCCTTCTGTCTGCGTCTAGACGTGGCCAGCGCCAGCGCCAGGACGCGGCGGACGGTGGAGCCGCTGGGCGCCGCCCCCCGCACCGGCTCATCTGGGCCAGCACGGCGACGTCGCTCATGCTGGTCGCGCCCAGGCGATCGCGACCGCCATCGACACCAGCACCACGCCCCGGCTGAGCTGCGGGAACGTCCCCCGCTGCGTGAGCGCCCCGTCGAGCGCTGCGGTCAGCCGGCACTGGTCGGCCAGCTTAGGCAGCAGCACGCCCACCGCAAGTCCCGTCACCGGTGACCTTCAGCCCCTGATCCCAGTCAAGCTGCATGGGTCAAGAGCGCTCCAGCCTGGAAGTTGCATGAGTGTGGTAACCGGTGATCTCCCAGGCCCCGGCGCTCTTCTCTTGAAAACCCCGAACTGGACGTAGACGGTGTAGTTACCGTTCTGCGGGATGTTCAGGTTCCAGCTGAACGCATCACTGCCCGAGCCCGCCGCATGGGTGGCGTAGTTGTAGCCCTGGTAGCCGGTCCCGGCCGCCGAGGAGGTCCAGGTGCCGGTCGAGGTAGTGTTGCTGAAGTCGGAGCTGTCCGCCAGCCCGGCCGCCAGCCCTGTCGGCACCCCGGTCTGCCAGGGAGATATCTTCTGCGGCGGCGGCCCGGTCGGCGGGCAAGTCATCGCCTGAATCGCCGTCACCGCCGAATGGCGGTACGCGGGCACCGGCCACCCCCTGGCAGACGACCTATATAGCGAAGTACGCATCGAAAGCCACCGAGGACGCGGGCGGCACCCCACGTCCCATCCGCAGCAGCCAGGACCTCAACGGCCCCGAGATCACCGTCCACGCGCGAAGACTGATCACCGCCTGCTGGCAGCTCGGCCACCGTGACCAGTACGCGCACTACGCCTCGCACACCGGGCGTACCAGTTCAGATACGGCGGCTACTTCTCCACCAGCTCCCGCCGCTACTCGGTCCGTGGAAGCAGATAGTCGCAGCCTTGGACGCCGCCGCAGGGCACCTTGTTGATATAGAGGGTTGCCTCGTCCAGCCCTTGCTGACGCATAATCGCAGCGGCTTGACCTTCAACGTGCGCTCGAGTGATGAGGTTGAAGCCTGGCGTGCCTCGCGGAATGCCGAGAACCGGAGACTCTGCAACTGCGCACCGGAGAGATCCAGGCCCTCCAAACGGGCACCACGAAAGACGACGAGATCACCAAGGACTTCAACGAACCAGCCCTGGCTCTCGAATCGCCGCAGCCGCGCGGGAACCGGAACGGACAGCTCTCGCAGATCTACCCTGCCCTCGTAGCTGCCCAGGCCAATCCCATTCAGACTCGAGCCGCTCCCCAACCGCGCCACGGCCTCCTCCGCCATGGCCTGACCCTCCGGCGTCCGCCAGCGATCCCCCAGCCCGGCCGCGCTCATGGCCCGGTGAACAAGGGGTTCCGTTCCCAAAGCCGACGTGGACATCGCAGGTCATTTCATGCAGGTGGTGGCATCGCGGAGAAGCCGGTCAAGTAGATGGCGACATGCTTCATCCTCGTTATCGAAGGACTGTTCCCCGCTCCGCAGGCCGCGCTCCCAGTAGTAGACCGACCAGCCCGACGGGACTTCCTCTAGGAAGTAGCGTTCTTCACGATCTTCGACGGGCAAGCCTGACACCCCTTCGAGCCCGTAGGCACGCGGGGCGACCCGCTCACGATCAAGGAATTGCCGTAGCGATGAGCGATCCATCATCCGCCATCCTCCGCAAGCTTGAGGTACCCGTTCTCGATCAAGTTACCGACCGAGTCGGGTAGTTCGTACTGCGTCCCGAGTCCCAGCTGACCGAACCAGGGAGACGATGTGATCGAACCGCGGGTGACGGCGGACAGCAACTGGTCCCGGCCGCAGCTCGCGCTCCGGCTTGTTCAGCCCGGTCTGCGGCCCCGCCCAGCGGCATTGGCCGCTGCACATGATCCAGCAACTCGATGATCGGTAGCGGCGACCCGGCCCGGAGCGCCGTGAACACGTCAGCGCGGCCGGGGCAACCGCCCTAGCCTTCCGGGATCGGGTGGCGGTCCGGTTACCGGATGTGATCTCCGGGTGGCGGCGCCGCGGGGCCGGCTGTGGCCGCGGGTGCAGGCGGTGCGTACCCGCCGCCGCTGGGTCAGCCAAACACTATTGAATAGATCTGGTCCGGATCACAAGTCAGCCCGGTCCTATGTTGGCGGGCCGCAAGCCTGGCGACTTCTTTGTACTTGCGCATCAACTGCACAGTCGGGCTGCTCTCGTCAGCCTGCTGCACAGGGTCGATCCGGACCAGCTGTGGCTCTGCGGGTTCAGGGGCCATGGGATCTGGCAGCTCAGCTGCATTGGTGACCTGGCCGATCGCGGCACGCGGTCCCATCTTCCCGGCCACTTCACAAGCCAGCATGTCCAAGGTGTACATGGCGCTGTACATCCCCAGCGGGCCATCGGGTCCGGGATGCTCGAACAGCTCCTCCCATCGCCGATGGAGCTGCCATGTGTCGTCCGCGGTGGCCTCGCCCGACAGATAGGCAGCCTTGACTGCATCAGCGGTCTGCCGGGCGAGCAGGCGACCTTCCCCCGGAAGGAGGTCAGCGTAGACCTCCCCTAGGCGCCTTCCTATCACGCTCATTGAGAGCAGGTAGGCGGGATAGGGCAGGTCGCGCAGTTGCTGCTCTACCGACAGCCCCAGATCCAGCAACCTCATTGACCATTACCTCTCTCCCTCGAGCCCCATGGTTAGCGCCAGGTACTCTTCGTAAGATCCAGCTATTGCCTGCAGCATGGGCTCCGGCTCGCTAACGCCAGACGCCTTCTCGAAGCTATCCTGCCCGTCACCTGCGAAGCGGACGTGAAGCCGTTCGAGCCTGGCTCGACCCTAACCCCGGAGCGGCCCACGAAGGACGTTGCAGCTTCGGCGCACGGCGTCCCGCAGATCGGCCTGAGAGACAAGGCGTCCTCGACCGACGTGATCCGCTCGTCTGCTGGCAGATTACCCATTATCTTCCTATACTGTCCAGCCGCCATTTCTGCGTGACCGGCTTCCGGCGACACCCCCCGCAGCTGCCACACCTGCGCACCGAAGTCTTCGTAAGTTTGGAGCAATGA
>WNFC01008124.1_pt1 | contig 15601 bp, 7 predicted proteins | sample 5400541 | NCBI WGS metagenome assembly WNFC01 (sample SAMN13153342, study PRJNA577476) | soil metagenome | isolation source: 120 cm saprolite under Douglas fir tree site 2 hole 2 replicate 1 | place: USA:California | collected 2015-04-18
GGACGGGACCAATGCAGGGTCACAGCTGACCGCATCACCGTATTCGATTTCACTAGACACCACCACACTTTCCAACGGCGCTCATACATTGACGGCCGTGGCCCAAGATCCCAGCGGAAACAAGGGAACGAGTTCTGCAGTGTCGATCACGGTTTCCAACACGACGAATACTTCCATGGGGCCTTTGAAGCAGAGCAGTGCGAATAGTCGGTACTTTGTGGATCCGGCGGGGAACGCGGTGTTCCTGTCGGGGTCGCACACCTGGGATGATTTCCAGGACACGGACACGAACGCGGGTTCGACACCGGCGGCGTTTGACTTCAACAGCTACGTGAACTTTCTGAAGGCGCACAACCAGAACGTGACGATCGTGTGGCACAAGGACTTGCCGGAGTATTGCGGGTGGAACGTGAGCGGGAGCACGTGGCGGATGGCGCCGTGGCCGTGGCTGAGGCCGGGACCGGGAGTGGCCACGGACGGGAACGCGAAGTTTGACTTGACGCAGTTCAACCAGCCGTATTTCGACCGTCTGCGTGCGGAAGTGCAGCAACTACAGACGAACGGGATTTACGCGATCGTGGAGCTGTTTGATGCCAACCAGTTGACCAGTGCGCGGTGCAGCACGGACGGCTATGCGTTTACGGGAGCGAACAACATAAACGGAGTGGACGACGGGTATACGTCAGGTTCGGGTGGGACGAACTCGGTGACGATGACTGGCCCTAACGCAATCAGCGGGATTCAGGATACGTATGTGAAGAAGGTGCTGGATACGCTGAACGATCTTCCGAATGTGATTTATGAGGTGGCGGAAGAGCAGCCGGCGGGATCAGCGACGTGGTGGTTTCCGCACATGATATCGCTGGTGCGATCTTATGAAAGCACGAAGCCGCTGCAGCATCCGGTGGGGATCGGGTCGATGAACGCGACGGCGCCGAGCGATTCCACGCTGTACAACAGTACGGCGGACTGGATCGCGCCGACGATTAACACAAATTTCAGCAACCAGTTCCCGTCGAACGTAGCGGTGAACAACCAGGGGAAAGTGGTGATTAATGACAGCGACCACTCCTTGGGGTACAAGTCGTTTCTAAATTCGGATGGGAGCGTACAGGACCAGAACTTGCGGGGATACATCTGGGAGAACATCACTCAAGGAGCGGAAGGATTGATTTTCATGGATCCGTACGTGATTTATTGGCAGGGAAGCCCGGTGCGGAACACCTGCCTGAACCAGGTAAATCAGGTTTGCACGGGGGGAGTGGATACGAAGTACGACAAGTTCCGGTCGAGCATGGGATTCGCGCAGGGGTACGTGAATGCGAAGATGGACCTGTTGAAGGCGACGCTGCAGGGGAGCTTGTCGTCGACGGGATTCTGCCTGGCGGATAATGCGGCGACGGGAGCGGAGTATCTGGTGTATGCGCCGAGCGGAGGAACGTTCACGGTAAACCTGGGAGCGACGACGCGGGCGCTGAATGTGGAGTGGTTCAACCCGGCGACGGGGGCGACGACGAGCGGAGGGGCCATCACGGGAGGATCGACAAAGTCGTTCACCGCGCCGTTCACCGGCGATGCTGTGCTTTACATCGTAGACCCTGCTGGACATAACTGACGCTTTTTCAGGCGATTACAAACCTATATATCCCGTATTGACCTTAGTACCTTGGGGAGTCCTTCCTACTGAACTGGACTAGTCCTTTCTCGCATTTTGGGCAGTCACTCCCCCTGCCCCGAAATTGGCCCCATGACCAGTAGAACTGGCGGCGAGTCCCTCCTAGCCTCGTAGGAGCGGGGAACAGCTCTGTTTGCCCGCGATAGATCGGCGCACCGCAGCCATTGAAAACGCGGTTGGTCTTGGGAGATCGAGGAGAATCATGAGGGGTTTCCGCAACACTCTGGGGATTTCGGACCATTCATTTGTAACAAACATACTGATCCTGTTCACGCTAGGCACCGTGCTTTTCAACAGCGGCTGTTCGGGCTTTGTGAACGCATCGAATAGCGGAGGAACTCCGGGATCTCTGACGATTTCAAGTGTTGCGGCGACAAATGCGACTCCGACAAGCGTCGGAATCGGCTGGCAAACAAATGCACCAGCCAACTCCCAGATCGAGTACGGGACGACGACGAGCTACGGTTCGACCACGGCGGTCGATTCGACGATGGTCACGAGCCATCAACTGACAGTCTCAAGCCTGAAACCCGGAACCGCGTACCACTGCCGCGTACACTCCAAGGATGCCCAGAACATCTCTGCTGTAAGTGGCGACTTGGCCTGTTCGACGTCCACGGACACGACGCCGCCGACGGTTTCGATCACGTCTCCGGCGGCCAACACGACGCTTTCCGGCACGGTCAGCCTGACCGCCAATGCGAGCGACAACGTAGCCGTCGCGAGCGTGCAGTTCAAGGTAGACAACGCCAATACCGGGGCAGCAACGACGGCCGCGCCTTATAGCTTAGCGCTGAACACGACAACTTTGTCCGATGGGAACCACATTTTGACGGCCGTGGCGACGGATACCTCCGGGAACACGGCAACGAGCACGGGAGTTCCGGTGAAAGTGAACAACACGACGCCGGGGCCAAGCATCGCGAGCCTGAATCCGGTTTCTGGTCTGGTGGGCCTGCCGGTGACGATCAGCGGCGCGAATTTTGGAGCGACGCAGGGAACAAGTACGGTGACGTTTAACGGATTCGCGGCGGCGCCGACGAGTTGGAGCGCGACGAGCATTACTGCGGCAGTGCCGGCGGGTGCAACTACGGGTAACGTTGTTGTGACGGTCGGCGGAGTGGCGAGCAATGGCGTGGGCTTCACGGTCACAGTTCCGTCGCCGAGCATTTCGAGCTTGAATCCAACGTCGGGAGTCATCGGCGCATCCGTGACGATCGGCGGTGCGAACTTCGGCGCAACGCAAGGAACGAGCACGGTGAAGTTTAACGGGATCGCGGCGGCGCCGACGAGCTGGAGCGCGACCAGCATAGTTGTGCCAGTGCCAGCGGGGGCAACGACGGGTAACGTCGTCGTGACGGTCGGGGGTGTGGCGAGCAACGGCGTGGGCTTCACGGTCACAGTTTCGGCGCCGAGCATTTCGAGCTTGAATCCGACGTCGGGAGTCATCGGCGCATCCGTGACGATCGCCGGTGCGAACCTCGGGGCAACGCAAGGAACGAGCACGGTGAAGTTTAACGGGATCGCGGCGACGCCGACGAGCTGGAGCGCGACGAGCATAGTTGTGCCAGTGCCAGCGGGGGCAACGACCGGTAACGTCGTCGTGACGGTCGGCGGAGCAGCGAGCAACGGCGTGAATTTTACGGTCACAGTTTCGGCGCCGAGTATCACGAGCCTGAATCCGACTTCAGGATTGGTTGGCGCGTCCGTGACGATCAGCGGAGCAAACTTCGGAGCAACGCAGGGAACGAGCACGGTGAAGTTCAACGGCGCTGCGGCAGTGCCGACAAGCTGGAGCGCGACGAGCGTTGTTGTGGCGGTACCAGCAGGAGCGTCGACCGGAAGCGTTGTTGTGACGGTCGGTGGGGTCGCGAGCAACGGAGTGGGTTTCACGGTCACGACGTCTGGGCCGAGTATCACTAGCCTGAATCCGGCGTCGGGAGTGGTGGGGACTCCGGTCACAATCGCAGGCGCGAACTTTGGAGCGACGCAGGGAACGAGCACGGTGAAGTTCAACGGCGTTGCGGCAGTGCCGACGAGTTGGAGTGCAACGAGCGTTGTTGTGCCGGTACCAGCAGGAGCCACGACGGGTAACGTTGTCGTGACAGTCGGCGGAGTGGCGAGCAATGGCGGGAGCTTTACGGTCACAGCTCCGGCGCCGAGCATCACGAGCTTGAATCCGACTTCAGGATTGGTTGGCGCGTCCGTGACGATCAGCGGCGCAAACTTCGGAGCAACGCAGGGGACGAGCACGGTGAAGTTCAATGGGACGGCGGCGACGCCGATGAATTGGAGTGCGACCAGCATTACTGCGGCAGTGCCGAGCGGAGCGACGACGGGTAACGTTGTCGTGACAGTTGGCGGCGTGGCGAGCAATGGTGTGAACTTTACGGTTCAGACGGATACAACCGCGCCGGTAGTGACGATCACTGCGCCGGCGAACAATGCGACGGTGTCGGCGACGATTACTCTTACAGCGACGGCGACGGATCCGGACAGTCCGGTTCCTTGTGGACGGGACCAATGCAGGGTCACAGCTGACCGCATCACCGTATTCGATTTCACTAGACACCACCACACTTTCCAACGGCGCTCATACATTGACGGCCGTCGCCCAAGATCCCAGCGGGAACAAGGGAACGAGTTCTGCAGTGTCGATCACGGTTTCCAACACGACGAATACTTCCATGGGGCCGTTGAAGCAGAGCAGTGTAAATAGTCGGTACTTTGTGGATCCGGCGGGGAACGCGGTGTTTCTGTCGGGGTCGCACACCTGGGATGATTTCCAGGACACGGACACGAACGTGGGTTCGACGCCGGCGGCGTTTGACTTCAACAGCTACGTGAACTTTCTGAAGGCGCACAACCAGAACGTGACGATCCTGTGGCACAAGGACTTGCCGGAGTATTGCGGGTGGAACGTGAGCGGGAGCACGTGGCGGATGGCGCCGTGGCCGTGGCTGAGGCCGGGACCGGGAGTGGCGACGGACGGGAACGCGAAGTTTGACTTGACGCAGTTCAACCAGCCGTATTTCGACCGTTTACTGGCACGGGTACAGCAATTGCAGGCGAACGGGATCTACGCGATCGTGGAGTTCTTCGACGGGAACCAGTTGACGAGCGCGCGATGCAGCACGGACGGGTACGCGTTCACGGGAGCGAATAACGTGAACGGAGTGGATGACGGGTACACGTCGGGGGCGGCGGGCGTGAACTCGGTCACGATGACGGCGAACAACGCGATCACCAACTTCCAGGATGCGTATGTGAAGAAGGTGGTGGATACGCTGAATAATCAGCCGAACGTGATGTGGGAGATCGCGGAAGAGCAGCCGGGAGCGTCGATGACGTGGTGGGCGCCGCACATGATGGGGTTGGTGAAGGCGTACGAAGGTGGAGGGGTATTTGAGGGGACGACGTACACGGCGAAGGGGTTCCAGCATCCGGTGGGGATCGGGTCGCTGAATTACTTCAACCAGAACGACAGCACGCTGTATTCGAGCATTGCGACGTGGGTAGCGCCAACGCTGGCGGCGAGTTCCTTCCCGTCGAACGTGCCGGTGAACAACCAGGGGAAGGTGGCGATTAATGATAGCGACCATTCGCTGGGGTACAAGGCGTTCACGAATGCGGACGGGAGCATCCAGGACCAGAATTTGAGAGGGTATATCTGGGAGAACATCACGCAGGGAGCGGAGGGATTGGTTTTCATGGATCCGTACGTGATTTATTGGCAGGGAAGCCCGGTGCGGAATAATTGTGTGAGCCCGGCGAATCAAGTGTGTACAGGCGGAGTGGACACGAAGTACGACAAGTTCCGGTCGAGCATGGGATTCGCGCAGGGGTACGTGAATGCGAAGATGGACCTGTTGAAGGCGACGCCGCAGGGGAGCTTGTCGTCGACGGGATTCTGCCTGGCGGATAATGCGGCGACGGGAGCGGAGTATCTGGTGTATGCGCCGAGCGGAGGAACGTTCACGGTGAATCTGGGGGCGACGACGCGGGCGCTGAATGTGGAGTGGTTCAACCCGGCGACGGGAGCGACGACGACGGGGGCTGCGATCACGGGAGGCTCGACGAAGAGCTTCACCGCGCCGTTCACCGGCGATGCGGTGCTCTACATCGTCGATGCCGCCGGCCACAACTAACCTCAATTCAAACAGGGAAACTCAGGCCGGAAGATGGCTGTTTCGTCTTCCGGCGTTTTTGTTTCAAGCAGACCCTGTTTGACTCCTGCTCTCACTTACGAGTGAAGAATTGATCCTCGCCGAAGTCTGAACTTCAGATATGTCCGAAGAGAATAAAACGCCGAAGCTGCTGCCGCGGTGGCAGATGAACAGAGGTTTCTCGAAGAAAACATTCGCAACCCTATCTTGCGGGATTCAGCCGAGATCCTCCGGCGCTGAAATTGAAACTAGGGCTGTTCCGGGTTGCTGCAATCTGAAGGTATAGGCGGGAGGTTACTCTCCTTACGGCAAATCGCCACAAGATGTTGATAGTAAATAATTTAGTGTACTCCGCTCTTCTGAGATTGCCCTCTTGGACAGGAAGAATCGCGACCTCATCACTGGCCTCTTTTGCGCCCTCTGTCCAGTTACATTGAGTTCCAGTACCTCAGTACCCTTACTGTGCGTCGGGGGATTGCATACCGCAGCTCAAAGAAGCTGCAGGGGGAAAGAAAGATGTTGAATGCAGTTCGCTTTACACCAAAGACGGCAATTCAAAAATTGCAGGTATATGCACTCCTACTGATCGCGTTATCCAGCTCTGCGCTCGCAGGCTGCTCGGGATTAGTGACTGCTAATAATGGTGGCGGTTCGCCGGCCCCACTGACAGTTTCGGGCGTGCAGGCAGCGACGCCGACGACGAGCGGATTTCAGGTAAGTTGGTCCACAAACGTGGCCGCCAATTCCGCGGTTGACTATGGAACCACCGCGAACTACGGTTCGAGCACGGCAACCAACAGCACTCTGGTCACCAGCCACCAAGTGGCGGTGACGGGTTTGACCTCAGGAACGCTCTATCACTTCCGAGTACGGTCGACAGACGCGAGCAATTCGAGCGCTTCCAGCCCAGACATGACATTTGCCACCGCCGGCGATACGACTCCGCCGACTGTTTCGATTACTTCTCCCGCAGCCAACGCCACGCTTTCCGGCGTGATCACGGTATCCGCGAATGCGACAGACAATGTCGGGGTTGCCAGCGTGCAGTTCAAAGTGGACAACGCTAACACTGGTGCGCCAGTCACTGCTGCGCCGTATAGCTATTCGCTGAACTCCAGCACGCTCTCGAACGGGAACCACATCCTTACAGCGGTGGCGAGCGATACTGCTGGAAATACGGCGACGAGCGCGGGAGTAGCAGTAAAGGTCAGCAACACGGCGACGACAGTTCCGAGCATCACAGGCCTGAACCCGTCTTCGGGATTGGTGGGCACGTCGGTCACGATCGCGGGCGCGAACTTTGGAGCGACGCAAGGAACGAGCACGGTAACTTTCAACGGGACGGCGGCGACCGCGACGAGCTGGGGCGCGGCGAGCATTACTGCAGCAGTGCCGAGCGGAGCGACGACAGGTAACGTCGTCGTGACGGTTGGCGGCCTAGCCAGCAATGGGGTGAGCTTCACGGTGCCAGTTCCAACGCCGAGCATCACGAGCCTGAATCCGGTGTCGGGATTGGTGGGCACCTCGGTGACGATCGCGGGCGCAAACTTTGGCGCAACGCAGGGAACGAGCACGATCAAGTTCAACGGAACGGCGGCGACCGCGACGAGTTGGAGCGCGGCGAGCATTACTGCAGCAGTACCGAGCGGAGCGACGACGGGTAACGTTGTCGTGACGGTTGGCGGTGCAGGCAGCAACGGCGCCAGCTTCACGGTCCAGGCAGACACAATTCCACCGACGGTACCCACGGGCCTGACCGCCACAGCCATTTCTTCTTCGCAGATCAATCTGACTTGGGCTGCTTCGACGGACAACGTCGGCGTGACGGGTTACAACATCTTCCGCGGCGGAGTGAAGATTGGCACGGCGCCCAGCACTTCGTTTCAAGACGCAGGGCTCACCGCATCGTCCAGCTATACCTACACCGTGTCCGCTTTTGATGCGGCCGGCAATACGTCCGCTCAATCGACGGGGGCTTCGGCGACGACGCAGGCGGCCACGAGCGGCGGGGGAATCCCATCAACGCTCGGTTGGTACCAGATTCCTAACACCAGCATTCAAGGGTTGTGCCCACCGTACACTGAAATTCAGGGTGCGACGGGGTGCAAAGCGGTCATGAGCGCATGGAGTGGTGGACTGTTCGATACCAAGCGCAACCGGCTGATCATTCACGGTGGCGGGCACACCGACTACTACGGCAACGAAATCTATGCCATCGACCTGAATGCGAATCCCATTGCACCGGTGTTGGTGAAGGACGCTTCTCACGGGACGGCCATCTCGAATTTATCGACATGCCCGGAAGCGTTCACGGACGGCACGCCGAACTCACGGCACATCTACAACGGGGAGTTGTACCTGCCGGTTCAAGACACCTACTTTCTGTATGGCGCGTTCAAGTCCACGTGCGGCAATGACACGGACGGCCAGTGGCAATACAGCGTTGCCTCGGGAGCCTGGACACAGCAGACTCCTGCGACGCACCCGAGTCACGCTGTGAACGGCAGCGTGCCGCAATTCGCGTATGACCCGACGACGCAGAATATCTACGAGGTCGAGGACAACACCGGCAATTTCTGGCAGTACAACGTGGCCACGAACACCTGGACGAATCTGAAGAGCGTCACGGCCTGCACCAACGTGCTCAATATGACCACGGCCATCGACGACGGCCGCCGCTTCTACTTCTGCATCGGCAATGGCGGATTCGGCAAGGTCAGCCTCACTGCGCCTTACACTGCGACGAAACTGACCGGCACCGGCTGCTCCGCGATCATCAGCAAAGCGGGCCCAGGCTTCGTCTACGACCCAGTGCAGAAACTGATGGTCGGATGGGCCGGCGGCGATACTGCGTACATCTACAATCCGGACACCGATTCTTGCAATGCGGTGACGTACTCCGGCGGGCCGACCGTCATTCAGGGGAACGGCACCTATGGCCGATTCAACTACTCGCCGGCACTCGGCGTATTCGTGGTGGCAAACTCGATCGACACCAACGCCTATACGCTGCGCCTGACGCAATCCGGCGGGACGGGCACGGGTTCCAGCGGACCGGTCATCTCCGGCGTGAGTGTGGGCAGCATCACCACGAGCGGCGCAACAGTTACATGGACGACGGATGTGGCCGCGACCTCGCAGGTCGAATACGGAACAACGACTGCGTACGGAACCCTGACGACACTCAATTCCAGCCTGGCGACGAGCCACACGGTGTCGTTGGCAAGTTTGTCCACCAACATTCTTTATCACTACCGCGTTCACTCGAAGAACTCGGGCGGCGTCGAAACCATCAGCGGCGATTTCGTGTTCCAGACGAACAGCGTTACGGACACCACGCCGCCGACAATTTCCATTACGGCTCCGGCGAATGGGGCGACGGTTTCCGGCACCGTTACGGTGTCGGCGAACGCCAGCGACAACGTAGGCGTGACTGGTGTGCAGTTCTTCCTCGACGGCGCGAGCCTCGGGTTACAGCTCGTTACCGGGCCGTATTCCGTGTCATGGGATTCAACCTCCACGACGAACGGTGCTCATACGCTGACAGCGCAGGCACGCGATGCGGCTGGCAACGTGGGCAACGCCGTGGCCGTGAGTGTGACGGTCTCCAATACCACTTCGACGGCGCTGCAAGACTTCCAGACGCGCTGCGCACAAACGGGTGTGATCGTCTGCCAGGGCTTCGATGACCCGGCGGTCTTCACTCCGGCAAAGTGGCCTGCGTCCGGGTTGTATCCCGACGCCAACGGGACGATTCAGGGCGCCATGGACACGACGATCGCTGCGTCCGGCGCAGGTTCGTTGAAGTTCACTGTGCCCTCGCTCGCTTCGGCCAACTCCTCCGGCTACTGGCGGCAACTCTTTACATCCAATCTGTCGGCTGGTCCAACGAGTGCGAAGATGTACGGCGCGAACTCCACGTTCTATCTCCAGTTCCGCCAGCGCTTCTCGATCGAATACCTGACGAACAACTGGGTGACGGGCAGCGGCTCGAAGACGTTCTGGAAACAGGACATCATGTCGAATGACAACTCGACTTGCGGGAACGTTGAGTTGACGACCGTCAATTGGAACCAGAGGCGGTATCCGACAATGTATAGCCAATGCGGCGCCGACGGCTTTGCGGTCAATCTAAACAACGGTGACTACCTCGAGGAGCAGGGAGACACTTCAACCACCGGCTACAACTGCCACTATCAAACAGCAAACAACACGTCGACCTCCTGCGCCATCTATCCGGCCGATACTTGGGTCACTTATTATTACAAGGTGAGCATCGGAAACTGGGGCCAACCGAACAGCACGATTCAGGCTTGGGTCTCGGTGGGCGGCGGACCATACACGGAGTTTGTCAACATGACGAATCACACTCTGTATGAAGATACGCCGGCCGGCGCTGACTATGACATGGTCACGCTGCTGACCTACATGACGGGTAGAAGCTCGACCATCTCCGCTGGGCCAACGGCATACACCTGGTTCGACGAGTTGATCGTCTCCGGTCAACCGATTGCGGCGCCCAACAACTAAGAACAACTCGATTCAAGAAGGCGCTGGTTTCGGTTTGCTCGCCGAAACCAGCGCCTTCTTATTTTCGGGCTCCTTGCTTTGAAGTCCATCCGCGTCAGGCCGTGACAGTTAGCGGTTTGCCCATCAGAAGCAAACTTCTGCGGTAACATCCCTTAAGCAGCAAAGTCTTGGATAAGAGAGAGATGGAGCATTCTACGGCACACTCCGCTGCGGCGCCGCTAACGCCGAAATTTGGAATTTCGATGTTTGCAAGAGTGTTCAGACTCAGTTCGATTTGTCATTGGCTCGTCTTGACGGCAATGCTTTGGCTATCACCTCTCGCGTGGGGGCAGGGCAAAGCCGCTGAAACCGCCCCGGGAGCGGGCATCCCGCCGAAAGCTGGCTGGTATGAAATCCCTAATACTCAAATAGCGCGACTCTGTCCCGCAGATCCAGCGATTGAAGGGAATAGCGGTTGCAGGGCAGTCGTTAATGCCTGGAATGGCGGAGTCGCGGATACAAAGCGCAACCGGTTGATCATCTGGGGCGGCGGGCATAGCGATTATTTCGGGAATGAGGTGTACTCGCTTGATCTGAACAAGTCGGCATTGTCACGGCTCACGGAACCGAGCCCGGTGGCGAATGTGAGGAGTTGTCCAGAAGCCTACACCGATGGCCGGCCATCTGCGCGCCATACGTATGGAGGGCTCGCCTACCTTTCAGAACAAGACAGCATGTTTGTCTACGGAGGCAGTAAGTCGGCGTGCGGTTATATGAGCGCGGCTACCTGGGTTTTCGATCTAGGGAGGATGGAATGGAAGAGTCTCGATCCTCACCAGGGGGACAGTCCGGCGAACAATCCAGGGGCAATTGCCGAGCATGACCCCAACACCGGCACGGTGATTTTAACGGATACAGCCAATCTATTTCGGTACGATCCGGTCAAAAACAGTTACAAGAAACTCAGGCCGCTCAGCGGTGTGGACTATCGGCTCTCTGGCGTGATTGATCCGGATCGAAAACTATTTTTCATGATCGGGGGACCGGGACAATTCTGGGCGATCGGCATCGGGAAAAATTCCAAATTTGAAGTCCAGGACTGGTCGCGAAAAGTCACAGGCTGCGATCTCCTGCGCTATGCACGCTCGCCAGGACTTGCGTACGATGCAGAACGAAGAGAGATCGTGGGCTGGGCCGGCGGAGATACTGTTTATCTTTTTCAGCCGGAGACGCGTACATGCTCCACTGAGACGTATCCCGGGGGGCCAGGAGCCGCGCAACCGAACGGGACGTTCGGACGATTCCAATATTTTTCAAGGTTGGGCGTGTTCGCGCTTGTGAATGACTGGAAGCAAAATGCCTTTCTCCTGCGACTGACACCGAGGACAAAACCAGTTGCGACTCCTGTCCCGCAAAGCAATAATTCAAGAACACAGAAGAGTGTGAGACCGGCGGAACGATGAAAGCTTTCAGAGTTGCCGTGGCAGCCGGGCTGTTTGTCTTTGGCATCGCCTTCGGCAAAAAATCCGGTCAGGAACGAATCGCCAGGAGCGTCGCGTTACAGTCGCCAGCGCAGGCCCAGGAAGCGGAAGTTCAGGAATCTGCAAAACAAGGAGCTGCGGAAAGCCAACCACAGGACTTCAATACACGGTGCCACTCAGCCGGAGTTGTGGTCTGCCAGGGATTCGATTCGCCTCTGATTAACATCTCGGCACGGTGGCCTGCCCCGGGCCTGTATCCCGGAGGCGACAGTATGATTCATGGAAAATTCGATCGATCCGAAAAGGCTTCGGGAGAAGGTTCGCTGCGCTTTGAGATCCTCAGCCATACCGGCCAGAATGCGGGAGGGTCCTGGCGGCAGCCTTTCGGCAGAAACTTTGGTCCCGGGTCCACGTTTTATGTGCAGTACCGGCAACGATTTTCGCCCGAGATGCTGAAAAACGATTGGGGCGACACGACGTGGAAGCAGGTCATTTTTCACAATGAAAGCGCCACCTGCGGGGAGGTGGAACTGACAACGGCGCAGTACTATCACGCGGGATTTCCGATCATGTACACGGAGTGCGGCGGGCGCGGCCTCGTGACCAATAATGGCAACCCACCCTACAAGCTGGAGCAAGGGGACTACAATTGCTGGTACGGGAAGACCAATGCGAAAGATTGCTTTCTATATCCCGCGAATCAATGGGTGACGTTTTACTATGAAATTTCCATTGGGCCCTGGGGCAAGCCGGAGAGCTCGATCAATGCGTGGGTAGGTCTGGATGGGAAGCCGCTGCGGCAGTGGATCAAAATGCAGAATTTCGTGTTGAAGAACGATCACTCCGGACACGATTACGACTGCCTCACGCTCCTCACGTACATGACGAACAAGGATGCGGGGAGGAATCTGCCGACTGCCTATGCCTGGTACGATGAGCTGATTGTTTCCACGAAGCCGATTGCGCCGCCTGTTCCCACGGCGGCCCCATAGAGAAGGCCACAGCACTATCAGCAAACGCTGACCGTGAACCTGCTACACAACCGCTACATGTGACCGGCGTAAGCGATTTGAGGCGTCCGAACGGATTCCCATTCATTCCCATCCAGAATGATCTGGCACCAGAGCTCGAGCATGACGAGAGCAAGCAAGTGATCGGTGTGATCGCTGCGTTCTGCCGCGTGATCAGAAATCAACCGCTGAATTGCCGGCCAGTGGAAGAGTCCACGTCGGCGGATTTGATCCTCGGAAAGTAGTTCCGAAACCATTGGCTGGAGATCCTTGCGAAGCCATGCGCCAATCGGTGCACCAAACCCGCGCTTTTTTCGCTCCAGGATTTCGCGGGGCAGCCAGGGCGCTACCGCTTTCTTCATTAAATACTTCATGGTGAAGCCGCGGACCTTGAATGACGAAGGCATGCGGGCCATCAGTTCGACCAGTTCGTAATCCACGAGCGGTGCGCGGCACTCGATCGACGCCGCCATGCTCATGCGATCGGTCATGGCCAGGAGATCGTCCGGCAGGGAAGTCTTAAGATCCGCGTAAAGGACGCGGTTGAGGCTGTCCGGATCAGTGCAGCGGGTGAAGCAGTCTTGCAGCGCAGCCGCAGCCAGATTCGAGATGCGGGACTCCATTGCCGTTTCGCGCTGGAGTATTTCGTGCTGCACCTGAGGAGCGAACAGGGTGACGTAGCCCATGTAACGCGAAGCGGGCTCCAACTCGGCTGACTTCACGAATGCCGCCGCATACCGCGCGTAGTCTTTCCAAGTGGAATGACGGTCTTGAGGGATCCGATCGAGCAGCGCTGGAAGCCATTTTCTGCGCACGGGTCCGGGAAGGAAACTGTAATAGCGCATCAGACTGTTGCCGAGGTAACGGCGGTAGCCACCGAAGAGTTCGTCGCCGCCTACGCCTGAGAGAATCACCGTCACGCTTTCGCGCGCGAGTTTCGAAACGAGATAGGTGGTGAGGCATGCGGAGTCGGCCACAGGCTCATCGAGATGCCAGACTAGCTTTGGCAGGAGTTCGCTCACAGTGGGCTGCACCACTATCTCGTGATGGTCGGTGCTAAATGCTTTTGCGACAACACTCGCGTACGGAAGCTCGTTGTAGTAGCTGTGCTCTCCCTGATACCCGATTGAGTATGTCTTCACGGGCCGGCCGGTCAGGCCCGCCATTACGGCGACGATGGTGCTTGAATCCAGCCCGCCGCTCAGGAATGCACCCAACGGCACATCGCTGACCAATTGCATCCGCACCGTTTCTTGAATCTTCGCGCGGATTTGTTCGATCCATTCCTCTTCACTGTGTTTTTCCGGCTGGCCAAAGGGCACATTCCAGTATTCGCGGATTTCCGTGAGGCCTTTTTCGGCAACGAGATAGTGGCCGGCCGGCAGCTTTTCCATCCCATCGAGGAGACACAACGGGGCCGGTACATAACCGAGGGCAAGGTATTCTTCGAGGGCGGCGTGGTTCAATTGCCGCGAAACACCCTCTACCTGCAGAATGGACTTCAATTCCGACGCAAAGAGGAGCCGTCCCGGCTCGCGGCGGATATAGAGCGGCTTTTCGCCGATGCGGTCACGCCCGAGGACAAGTCGTTCGCGTTTCGCATCCCATATCGCGAGGCCAAACATCCCGCGGAGGCGCTTGAAAAACTCAAGGCCCTCTTCTTCGTAGAGATGGACGATCACTTCGGTGTCGGTGCGCGTGCGGAAGCTGTGGCCCTTTGATTCCAACTCGTCCCGAAGCGATTGGAAGTTGTAGATCTCGCCGTTCAGGACGATCCAGATGCTCTCGTCCTCGTTGCTGATGGGCTGGTGGCCGCCGGAAACGTCAATGATGGAAAGCCGGCGCATGCCCAGCCCGACGCCGCGGCCGCGGTATTGTCCGAAGTCATCCGGACCCCGATGGGTGATGACTCCGCCCATGGCAGCGAGAATGGAGTCAGATGGCTGCTCAGGCCGGTCGAAATTCAGTACGCCGTAGATTCCGCACATGGCTGGTCTAGTGTTTCAATCTTTTTCATTGCGATGATAAACCATTACGTTGCAACCGTCTCGATCCGTGCCTTTTCCTCGTAGCGCCCTTTGTTCTTCAGTTCATCGAGAACCTTTGCCAACTGGCCCGCTTGAGCTTCGCGAGTATAGCGTTGGATCTTTTCCTTGTCTGGCACCGGATGAGTGCCTACACGCAAAGCATCCACAAAGGACCAGAGTCCTTCATAAATCTCGTCTTCGGAGGCGATGTTGACGATGGTCGCTCCTCCTACCTCGCGCAGAAGTGCCGCCGTGTCGCCCGTATGGGTCGTCAACGCAAGAATTGGCTTGCCGATTCGAAGGTACTCGTAAGCTTTTGCGGGAATCTGTTTGTCACAGTCCGCGGCCTGGAAGAGCAACAAGCCATCGGCTTCCGCGCATTCTTGCAACGCCTGCCTGTAAGGCATGTGTGGCTCCAGGACAATCAAATCCTCGATATCCCTTTCGGCCAGAAGCTTGCGGTACAAATCTTCTGATCCAGGAGCACGAAAGACGATTTGAACTTTATCCGCGCTAAGGCGGCCCATCCTCTTGAGCCGCCCCACGGCGCTAAACATTGGCCTCGGATCGCGTTCAACGGGATAGATGAGCCCAGAATGAACCAGCCGAATTCGGCGGCCCGCAGGAACAGGACCGATAGCAGGGACTTCCAGGTCACGAAAATCAGCCTCGTCGTAGCCGTTCGATATCAGGACGCACATTTCCGGTTTAAGGAATTCCGGATAGCGCTCGA
>WNFC01013353.1_pt1 | contig 15600 bp, 10 predicted proteins | sample 5400541 | NCBI WGS metagenome assembly WNFC01 (sample SAMN13153342, study PRJNA577476) | soil metagenome | isolation source: 120 cm saprolite under Douglas fir tree site 2 hole 2 replicate 1 | place: USA:California | collected 2015-04-18
GCATCTCTGCGCTGGTTAATCCCGGCGAAGACATTCTCACGCCCAAGCCCGACTACCCGCTCTACTCAGCCGTCCTATGCAAGCTGGGCATCGCGATCAACGCTTACGATTTGGATGAAAACGACGCGTGGCAGCCCGAGCTTGCCGACATCGAACACAAGCTCACGACGCGAACGCGCGGCATCGTGCTGATTAATCCTAATAATCCGACTGGTTCGCTTTGCTCGCGGCAAGTGCTCGAGCAAATTGCCGAGCTGGCACGCCGTCACAACCTGGTCGTGTTCTCCGATGAAATCTACGACAAATTAATTCTCGATGATCTGAATGAAAAAGACACGCCGCACGTCGCCTTTGCCGCGGTCGCACCCGATGTGCCTTGCATCACCTTCGGCGGCATGTCGAAGAATTATCTCGTTCCGGGATGGCGCATTGGGTGGGGCATCGTCTCCGGCGATGCGGCGGCCATCAAGTCTTACACCGAAGGCATTCACCGCCTGCTGCGCGCGCGGCTTTGCGCGAATCATCCCGAGCAATACGCCATCAAGCCCGCGCTGGAGGGGCCGCAGGATCATCTCATCGAAGTGCGGCGCAAACTGCGCTCCCGCCGCGATCTCACGCAGAAGTGGTGCGAGGCAACGCCGCGCGTAAGCTGCGTCGCGCCGCGTGGCGCGTTCTACGCTTTTCCGCGCATACGTTTTCCAGAAAGCGACATCCCCGAGAGCGACGAAGTATTCGTCAAGGAACTCATCCGCCAGAAGCACGTCATGGTCGTCCACGGCTCGGGATTCGGACAGAAGGCCGGCACGCAGCACTTCCGCATCGTGTTTTTGCCGGAGGAAAAGACGCTCACTGCCGCCTACGCGGGAATTGCGGACTTCATTCGTGAGAGATATCCGTAGCCGCGGCCGAGGTTGCGGGGTACGCACCCGGTCTAAGTTGTTGAGAGAAATTGGTGGACCTGGTCGGGATCGAACCGACGACCTCTTCCATGCCATGGAAGCGCGCTCCCAGCTGCGCCACAGGCCCACGATTGAAAACTCCGAGAACTCGGATCGAGGGAAGTGCTTGATTCATTTTCGCCCACATCCTGGGGATAGTCAACGCGAGGGCTGATAAACCACGAAGGACGCGAAGGTTCACGAAGGAAACCTCACCAACTCACAGTTTTCTGTGACTTCATGTCCTTTGTGATTGATGATTTACGCTGTCCGCGATTCTTTTATTTCTTTCCACAGGCCTCTTCTGCCATAATTGATCGTGCACCCCACCTGCACCATTTTTCAAACACAATTCAGAGCGAGGAAGAGATGCCAGCGAAGTACATCTTTGTGACGGGCGGAGTTGTGTCTTCTTTAGGCAAGGGACTGGCGGCGGCTTCGATCGGCTGCCTTCTGGAGAGCCGCGGGTTGAAAGTCAACCTGATGAAGTTCGATCCGTATCTCAACGTCGATCCGGGGACGATGTCGCCGTTCCAGCACGGCGAGGTTTTCGTAACCGACGACGGCGCCGAAACCGATCTCGACCTCGGGCACTACGAACGCTTCACGCACGCCAAACTTTCTCGCGACAACAACTGGACTACCGGACGGCTTTACGAGCAGATCATCGCTAAAGAGCGGCGCGGGGATTACCTGGGCAAGACGGTGCAGGTGATTCCGCACGTGACGAATGAAATCAAAGCGGCGATGAAGAAGGTCGCGCAGGACGTCGACGTGGCGATTGTCGAGATCGGCGGCACGGTGGGCGACATCGAGTCTTTGCCGTTCATGGAAGCGATTCGCCAGATGCGGCAGGAGCTTGGCCGCGAAGATACGCTGTTCGTCCACGTGACGCTGGTGCCGTTCATCGCCGCCGCGCAGGAATTGAAAACCAAGCCCACGCAACATTCGGTGAAGGAACTTCTGAGCATCGGAATTCAGCCTGACATTCTTCTCTGCCGTACGGACCGCTTCCTGGCGAAAGATCTGAAGTCGAAGATTGCGCTCTTCTGCAACGTGCAGGAAGAGGCAGTCATTACGGCCAAGGATGTAGCTTCGGTGTATGAAGTGCCGCTCGTATTCGCCAACGAAGGTGTGGATACGCTGGTGCTGAAATATCTTCACATGGAGGCGAAAGACCGCGACCTCTCGAAGTGGGAGGACATTGTCCATCGCGTATACAACCCGAAAGATACAGTCACGATCGGGATTGTGGGCAAGTATGTGGAGTATGAGGATTCTTACAAGTCGCTGAAGGAAGCACTGGTGCACGGGGCGCTGGCGCACAATCTGAAACTTCAGTTGAACTGGATTGAGGCTGAGGGGCTGGAGAGCGGCCAAAGCAACAGTAATGACGCGCAGCTCGAAGGGTACGACGGTTTGCTGGTTCCTGGCGGCTTTGGCAAACGGGGCATCGAAGGGATGCTGATCGCAATACGTTACGCGCGCGAAAATAAGGTGCCGTACTTCGGGATTTGCCTCGGAATGCAAACCGCTTGCGTGGAGTTTGCGCGGAATGTAGTTGGACTGGCGGAGGCCAATTCGAGCGAGTTCGATCCCGCGACACCGCACCGCGTGATCTACAAGCTGCGCGAGCTGCGCGGAGTTGAAGAACTTGGTGGCACCATGCGACTGGGAGCATGGACTTGCAAGATTGAGCCGGACACGCTGGCGCATAAGATCTATGGCAAGCTCGAGATCAGCGAGCGGCACCGCCATCGCTACGAATTCAATCGCGAGTATGAAGAGCCGATGATCGCGGCGGGGCTGCGAATTTCCGGTTCCACGCCCGACGGTACCTATGTAGAGATGGTGGAACTGCCAGACCATCCGCATTTCATTGGATGCCAATTCCATCCCGAGTTCAAGTCGAAACCGCTGGAGCCACATCCTTTGTTCAGCACTTTTATTGCAGCGGCGTACGAACACGGCTCGAAACGGCGTGCGGAAAAAGAGACTGCCGCGGTAGAAATGTTTCACCGTCCGGAAAAAGTCGCGAGAAGGTGAATAATAGAATTACCGCCGACCACGCCGAGAACGGCAATCGCCAACTTGGGTTCTACACGGCGCACTCGGCGGTGAAAGGCTTCGCTTTTGATTTCTTCGTTCCAAGTCGGCGATGTCCACATTGGCTCGGGCAATTTGTTTCTCATTGCCGGCCCGTGCGTGATTGAGAGTGAAGAGCACGCCATTCGCATGGCCGAGATCATCAAGGGCGTGACCAAGGCGGTCGGGTTTCCATTCATCTTCAAAGCCAGCTATGACAAAGCGAATCGTACTTCGATTCGCAGTTTTCGCGGACCGGGCGTGAAGGATGGCTTACGCATTCTGAAAAAGATCAAAGAGCAGGTCGGCGTCGCGGTGCTTACTGACGTTCACGAAGTGGTGGACGTCGCCAAGGTCGCGGAAGTCGTTGATGTGTTGCAGATTCCGGCGTTTTTGTGCCGCCAGACTGACCTGGTGGTGGCGGCAGCGCTCAGCGGACGCCCAATCAACATCAAGAAAGGGCAATTCGTTTCGCCCTGGGACATGCGGCACGCGGTGGAGAAATGCCGCGAGGCGGGAAACACAAAAGTTTTTCTCACGGAGCGCGGGACCAGCTTTGGCTATAACAACCTTGTCGTGGACATGCGGTCACTCTCCATCATGCGTAAGTTTGCGCCGGTGGTGTTCGACGCGACTCATTCCGTACAGCTTCCTTCTGCTCAAGCCGGTGATCAGCGTCCGGCCATCAGTGGCGGGCAACCCGAGTTCATTCCCGTGCTGGCGCGGGCGGCCGTAGCCGCCGGCGTGGATGGCGTTTTCCTGGAAGTTCATGACAATCCCAAAATTGCGAAGTCTGATGGACAGAATGCGCTCGAATCGACCAAGTTACGCGAAGTGTTGAAGGAATTGCTGGCGGTAAGGCAGGCGCTGGATGTGGCGCGGGCTACGCCGTAGAAGGTACCTGTGCCGAATGGCCCCTTATTTTAACCACAAAGACACTAAGGATCACGAAGGAAAACCTCAAGGGAGAAGAAGTGGTGTGACTTCGTGCCTTTTGTGCTGAATGAATTTTGGTGAGTCCCTCCGTGGTAAATTTGAATCTCCCATGAAGCAGATTGCCAACTGGGCTTTGAACGTCGCCACGATGCGTGGCGCGAGCTATGCCGATGCCCGCGTCGTCAGCCAGAGAAGCCGCGCGCTTACCACGAAGAACGGCAAAGTTGGCAGTGCATCTGACTCTGAATCTGTGGGGATGAGCGTGCGCGTGATCGCCGACGGCGCCTGGGGGTTCGCAGCGTCTGAGGATCTATCGCAGTCCGGGGTTGAAGCTACCGCCGCGCACGCTGTTGAAATAGCTCGTGCCTCGGCGCAGGTGAAGCAGCATAATGTTCGCCTCGCCCCCGAAAAGCCCGTCACTGCCGAGTGGACAACACCTTATGCCATCGATCCATTCACCATCTCGGTCGAGCAGCACATCGCCCTGCTGCTGAATATCGACTCCGAGCTATGTGCCGTTGCCGGCATCACTCTGGCCGAGACCAATCTCAACTTCAATCGCGAAGAGCAATGGTGTGTATCGTCGGAGGGAGCCGACATCCATCAGAACAAGTACTCCGTGGGCGCTGGCTATACTGCATACGCTTTCGCCGGGAATGAGATTCAGAAACGTTCGTATCCTAATTCTTATGGCGGACAGTGGCAGAACAAAGGCTACGAGCTGATCGAAGAATTGAAGCTGGTACAGAACGCCCGGCGCATCGCGGAGGAAGCGGTTGCTTTGCATCATGCGGACCAGTGTCCTGAAGGGGCGTTTGACATCATCCTTGACAGCTCTCAACTTGGATTACAAATTCACGAATCTATCGGCCATCCCATCGAACTCGATCGTGTGCTGGGCATGGAGGCCAATTTCGCCGGCACTTCATTCCTCACACTCGATAAATTGCGCACACTCCGATACGGCAGCGAGATGGTGAACGTGGTCGCGGATGCGCGCCAGGAGCACGGACCCGGCCTCGGGACTTTCGCGTACGACGACGAGGGCGTTCCCGCACAATGCACGCCGATCATCACCAACGGATTATTCACCGGCTACTTAAGTTCGCGCGAGACCGCGCATACTATCGGAGAAAACCGGTCTGGTGGCACGGCGCGCGCCGAAGGCTGGAATCGCCTGCCCATGATTCGCATGACCAACATCAGCCTGCTGCCCGGCCGGCAGCCTCTGACCCTCGAGCAACTGATCGCTTCCACCGATCACGGCATTCTCATGCAGACCAACCGCTCCTGGTCGATTGACGACCGGCGCTACAATTTTCAATTCGGCTGCGAGATCGGTTGGGAGATCAAGCATGGCAAGCGTGTCCGCATGGTGAAGAATCCGTCGTATTCCGGAATCACGACAGAGTTCTGGAATTCGCTCGATGCGATCTGTTCCCGCGATGAGTGGACGCTCTGGGGCACCCCGAATTGCGGCAAAGGACAGCCCCAACAGGTGATGGGCACGGGCCACGGCGCGGCACCATCGCGGTTTCGAGGGATCAAAGTGGGAAGCGCTTATCGGAGCATGTGACATCTGTCACATCGTATTCGCACTACATGCGTTAGCATTCGGCACTCAGCATTCAGCATTCAGCCAGTGCAAGGAGTTGCCGGATGAAAGACTTTAGAGATTTACAAGTGTGGCACAAAGCGCATTCCCTCGTGTTAGCGTCTTACCGAAGCACAAGTGGATTTCCGAAGCAAGAAATGTATGCTATGACCAGCCAGATTCGGAGGTGCGCGGCCTCAGTCGCCGCCAATATTGCCGAGGGTTGTGGTAAGCGGGGGAACGGAGAGTTCCAACGATATCTCAACATAGCTGCAGGGTCCGCCAGCGAATTGGAATACCACTTTCTTCTGGCTCGCGATCTCAACTTATTGGATGAAACGACCTATCGGCAGTTAAACGGTAGCGTTGTCGAGGTAAAGCGCATGCTGGCTTCTCTAATTCGCAAGGTTGAGACTGAACGGTTGGCGAGCTGAATGCTGACTGCTGAGTGCTGAATGCTTACCAGGGACCAAGCCTCCGATATCTTCGATCGCGTCAAGAAGGTTTCGACTGCCGACGAAGTCGAAGTGCTTTTCTCCGGCGGACGCTTCGCGCTCACCCGCTTCGCGAACAACACCATCCACCAAAATGTGGAAGATGAAAATCATATCGTATCTGTGCGCACGGCGTTTGGGGGACGCACGGCACGCGCCACCACCAACAAATTTGACGACGACGGCTTGCGGCGCGTGGTCGAATCTTCGGAAGCGCTGGCCAGGGTGCAGCGTCCTGATCCGGACCTGCTGCCCATGCCCGACAGTCGCGAGGCTACCGGCAGCGCGGACGAGGGCGTCCGCGCCACACAAGTTCCGTCGCGTCACTTCGAACAGACTGCGGCCACCATGCCCCAGCTTCGCGCCGAGGGTGTAAGGAAGATCGTTGAGGTTGCGCAAAAGCACAAGCTCACAACCGCCGGCATCTTTTCCAGTTCTGAATCCGTTGAGGGCATTTTCAATTCGCGGGGTCTCAGCGAGTGGCATACCCAAACCTTGGCGGAAGTTTCCATCACGATGCTGGGCGCGGATTCCTCCGGATGGCAGAAAGCCAACTCGCCCGACGTCACCAACCTCGATCCGCTCAAGATGGCGGAGAGCGCCGCGAAGAAGGCCCTCGACTCCGCGCATCCTACCGAGATTCCGTCGGGAAAGTACACAGTGATCCTCGAGCCTTCGGCGGCGCTCGATATCGTCGGTTTCATGTTCTGGGATTACTCGGCCATGTCCATCCTCGACCAGCGTTCGTTTCTAACCGGACGCATCGGCAGCAAGCTATTCGGCGAGAACATCACCATTTGGGACGACGTTACGCATCCTCTGCAAACGGGATCGCCGTTTGATGGCGAAGGTATGCGTCGCTTGCGTGTTCCACTAGTGGAGAACGGAGTCGTCAAGCGCGTGGTTTATGCGAGGGCCACCGCCGAGCGCATGAAGCGCTCAGCACAAAAAGACAAAGTCGGCCCTATCCAACCTACCGGCCATGGATTCCCTTTGCCTAACGAGATGGGCGAGATGCCTCTCAACCTTGTTTTTGCCGCGCCGCAGAATCCGCAGACGCTGGCACAGATGATCGCCTCCACCGAGCGCGGTGTTCTAGTCACGCGGCTGTGGTATATCCGCGAAGTCGATCCCTACGAAAAAATCGTCACTGGCATGACTCGTGACGGAACTTTCCTGGTAGAAAACGGACGGATAAAACAAGGAGTGCGCAACTTTCGTTTCAACGAGAGCCTCATCCACATGCTCTCCAATGTCGAGGCAATGAGCCTGCCGCTGCGTGCCTGCGGCGAAGAGTCGATTGACATGGTGGTGCCTGCCATGAAAATCCGCGACTTCAACTTTACGGAAGTGACCAAGTTCTGAGCTGGGTAGCATTTTCTATTCCCCTGTGCCTGACGGCCTTCTCAAATACTTTGCCTGGGCTTTTGTGTTTCGCGTAAATGCCCTCTAATCCGCTCATCCAAAAGCAGTTAGCACCCTTCCGTTCCATGACTTCAGTAACTTTGCACACCTGATTCCTGGGTGTAGGCTGCCTTTTGAGTCCCTGAAAAATCCGGAAGAAAGGTTCAATCGAGTCGTGGCAGCCGAGGCGGGGAAGGAACTAACGATTCCACAGCAACCGGAGGGCAAGCACTATGCGGCAATGCAGAGTGCGCCGCGGTTTCCGCTGCATCTGGCTGTGGAGGTGACGTCGCAGAGTGGAGCTTGTGCTGCGGAGACGCAAAACATCTCCGCCAACGGCGTGCTCTTTGCGATGGATCGCGACGTGCCGGTGGGCTCGATGGTGGATTTCACCATCATGCTTCCGGGAGAGGTTGTGGGTTCGCGTTGTAACGTGCAGATTGACTGCCATGGCCGCGTAGTTCGGAGCTTTGAAGATCAGGGCCGTCGCGGGGTTGGCGTAGTGATCGACGAATACCATTTCGAGCGAGCATAGGTGCAAACAAACTAATGGCGGGCACTTCGGTTAGTGTCGGAGAAAATCACGGCGTTCATGGAAACAGCGGCACGGGCCAGCTGATTCGCGTGATCCTGGCCGATACTCAGGCTATTTTCCGGGCCGGCTTGCGCAAAATTTTCGCGCTCGAAGATGACATTCGCGTGGTCGGGCAGGCCGAAACTCTTTCCCAGACGCAATCCGCAGTGACGAAGTTCTCCGCCGACGTACTGATCTTTGAGTCGGCTCTGGCGCCCAATCCCGTCGAAACGGTAACGGAGCTTCTGCGCCAGGCGCCGCAACTGAAAATCGTTGTGGTCACTCCGGCATCGGACGAGCAACTAACGCTCGATCTGTTCCGCCGTGGAGCGCATGGCATTCTGTCGCGCGAGGTCGAGCCTGAGTTATTGGTCGATTGTCTCCGCAAAGTTGCCGCGGGTGAACCGTGGCTCGAGAACCAAGCCATTCATTGGGTCATGGAAGCTTATCGCGGCCACAATCTAAGGCCGTCGGGAGCGCGCCCGAAAGTTCAACTCACGCCCAAGGAAACGCTGATCGTTTCCTGCGTGACTCAGGGCATGAAGAACAAAGAAATTGCGATTCGCGTGGGCACGACCGAGCAAGTCGTAAAGAATTATCTGCGCAAAGTGTATGACAAGCTGGGCGTGGCCGATCGCCTGGAGCTCGCGCTCTATTGCCTGAGCCATCATGTTGTGGATGGCGTGAAGCCGCCGCCGGTTCCGTCGGCGGTTCCCGCGGCTGCCGAGGCGGTCAACGCATCCGCTGCCGGGGCTGGAGCGGGCGCAGGCAATTCTAGTGTAACGGACGCTCCGTCGAATGCCGATGCGCCCAATGCCCCGCCTACGCAGAAGCCCTACTAAAGGTTTCTTTGCCGCTCGACCGCCGCTCGAACAACGCTCGAACAACGCTTGCCGTCGTGCTCGTCTGCGTCCTCTGCGGTTCATCCAGATTCCGCGCTCGATTTGCGCTCATGACCGCACGCCCATAGAATGAAATGAAGCTTGGCCGGTATTCGTCTCGCCGACTCGGCGCATGCGATAGCTCTTCCGGAAGCTATCGTTCCTTCCCAAGTTTCGCCGGAGAGATGGCCGAGTGGCTGAAGGCGCACGCTTGGAAAGCGTGTTTACTCGAAAGGGTAACGTGGGTTCGAATCCCACTCTCTCCGCCATCACGACATTCGCCGAAGCCTGGAAGCGATGCAGCGGACCGCCAGATGCGAAAATCCCTCCCCGATTGCCCGCAACCAGGGGATTGACCCAGTTGTCATAAAGGTCGCTATTGAAAACTTCGAGCCACGATCCAAAATATGGGAATCCAATTGTGTAGTTGTACCAGGTTGTCTCGGCCAGCGTTGCAACCACAATAACGTCGTCTCCTGTGCCTTCCAGCCAGCGATGAAATGCAATCACGCGGTTCCGGTTGTGTACATGGAATGCGTTCACATTGTCGCCACGTAGAGCAGGTTGCTTCCACCTTAGCTGGATCAGATCCTGCGTGAAGCGCAGATGATTCACCATTGCGGGATCACCGCCTGTACTAAGAGCATTCCAGCGAATCAGGTTGCCCGACGACTTGGGATCCGCGCTCCATTGCCGGTCTTCCAGGAACTCCTGACCCATGAAGAGTTGGGGTATTCCCGGCGCAGTCAGCAGGAGTCCGGTGGCAAAACGCGAGCGGCTTCGGGCATACCAGGAGCGCGGGTTCGAGCCATCGGCCAGAGCGGGAATTCTGGGGTCGCGTCCCGCGGCCACGAGATCATGATTCTCAACACAGGTGACTGCCTGCCAACCATGCGCGAACCCCTGGGGATAGAGATTGCGGGCGAGGACATCGAAATCTACAGTGGCGCTCAGACCCTGTGCCGCCTGTCCGACTGCGCTGCGGAGGGCGCTGCGCAGGCCGTCATGTTGGAGAACGTCAAAACCCGTGCCACCGCTGCCGGTTGGAGTCACGATGCTGGGGCTCGAACGCGGATAGTCTTGAAACTCGAAAGGCCAATACTCGGCATTCTGCAGCAACCGCGGCTTGACAGAGCGAAGCGTGTTGGTGAGATCGCGGCAAAAGCTCCAGCCGGAGTCCAGGTTCATGGACAAAAGCGCGCTGATTTCGTCGTAGCGGAAGCCGTCGACGTGGAACTCCTCGATGTAATAGCGGGCATTGTTGATGATGAACTGGCGAACATCGTTGTTCCAGAGCGCGAACGACAGACCGCCGGCGAGCCCCATGTTCGTGAAGTAAAGGCTTTCATTGTTATCGCTGGTATTCGCTGCTCGATCCCAAAAATAGAGGCTTTGATCATCGCCGTCGAATCCTCCCGCGTGGTTATAAACTACGTCGAAGGTCACCGCGATGCCGTAGAGATGGCACAGGTCCACCATGGCTTTCAGTTGCGCCGGTGCGGGAGTGATGTGCTCGACCGTCATCGGCGAAAAGCCTTTCGCCGCGAGTAGCCGATTGATGGTGGCGAGGTATGGGGGGAGAACAGCCTGCCCGGATACAACGTAGGGAAAGTCAGGCGAGAAATAGTCCGCGCCGTTGTAGCCCATGGAGGGATCGGTCTCCAGTTCGTCAATCGGCAGCGGCTGCAGCACATTGACCCCGAGCGCCGCCAAGTACTCTATCTTCCCGATCACATCGAGGAAGGTCGAAGCCACGCCCGGCGAGCGGGGTGCGTAGGTGCCGACATGCAGTTGGTACACGATCATATTGGAAAAATCTGGGGTCACAAACGCCGAGTCATGCCATGGGTAAGCTGCACCTGAACGAATGAGGCAACTACAATGCGGGAAGGGAGAATCGGTGGCCATTTCGCGCGCATACGGATCACGCTTGTAACCGCTCGAGCCCGCGCCCACAAGCCAAAAATGATACGGGTCGCCGTCCGCCGCGTTGGGGATGAAGCCTGTCCAGTATCCACTGGCATCCTTCGCCATCAGCAAATCATCGGTCTGACCAGTTCTCGGCTTACCTCCGAAGGTGCCGTTGATATAGACCGCAGTCGCCCGTGGCGCCCACGCGCGAAATGTCGCGCCTCCTCCGTTTACGAGATGGGCTCCCATCGGAGTAGTTGGCAGAATATTCGCTTGCGAAATCATGAAAGGCCCTCCTGGCGTCAGGAGTTAAATCTGGGGTTTTGAATGGGGAAGATCGAGCAAGGATATCGTACGCCAGATCGACAGCCGGTGTATGGCCAACGCGGAGGAATGCTAGGCTGGTAGGATGATCGGTCGATTAACAACTCTTGCCGGAATCGTCTTTTTCGTCTTGTCATTTTTTAGCTTCGTTTCTCCTGGCTTCGCGGCGAGCTGGACTGTGCGCGCACAGCCCACGAGAATGGTGAATGGCAGTCCGGTCCTGTTTCAGGTAAAGTCCCAGTCGCGGCTAGAGTCGCTGAGCGGAACGTGGCTGGGACATACCCTTTCATTCAGTTTCGACGCGAACAGCAAGACCTGGTTCGCGCTGGCGGGCATCAGCCTGGAAACGGCTCCAGGAACTTACGCTCTTGAGCTGAGAGGACAGACTGTTCCCAGGAAGGCGCCTGGCAAGGAAATTCCATTCACCCGCAAGTTTGCGGTAGCCCTCGGCAAGTATCCCAAAATTTCGGCGAAGCTCAGCGTAGAGGGGAAATTTACCGAGCCTAGCCCTGAGCAGCAGAAACAGATTCAAGAAGGCCAACAGGTTAAGAAAGAATATTTGAACCGGGTCACTCCCGAGCGCGAGTGGTCGGGACCATTTACCGCGCCCGTGGAGGCTGCGATTTCTGACGTTTTCGGCTCCCGGCGTGTCTTCAATGGCAAAACCTCCAGTCCACATCTGGGCCTGGATTTTCGAGTTCCCAGCGGGACTCCGGTTGATGCGATGAATGACGGCACGGTGCTGCTGGCGCGACCGTTGTATTTCGAAGGTAATTTCGTCGTGCTCGATCACGGGCAAGGTTTTCTCACTTTGTATCTGCATCTATCGGAAGTCAAAGTAAAAGAAGGCGAGCAGGTTAAGCGCGGCCAGGAGATTGGTCTTAGCGGAGGGACGGGCCGGGCCACGGGGCCGCACCTTCACGTCGGGGTGCGATGGCAAGGGACTTCTCTTGATCCTGCGAGCTTGCTACGGCTGCGGCTGCCGTAATGAGCGGCTGGCAGTTAGCAATTCCAATTAGCACGTAGCGCTTACAATGGGGTCAACTGCTAATTGCTAACCGCTAATCGCTTGGTGGCTGACCCTGATTCCCTCACGCATTCCCGCCCGAAAATCCGCTTAATCCGCGGGCCTGAATGTCTCGCAGCGCATCTTTCAAACTTTCTTTCAACTCCAGGTTGCGAATCAGGCGATGCAGGTAATTGGGATGCACGCCCAGGATGCGGGCCGCGTCGGCATAGCTGCCTTGAGTCTGCTCGACGGCATCGAGGATCAGTTGCTTCTTCAATTCCTTAACGGCGGCATGGTACTTCGCCTCGTTCATCTCAGGAGCGGGAGGGCGCTCCAGCAGCGATTCCGGAAGATCTTCGGGCAGAATCATGTCGGAGGAGCCTAGCACCAGCGCGCGCTCGATTGCGTTTTCCAGTTCGCGCACGTTGCCCGGCCAGTCGTAGTTCACCAGGCGCGCCAGGGCCTCGCGGGAGATCGGGCGGGGCTTCACTTTGCAGCGCTTCGCATGTTTCTGGACGAAATGCCGCACCAACATGGGGATATCGTCGCGACGCTCGCGCAGCGTGGGCATCGTAATCCTCAACACCGCCAAACGGTAATACAAATCCTGCCGAAATTTCCCGTCGCGGACCGCCTGCTCGAGATTGCAGTTAGTGGCGGCCATGAGGCGGATATCCACCTTGATCGGATGAGTGCCGCCGACGCGTTCAAACTCGCGCTCCTGCAGCACGCGCAGCAGTTTGACCTGCAATGCGAGCGCCAGTTCTCCGACCTCGTCGAGAAAAACCACCCCTCCATCGGCAATTTCGAGCCGGCCTTTTTTCTGCGACGCGGCTCCGGTGAACGCTCCGCGCTCGTAGCCGAACAGATCGCTTTCCAGAAGGGTCTCGGGAATCGCGGCGCAATTGATGGCCACAAAGGGCTTGCTCGCCCGCGGGCTATTACGATGCAAGGCCCGCGCCGCCAGCTCTTTGCCAGTTCCACTCTCGCCTTCGATCAATACCGTCGAATCCGTTGGCGACACGCGCTTCAGAAACTGGTAGACATCTTTCATGCGGGCGCCCTCGCCCACGAGGCTGCGCTCCTGGCTGATTTCGACTGTGAGGCGTTCGTTTTCCTGCTCCAGCCAGTGCAGCCTGCGGGCGTTCTCCAGCGCCACCGCGGAGATGCCGGCAATAGCCGTCACCAATTGCAGGTGCTCTTCGTTCAGCCGGTTGCTGAGAGTGTCGCTGTCGAGATAAACGCATCCGATCACCCGCTGAAAGACAGTCAAGGGCACACACAGCAACGAGCGTACCTGCGATGCGGCCAGGCTCTCGACCTCCCGCAAATCATCGCTGCCAGCCACGTCGCTTCCCAGCATCGCAATTCCCTGCTCGAGCACCTGGCGGGCGACGGTGCGGCTCACTTTGACTAACGGGACCTGTCCCGACTGCCGCATGCGGGCGAACATGGAATTGAATTGATGGCCTTCCCGATCCGCCAAAAGAATGGCGCCACGGCCAGCGGGGATGACCTCAAAAATCAAGTCCAATAATTGCCCTTGAAGGTCATTGAGATCGCGAATCGCGTGAACGATGCGGCTAATTTTAAGTAGCGCGTTCAGATTGCGAGCCACGCGCGAGCTCGCGGGAAGTTCGCGCAGCAGCCGGTCGGGTTGCAGATACACCGCATCCCGGGGATGGATGATAGTGGTTTCGGCGGTGGACTGCGCGTCCTCGAATTCCACGCACCCCTCGGGCGGCGCAAGCTCTCCGTCTTCCAGCAGGAATAAAAACGAAGAGTCGCCAGCGGCAATTTCGTCTCCGTGCTGCAGCCATTGCTCGTCGACGACGGCTCCATTCACCAGGGTGCCGTTGCGACTGTCGAGATCCTTTACCCGGAATCTTCCATCCTGCCAGCTCACCAGACAATGCTTTCGCGAGACCGAAGGGTCAGTGATGGCGATCCCATTGGAGGCCTCACGCCCGATGGTGATTTCCCGCTCGGACAGGGGAATCGTCGAATCTTTCAAGGGCCCGGAGAGCACCAGGAGTCTGGGACGCAAGCCACCTACCTCGGGCCCTTCATATCACATTTTGGCCCTAAATTCATTCCCGATTCGAATCTGTTCCAATATCCGAACAGATAGCGACTATCCGATCAGATAGCGACAAGACCGGCAGTGGAGATACTGCCAGCCAGGAGGCGGCAGCTCAACTTGGCGATAAATACTTTACCGAGAGCTAGTTGGATGGATATGAGATTTCCTCGGCATGCTGAACCGACTGGCATTCGGCATGCACTTGGAGGTGTGCGGCAGTGCTCGGCAAAAAGCGATGGGGGAAGCGCTTTTTGGAATAGTTCTTGCTGAGCTTGCGCAATCATGGGATCCGGGAGGCCCCCTCATCGGATCCCTTGATTTTTAGGGTTGAGGCGTTCCAGGACCTAGCTTGCGATGGCCTCGTTGGCCCCTAAGGCCACAACTGCGGGCAAAGGAGCCGCCGCCCCATCGCGATAGGTAACGCTATTGCCAGAAATCGCAGGTACGCGTTCGCCTGGAACCAGAATCCCCACCAAGTTCAGCGGATCGGCTGCCGACAACGTGACGGTGCCTTGCCCCTCCGGGTCGAGTTTGCGCATGGCCCGTATGGACTCCACCGCGACCGGCAATGCGAATTGCTCGCCGAGAAATCCATCGACAAAACGGCCGCCGCGAATCTCGCCACGATCTTCAAGCCGGCGGAATCCCATCAGCAGTTCGCGCCATGGCGGCAAGTTTGCTTCCCGAGCCAGCACGTCGCGGAAGACGATGCCGTAACGCCGCAGCAGCATCCAGCAGGCGGCCTCGACGGCGCGGGGACGCTCGACTACTTCTTCGGTATGCAGCAAAGCCCAGCGCCCCGCGTTGTGCCGCGGACGCGTGGTGCGGCCACTTCCCTGCCCAGCCCGCCGTTTGGGATCGATAAGGGAACGGAGATTGTCGAAGCCGTCGGCAGTCACCAGGCCGGCAGCCACCAATTCCCAAAGTGCGGTCTCGATTTCCGCTTTCAGCTTTTCCGTGCCGCGCACGATGTCGGCAAAAAACGATGCGCCCCGTTGCCGCAGAAAATCGAGTACCTTCTGCGCTCCGTGGCTCAGGCCGTTGTGTTCGGCCAACTCCGCGCCGGGATGCCGCGGCGTCATCCAGTCGGCATCTTCTCGAATGAAAAACGTGATGGGCGCGACGCTGGTAGGAATTACGCGCCGCTGACGCGGCGCGGCACGTGGATCAGACTCCGTTCCGCGATTCGGATTCGAGGAATCCAGAGTGGCTGGATGGGGTGATAACCTTCCCCAACCCACTGCCCCGGTCAGGCAAAGCTGGTCAAGACACTTGGGATCGTAGTCCACGATGCGACGGGAGAGAACTTGCCGCTCCCACGCATTCGCCGGAATTTCAAATCCTTGCAACTGCCGCAACACTTCGAG